>Ga0213872_10000833_pt1 | contig 22375 bp, 22 predicted proteins | sample VelepicomBERX_R2_FD_160071 | JGI IMG/M metagenome (GOLD analysis project Ga0213872, IMG submission 160071) | Rhizosphere microbial communities from Vellozia epidendroides in rupestrian grasslands, the National Park of Serra do Cipo, Brazil - RX_R2 | ecosystem: Host-associated > Plants > Roots >...
GGCCGACGGCTTGGGCGCCGGCGGCCCCTCTTTGGGCGGCGTCACCGGATCGCCGAAATGGATCTCGGCGTAGGAGCGCATGCCCTGGCGCACCGCCATGCCGATCACCTCATTGACCGAGCGGCCGCATTTCACCCGGGTCTCGTCGTCGGTTACCGGGGCTCCGTGCTCGTCGGTCAGGAACTCGCCGAACAGCTCGCGCTTGAAGCGGAACAGCTTGATGCAGGCCTCCAGCAGCTCGGGGCTCTCCATCACCGTCTTGAAGGCGTCGGGATGGTTGGCCAGCGGCGGGATGAGCTGGCGCATGCGGTCGGCGACCGGCCCCTTGAGAATCCTGGCCACCTCCTTGCGCACGAGAGCGTCGGCGGAGTCGGCGGGCTTTGGGGCGGTGGCGACGGGGGGCATGGGTTTTAACGAAATCCCGATGAGATGTGACGGTTGAGACAGTAGCCGCTCACAGGGGCAGCAGCAAGCGAACCCTGAGACCTTTCATCGGACTATCCTCGAGCAGGATATTGCCGCCATGCCCGCGCGCCACGTCGCGGGCGATGGTCAGACCCAGCCCGACCCCGCCGGTCTTGGGATTGCGCGAGCCTTCGATGCGGTAGAAGGGCTTGAACACCAGCTCGCGGAATTCGGGCGGAATGCCGGGGCCGTCATCGTCGACCACCACTTCGGCGACATCCTCGCCGCGCCGCGCCGCCACCCGGACCTTGCCGGCGTAACGCACCGCATTGCCGATCAGATTGGCCAAGCAGCGGCTCATCGCCTGGGTTTTGAGGGGCAGAGTGAGATCGCCTTCGCACTGCACCTCGATTTGCCCGCCGTCCCGTTTCAGGCGCAGCACCGCCTCGTCGATCAGGGCGGCGAGATCGGCCGGGCGCGAAATTTCCGTTCCCTCGCCGCGGGCGAAAGCGAGATAGCCCTCGATCATCCGCTCCATGTCGCCGACATCCTCGGTGAGGTCCGAGATCCCCTCGCCCTGCATCATCGCCAACTGCAGCTTCATGCGGGTCAGGGGCGTGCGCAGATCGTGCGACACCCCGGCCAGCATCTCGGTGCGCTGGTCGACCTGGCTTTTCAGGCGGTCGCGCATCAGGGCGAAGGCGGCGCCGGCCTGGCGCACCTCGGAGGCGCCCTCCGGCTTGAAGTCCGGCACCGGCCGACCCTTGCCGAAGGCGTCGGCGGCGACCGCCAGGCGCTTGACGGCGCGCACCTGGTTGCGGGTGAACAGAATGGCGATGTACAGCAGCAGCAGCGACGTCCCCACCATCCACAGCACGAAGATCTGCGTGGTCGGGCTGTAGAGCCGCTTGCGCGAGGCCCTGACCTCCAGCACCCCGTCGGGCAGCTGGACCAGGATCATCACGTCGCGCTCCAGCGTCTCGGCGTCGATGAACACCGGGCGCCCGACCCGTTCGGCCAGGGCGTTGGTAAGATTGTCCTCGAGGCTGTAGCCCATCACCTCGTCGGCGAATTTCGAGGCGGCGCCCAGCATGCCGGTGCGCTTCAGGATATCGCCCTGGCGCAGGGTGACGGCCAGCTCCATCTCCTGCGCCGCCAGCGCGAAAGCCTGCTCGCGCCCGGCCGGCGTCGGGTTCAGGCGTATCATCTGGATCACCATGCCGATGTCGCCGGCCAGGCCCGCCGACAGGCGCCGGGTCACCAGATCCCAGTGGGTGCCGAAGAAGACATAGGCCGCGACCAGCTGCACCAGCAGCATCGGCGTCACCAGGATCAGCAGCGAGCGTCCCAGCAGACCGCGCGGCAGAAGATAGCGGATCCAGCGGCGCGCCATGGCTCTCGGCCTCAATCGGTCCAGAGGACGTAGCCGCGCCCGCGCACCGTCTGCAGGTGGCGCGGCAGGCGGGGATCGTCCTCGAATTTCTTGCGCAGCCGGGTGATCTGCACGTCGACGGTGCGCAGATTGCCGTCGACGCCGGTCAGATCGGCCAGTTCCTCGCGGGTCAGGGTCTCGCCGGCGCGGCTGACCAGCGCCGCCAGCAGCGCCGCCTCGGCGGTGGTCAGATGGATCGGCACGCCGTTCTCAGTCAGCTCCTGACGGTCGAGATCGAAGGCGAAATGGCCGAAACGCGCGCGCGGCCGCTCCGGCGGCGCCTCCCGCACCGAGCGGCGCAGGACGCTGCCGATGCGCAGCAGCAATTCGCGCGGTTCGAACGGCTTGCCCATGTAATCATCGGCGCCGGCGTCGAGCCCGGTGATGCGGTCATTGGTGTCGCCCATGGCGGTCAGCAGCAGGATCGGGACGTTGTTGCCCTTGCGCAAGCCGCGCGTCAGCTCGATGCCGCTTTCGCCCGGCATCATGATGTCCAGCACGATCAGGTCGAATTCCATCGACTCAAGCTGGCGCCGCGCCTCGCCGGCGTCGGCGGCGGTGGACACCATGTAGCCGTTCTCGGCGAGATAGCGACTGAGCAGCAACCGCAGGCGCGAGTCGTCATCGACGACCAGAATATGCGGGCTCTCGGTCATCGGCGCACGGCCCTCTCCGGACTTCTCGGAAACCTTTGCCGATCCTTCTCGTCGATCAGCTCGATCATCACCTTCTTGAACCCCTCGACCGCCGCCGGGCCGGCTTGGCGATAGGCTTGGGCGACGCGCTGGCGCTGGCGTTCGGTGAGGTTCCGTTCCAGCGCCACGCCTTTCGGCGTCAGCTCCAGCAGACGCTGGCGGCGATCCCGCACGCCAGGGGTCTGGATGACGAAATCCTCGTCGATCAGCTGGGTCAGCACGCGGCCCAGGCTCTGCTTGGTGATGCCGAGAATTGCCAGCAGGTCGCTGACCGTGATGCCGGGATGGCGGCCGATGAAATAGATCACCCGGTGATGGGCCCGCCCGAGCCCCTGTTCGTCGAGCAGCTGGTCCGGCTCAGCCGTGAAGTCGCGCCAGGCGAAGAATAGAAGTTCTATCGCCTGCCGCAGCTCCTCCTCGCGGAGGAACAGCAGGTTGGCGCCGGACTTCAGATCGACGGCCAAGCTCAGCGCCCGCCGGTCACGGGCTCCAACCAGTCGTGCGGATCGTTGGTCTGCCGATATTGGATGCCGACGATGGCGTCGTAGAGCTTCTGGGTCAAAGGCCCGGTCTTGCCGCCATTGATGACGATCTTCTGGTCCTTGTAGCCCAGCTCGCCGACCGGCGAGACGACCGCCGCCGTTCCGGTGCCCCACATCTCGGCCAGGGTGTCGTTCTTCGACGCCTCGACCACCTCGTCGATCGAGACCTGGCGTTCCGAGACCTTGAGGCCCCAGTCGCGCATCAGCGTCAGGATCGAATCGCGGGTGACGCCGGCCAGGATGGCGCCGTTCAGCGGCGGGGTGATGATCTCGTCGCCGATCTTGACCATGATGTTCATGGTCCCGACCTCGTCGAGATATTTGTGCTGGACGCCGTCCAGCCACAGCACCTGGGTATAGCCCTGCTTCTTGGCGACCTCGGCGCCATAGAGGCTGGCGGCGTAGTTGGCGGCCGTCTTGGCGGCGCCCAGCCCGCCCTGGACGGCGCGGACATACTGGTCGGTGGCAAGGATCTTCACCGGATTGACGCCCTCGGCATAATAGGGACCGACCGGCGACAGGATGAGGAAATAGGTATAGCTCTTGGCCGGCCGCACCCCGAGGAAGTTCTCGTTGGCGATCACGGTGGGGCGCAGATAGAGCGAGGTGCCCGCCTTGGACGGCACCCAGTCCTGATCCACCTCGACCAGCCTCTTGAAGCTCTCCAGCACCAGATCGGTGTCGATCTCGGGGATGCACAGGCGTTCGCACGACTTGTTCAGCCGCTCGGCATGCTTCCTCGGGCGGAACAGGCGGATGGCGCCGTCCTTGCCGCGGAAGGCCTTCAACCCGTCGAACACCGCCTGGGCGTAATGCAGCACCGAGCTGGCAGGATCGAGCGAGAAGGCGTGATAGGGGATGATCCGCGGATCGTGCCAGCCTCTGCCCTCGTCGTAATCGAGCACGAAAATATGGTCCGAGAAGACCGTGCCGAAGGTGAGGGCGTCGTCGCTCGGGCGCGGCTTGGGGTGCTCCGTGCGGGTGACGGGGATGGTGAAGGTCGGCTTGGCTTGGTGGGTCACGTCAGTCATTCCCTGCGAAATATTATTACCCATCATAAGGAGGACGAAGCACGGGAACCAGTCCCATCTTCGAATTTCAGCCATCTCGCCAGCGGGCCCATGGTCCAGCCCTGCAGCGCCACCGAGGCGATGACGATGACGAACACGCCGGTGAAGATTCTCTCGCCGTTCCGCACATTGGCGAGGATCGGAATGATCGAGAGATAGATCGGCACCGCCCCGCGCAGCCCGACCCAGGCGACGAAGCCGGTCTCCCTGAGCTTCCAGCCGAACGGCAGCAGACAGCCGGCCACCGCCGCCGGCCGGGCCAGGAAGATCAGGATGGCGGCGACGGCGAGGCCCGGCCACAGATTGGCCGGCAGATCGTGCGGCGAGACCAGCAACCCCAGCATCAGGAACAGGGCGATCTGCGCCAGCCAGCCCAGCGGCTCGAAGAAATGGGTCACCGCGCCGGCGGCCCGGCTTTCATTGACGCCGACCATGCCGCCGGCCAGGTACACCGCCAGGAAACCGCTGGCCCCCACGCTCTGCGCCGCGCCGAACAGCAAAAGCGCCCCAGACAGCGCCAGCACCGGATAGAGCGGCGCATGGACCCAGGTGCGGCGCAGCAGCCACAGCAGCACATAACCGCCGCCGAAGCCGAGCAGCACGCCGCCGCCCAGCTCCTGGGCCAGGAACAGCGCGCCGCGCGTCACCGTCATGCCCGAGGGATGGATCAGATATTGCACCAGTCCGATGGTGAGGAAGACGCTCATCGGATCGTTGAGGCCGGATTCCAGCTCCAGCAAATCGGTCACCCGTTCGGGCACCGGGACCTTGCTGGCGCGCAGCATCACCGCCACCGCGGCGGCGTCGGTCGGGGCGACAGTGGCGCCGATCAGCAAGGCGACGGTCCATGGCAGATGCAGCACCAGCACGATTCCGGCGGCGACCAGAGTGGCGGTGACCAGCACGCCGACGGTCGCCAGCCCGATCGCCGGCGCCAGCGCCTTTTTCAGCATCGGCCGCTCCAGCCCCAGCCCGCCCTCGAACAGGATCACCACCAGCGCCAGGCTGCCGATCAGATATCCCATCTCGTAATCGTCGAAAAAGATGCCGCCCGGCCCGTCTTCGCCGGCCAGCATGCCCAGCGCGATGAAGGCCAGCAGCAAGGGAGAACCGAAGCGCGTGGAAAACATCGCGGCGAAGATCGCCAGCAGCCCCAATACGCCCGCGCCTAGAATTAATTCATGGGTCATTGCCATCGCGGGCCGCCTGATTTCATCATCTCGTCCGTATCATTCCAGCACAATCCTGTGAAAAATAAGGCACCGCCGATGCGCTGCAAACTCCTGATCTGCCTGGTAGCGTCGACGGGCCTGCTCTCGGCCTGTTCGCCGGCGCACAACACGGCGCTCGCCATGCATCTGCCCTACAGTCCGATCACCGCCCTGGTGGTGGCCGACGGGATCAGCGTCATCAATACCGGAAAGACGGTGGAAGATCATGTGATCGGCCTGGTCACAGACCAGGATTGTTCGCTGATCCGCGCCTCGCACGGCGGGGATTATTGCGTCAGCAAGGAAAAGCCGCCGATGGTTCAGGTGGTGAGCTATTGCTACAAGACGCTGGCCAAGACCACCTGCTACGACCGCAAGGTAGAGTCTGATCTGAGCACCTATGCCGGCGCCCGCGTCGACCTCGTCCCGGTGAACGCGATCAGATAAACCTTCAGGTCATCCGATCGGCCATGTCGCGGATATTGCGCACGAACACATTGAGCAGCCCGCGAACGAACGGGTCGGCCTTCTTCAATTTGGCGTCCAGCATCGTTTCGGAAATGATGATGACCGCTGTCGGCTCGACCGCCTTGGCCATCGCCATGCGCGGCTTGTTGTCGACCAGGGCCATCTCGCCGAAGATGCCGCCGGGCGGAATATGGCCCAGCACAAGGAACGTTCCGTCCTCGACCTGCTTGCTGATCTCCACCCGTCCCGATTCGACCAGATACGCGCAGCGGCGGCTGACCTCGCCCTCTTTGAAGACCACTTCGCCCTCGGCATAGACGCGGCGGTCGAGAACTTCATGTACGGCCATGGACTACTCCGTTCTTCACAAAGACGGAAGGTTGAGTCCCGACTATCATGGATGTTACTCTGCCCCAATAAAATGAAATTCTTGTCTTCATTAGGGTTTTAATGCCGACGAACGTCATTGCCGGACGATCCGCCGCGTCCCTGGTTCTCAAGGTCTTGCGGGGAGTGCTGGGCGGCCTGGCCAAGGACGGCAAGGTCAGCCTGGCCGACATCGACCGGGTCATCGCCCTGATCGAGCGCGGAACGATCGAACTCGATCGCGCCTACGACGCCACGCACGCGCGCCCTCTCGAGGCCGCCGAACAATCGCTGCTGGCCATCGCCGAAGCCGAGATCGCCGAGGAAAAGGAAGACAAGAAGCTGGGCGGCGGCGCCCAGCAGCAGGGTGGCGGCCGGTTCGGCATGCGCTCGGACCCGATCCACCGCATCCTCGCCTTGCCGCTGGAAAAGCTGCTCAACGCCAAGCCGGCGCGTTTCGAGCGCAAATTCCTCTCGGCCTATTTCGCCACGGCGCGCCAGCTGATCGGTCCGCAATTCATCGCCTTCGACGCCGAATGCAAGGCGATCATCCAGTCGATGCTGGCGGTTCACGGCCAGAAGCTGGATTGGGAAACCGTCTACGCCGAGCCGCGCACCATCGCGCTGATGCGACGCACCTTCGGCGCCATGGACAAAAAGCTGGCCGAAGCCCGCGGCAACGAGCTGTGGTTCGAGCGGATGGCCCAGCCCGCCGCCGACGGCATCATTCCCACCCGCGATCAGTGTCTCGAGGTGCGGGACGTCATCCTAGCTTTCTTCCGGGCTCTGCCACCCGCCGCCTAGCGCCTTGAACAGCCCGACCACCGCCTGGGCGTGCGACAGCCGCGCCTGGGCCAGCTCGTCCTCGGCCTGGAACAGCGAGCGCTGGGTGTTCAGCACCGTCAGGATGTCGACGGTGCCGGAATAGAGCTGCGCCTGGGCGATGTCGTAGGCGCGCTGGGCGGTCTGCACGACGATCTTGTCGGCCTCCTCGCGCCGTCCCTCCTGCTCCACCGCGGCCAGGGCGTCCTCGACGTCGGCGAAGGCCGAGACCACCGCCTTGCGGTAGGTCGCCACCTGCTCGTCATACTGCCCCTCGGCCAGAAGCTGTCCGCCTTCCAGCGCACCGCCGCGGAAGATCGGCTGCGCGACGCCGCCGATCAGCGTGTAGAAGGCACCGGCCGGCTTGAACAAATCGGACAGCGACGAACTGGCGCCGCCGCCCTGGGCGGTCAGGGTGATCGAGGGGAACAAGGCCGCCACCGACGCCTTGACGTTGCGGTTGGCCGCCTGGAGCTTCGACTCGGCCGATTGCACGTCGGGGCGGCGCTGCAGCAGGCCCGACGGCAGGCCCGCCGCCACCGCCGGCAGCCGGACCGCCCGCAGCTCGCCATCCGGCGCCGACGTTCCTTCGGGCGCCTGGCCCAGCAGCACCGCCAGCGCGTCGCGGCCCTGGCGCTGCTGCTCGATCAGCGGCGGCAGCACGGCGCGCTGGGTCGCCACCACATTCTCCTGCTGCGCCACATCGAGGGCCGAGGCGGTGCCGACTTCGAGGCGGGCCTGGAAGGCGCCGAGCACGGATTCGGCGGCCTTGAGATTGTCCTCGGCCAGCCGGATCCGCTCGTTCAGCGACAGCAGCGAGAAATAGCTGTTGGCCACCGCCGATTGCAGGGTCAGCTCGGCGGTTTCGCGATCGAAGGCGCTGGCGGCGGCGGTCAGCCGCGCCGCCTCGGCCTGGTCGCGCAGGGCGCCCCAGAAATCGAACTCGTAGCTGGCCGACAGGCTGGCGCTGTAGAGCTTGCTGCCGGTCTTGTAGCTCGGCTGTTGGCGGACGCGCTCGCCCGAGGCGCCGGCGTCGACCTGCGGCAGCAGCGGCGCGCCGGCGATCACCGCCTGGGCATCGGCCTGCTTGAGGCGCGCCACGGCGATGGCGAGGTCGGAATTGCCGTCATGGGCGGCATTCATCAGCCGGTCGAGCTCGGCGGCGTGGAAATCGTGCCACCAGGTCAATCCCGGCCAATCCGGTTGTGAAGGAGCGCCGTCCCAAGTCTTCGGCTGGTCGACGGCCGGCCGCTGATAGTCCGGCCCGACGCTGCACCCCGCCACACCAAAAGACGCGACCGCGGCGAAGAGAAAATACGTCCTGGTGTTCACGCCCCCAACCCTCGGCAAATACAGGCTCGCAATCCGGCAAGCGCTTGAAGATAATGCGAACGCCTGAGTTTCGATACTGGATTTCCTTTCATGAGCCGAAGCCGCTTTTTCGCCTTGTTCCTCGCTTTGACGGGAGGCGCGGCCATGGCCGCCGACGCCCCGGCGCGGCCGCCGGTCCCGGTGACGGTGGGCAAGGCGGTGAAGCGCGACTTGCAGACCTATCTCGACGGTCTGGGCACCGTGCAGGCCTATAATACCGTTACCATCCGCCCGCAGGTGGACGGGCAGCTGATCAAGCTGGCGGTCAAGGAGGGACAGGACGTCCATGTCGGCGACCTGCTGTTCGTCATCGACCCCCGCCCCTATCAGGCGGCCTACGACCAGGCGGTGGCGAAGAAGGCGCAGGACCAGGCGACTCTGGCCAATGCCCGGCTCGATCTGCAGCGCTACACCACCCTGGCCGACAAGAACTACATCGCCCATCAGCAGCTCGACGCCACCCAGGCCCAGGTCAGCCAGCTCGAAGCTATGGTCAAGGGCGACGAGGCCGCCATCGAGGCGGCCAAGGTGACGCTGGACTATTGCACCATCCGCTCGCCGATCGAGGGGCGGGTCGGCATCCGCGCCGTCGATGTCGGCAATATCGTGCATGCGGCCGAGAGCGCCGGGCTGATCGTCATCACCCAGCTGCAGCCGATCCATCTGATGTTCACCCTGGCCGAGGGCGATCTGCAGAGCGTCTTGCAGGTCAGCGCCAAGGCGCCGCCGGCGGTGACGGCATTGAGCCGCGATGGCGCGAAGCGTCTGGATGACGGGCTGCTCGACCTGGTCGACAATCAGGTCGACCAGGCCTCGGGCATGGTGCGGCTGCGAGCGACCTTGCCGAACAAGAGCCATCTCCTGTGGCCGGGCCAGTTCGTCAATGCCCGCCTGACCGTCGAGAAGCTGACCGGCGTCACCACCATCCCGGTCGAAGCCATCCAGCGCGGCCCCGAGGGACGCTCGGTATTCGTCGTCAAGGGCGACGGCACCGTCGAGCAGCGGGCGATCCAGATCGGCCCGGTCAGCGAAGGCGTCGTGGTGATCACCAAGGGCGTGTCCGAGGGCGAGACGGTGGTCACCAGCGGCCAATACCGGCTGGAGACCGGCAGCAAGGTCGAGATCCGCAGCGCGGTGACCAACGGATGAACATTTCCCGCACCTTCATCGAACGGCCGATCGCCACCACGCTGCTGATGACGGCGATCCTGCTGGCGGGCATGGTGGCCTTCCCGCTGCTGCCGGTGGCCAAGCTGCCGCAGGTCGATTTCCCCACCATCCAGGTGTCGGCCAGCCTGCCGGGCGCCGATCCGCAGACCATGGCCTCGTCGGTGACGACGCCGATGGAACGGCAGTTCTCGCAGATCCCCGGCGTGGCGCAGATGCTCTCCTCGTCATCCCTGGGCAACACCAACATCGTTCTGCAGTTCGACCTCGACCGCAACATCGACGCCGCCGCCCAGGACGTGCAGACCGCCATCAACGCCGCCTCGGGGCAGTTGCCGAAGAACCTCCCCAATTCGCCGACCTACCGCAAGATCAATCCGGCCGACGCGCCGATCCTCCTGATGTCGGTCACCTCGGACACGCTGCCGATCACCACCGTCGACAATTTCGCCGACGCCGTGGTGTCGCAGCAGATCAGCCGCATGCCCGGCGTGGGGCTGGTGACCATCGGCGGCGAGCGCAAGCCGTCGATCCGCATCCAGGTCGATCCAGCCAAGCTGGCCAACATGAATCTCGGACTGGAGGACGTTCGCGACGCGATCGGCAATCTCACCGTCGACGCGCCGAAGGGCACGCTGGACGGCGATACCCGTAACTTCACCATCTATGCCAACGACCAGCTGCTCGACGCCGCCCCGTGGAACGATGCGGTGATCGCCTATCGCAACGGCGCGCCGGTACGGGTGCGCGACGTCGGCCAGGCCATCGAGGGCCCCGAGAACACCAAATCGATCGCCTGGATGAACGGCAAGGAAGGCATCCTGCTGGTGGTCTTCAAGCAGCCGGGCGCCAATGTCATCGACACGGTCGACCGCATCAAGGCCCAGTTGCCGGTGCTGCGCGCCTCGATGCCGCCCGGGGTCAAGGTCGAGATTCTCGACGACCGCACCAAGACCATCCGCGCTTCGGTGAACGATGTCGAGTTCACCCTGCTGCTGACCATCTGCCTGGTGGTCATGGTGATCTTCCTGTTCCTGCGCAATCTGTGGGCCACCATCATTCCCGGCATCACCGTGCCGCTGGCGCTGTTCGGCACCTTCGGACTGATGTATCTGGCCGGCTATTCGCTGGACAACCTGTCGCTGATGGCGCTGACCATCGCGGTGGGCTTCGTGGTCGACGACGCCATCGTCATGCTGGAGAACATCTATCGCCATCTCGAAGAAGGGCTGCCGCCGTTCCAGGCGGCGCTGAAGGGCGCCAGCGAGGTCGGCTTCACCATCGTCTCGATCAGCATCAGCCTGGTCGCCGTGTTCATTCCGATCCTGCTGATGGGCGGCATCGTCGGCCGGTTGATGCGCGAATTCGCCATGACGGTGTCGATGACCATCTTCGTCTCGCTGGTGGTGTCGCTGACATTGACGCCGATGATGTGCTCGCGCGTGCTGCGCGACGAGCATCACGCTGCGCATGGCAAGCTCTACATGATGTTCGAGCATATGTTCGACCGGCTGCTGAACGGCTATCGCCGCCTGCTCGACATCGTGCTGCGCCACCAGCGACTGACCTTGCTGAGCTTCGTCGCCACCGTCGCGGCGACGGTCTTCCTCTATATCGTCATCCCCAAGGGCTTCTTCCCGCAGCAGGACACCGGCATGGTCTACGGCCAGGCCGAAACCTCGCAGGACAGCTCTTTCGCGGCGATGAGCGACCGGCAGATCCAGATCAACAAGATCCTGTCGGAAGATCCCGACATCGACAATTACTCGTCCTATGTCGGCGGCGGCTCCTACAACGTCTCGCGCAGCTTCGTCGGCCTGAAACCGTGGAGCGAGCGCAAATACAATGCCGACCAGATCATCGACCGCCTCAACCGCAAGATGGCGGCGATCACCGGCGTGCGCTTCTTCCTGCAATCGCGCCAGGACGTCAATCTGAACGCCCAGCTGGCCCGCACCCAGTACCAGTTCACCCTGCAGGACGCCGATCTCGACGAGCTGAACCTGTGGGCGCCGAAGATGCTGGACGGGATGAAGGCGCTGCCGCAGCTGCGCGACGTCGCCTCCGACCAGCAGAATGCCGGCGCCACCGAGACCCTGACCATCGACCGCGACCAGGCGTCGCGCTTCGGAATAGGGCCGCAGCTGATCGACGACACGCTGTACGACGCCTTCGGCCAGCGCCAGGTGGCGCAGTATTTCACCCAGCTCAATTCCTATCATGTGGTGCTGGAAGTGCTGCCGGACATGCAGAAGACGCCGTCCGACCTGAAGCGCATCTATGTCAAGGCGCCGCTGACCGGCCAGCAGGTGCCGCTGTCGGCGCTGGTCAAGGCCTCGACCGATCCGGTCGGGCTGCTGTCGGTCAACCATCAGGGACAGTTCCCGGCGGTGACCCTGTCCTTCAACCTGGCGCCCGGGGTGGCGCTGGGCGACGCGGTCGATTCGATCAACAAGCTGGCCGACGAGATGGGCCTGCCCGGCAGCATCGTCACCGCCTTCCAGGGCACGGCGCAGGCCTTCCGCGCCTCGCTGGCGACCATGCCGCTGCTGATCCTGGCGGCCCTGGTGGCGGTCTACATCATCCTGGGCGTGCTCTATGAAAGCTTCATCCACCCGCTGACCATCATCTCCACCCTGCCGTCGGCGGGCGCGGGCGCGCTGCTGTTCCTGATGGTGTTCCACGACGACATGTCGGTGATCGCGCTGATCGGCATCCTGCTGTTGATCGGCATCGTCAAGAAGAACGGCATCATGATGGTCGACTTCGCCATCCAAGCCCAGCGCGAGCGCAACCTGCCGGCGCAGGAAGCGATCCGCGAAGCCTGCCTGCTGCGCTTCCGGCCGATCATGATGACCACCATGGCGGCGCTGCTGGGCGGCCTGCCGCTGATGCTGGGCTCGGGCGCGGGGTCCGAGCTGCGCCAGCCGCTGGGCGTGTCGATGGTGGGCGGGTTGATCGTCAGCCAGGCGCTGACGCTGTTCACCACGCCGGTGATCTATCTGTTCTTCGAACGGCTGGGAGAGGGGCGGAAGGCGAAAGCGCCGAAGAAGGTCGTCGGGGTGGCAGAGTAGTCGAGTTAAATTACTCGACGCCTTCACGACTTCAACACTTTAAATTTCACCACAGAGACACAGAAGAAACGGAGAAAGGGAAGAAACGCAGCAGGCAATTCTTTCTCATCTCTTTATACCCAGAGAAAATAAAGATTGCGCTTCGCGCTTTTCTCCGTGTCCTCTGTGTCTCTGTGGTGAATTATTTTTCACAATCAAAAAAATCGATATATAGCCAAGGGCACCCCGTCCTTTTCCACCCGAGCATTGATCTCTCTCATCGCTTGGGAATTTTCGGCAAGCCAGCGCCCCAGACTTTCTCCCAGAGAAGGCCTGATCAATGCGCCTTGTTGCTGACCCCGGCCTCGCCGAAGGTGGCCATGCCGATATGGCAAGCCACCGCGGCCTTGACCAGGCCGATGGCGGCGGCGGCGCCGGAGCCTTCGCCCAAACGCATATTCAGATCCAGCAGGGGCCGCTTCTCCAGCCGATCCAGCAGCCGGCGATGGCCCGGCTCGGCCGAGACATGGCCGACCAGGCAGTGGTCCAGAGCGTCCTTGCGGATGGCGTGCAGCACCGCGGCGGCCGCCGTGCAGACATAGCCGTCGAGGATCACCGGAATGCGCTTCAGCCGGGCGCTGACCACCGCCCCGACGATGGCCGCCAATTCGCGGCCGCCGAGCGCGGCGAGCAGGGTCAACGGGTCATCGGTGCGATTGACCTCGACGCCCTTCTTCACCACCTCGATCTTGCGCTTGAGCTGCTCGTCGCCGATGCCGGTACCGATGCCGGTCCAGTCCTCGGCTTTGCCGCCGAACAGGGCCAAGCACAAGGCGGCGGCCGACGTCGTGTTGCCGATCCCCATCTCGCCCAGGATCACCAGGTCGCTGCCCTCCTCGACCGCCTGGTAACCCACGGCGAAGGCGTCGACGCAATCGTCCTCGCTCATCGCCGGACCTTGAGTGAAGTCCGCGGTGGGACGGTCCAGCTCGATGTCGTCGACCGAGAGATCGAGGCCGAAGGTGCGGCACAGCTGGTTGATGGCCGCCCCGCCATTCTGGAAATTGATCACCATCTGCTCGGTCACCGCCGCCGGGAAGGCCGAGACGCCCAGCGCCGCCACCCCATGATTGCCGGCGAAAACGCAGGCCTGCAGCGCGTCGAGGCGCGGCGGATGGACGTCCTGCCAGGCGCTGAGATGCAGCGTGATCTCCTCGAGCCGGCCCAGCGAGCCGGCCGGCTTGGTCAGCTTCGGCTCGCGCGCGGCGCAGGCGGCGGAAGCCTCCCGGTCCTCGGCGCGAAAGCCGCTGATCAGCCGGTAGAGGTCAGTAAAGCTATGCATCTGGCGTTCCCCGCTCATTTCACCTGCTCCAGCTTACGCAGGCGCGTGACGTTCTGATTGTGCTCGATCAGGGTCTTGGCGAAGGCGTGTCCGCCCGACCCGTCGGCGACGAAATACAGATCCTGGCTGTCCAGCGGATGCAGCACCGCCTGCAGGCTGGCCTTGCCGGGATTGCAGATCGGCCCCGGCGGCAGGCCGTCAGAGGCGTAGGTGTTGTAGGGGCTGGCCGCCGCCAGATCGGCATGGGACAGCGGCCGATCCATCACCCCCAAACCATGGCTCAGCACATAGATCACGGTGGGATCGGACTGCAGGCGCATATGCAGCTTCAAGCGGTTCTCGAACACCGACGCGACGTGCGGGCGTTCCTCGGCGACGCCGGTCTCGCGCTCGACGATCGAGGCCAGCACAAGGGCCTCGTCCTTGGTGGCCAGCGGGACCGCGGGATCGCGCTTGCTCCAGGCCTCGTCCAGCGCGTCCGCCATGCCCTTCTGCATGCGGGTCACCAGATCCTGGCGTTCCTGGCCATAGGTGTAGAAATAGGTCGAGGGCAGCAGGCTGCCTTCCGCCGGAGTCTGCTCCAGCTTGCCGGCGGCGCCCGAGGCTTCGCGCAGCACCGCCTCTATCTGCTGCACCGTCAGCCCCTCGGCGACGGTCAGGCGATGCACCACCACCTGGCCCTTGCGCATCATGTCGAGGATCACCGCCAGCGAGGCGTGGGCGGGGAATTCATACTCGCCGGCCTTGAGCGGCTGGCGGCCGGACAGCTTGACCATCGCCGGCCACACCAGCGGCTGGGCGATGACGCCGGATCGGCCGAGCTGGTTGCCGATATCCGCCGTGCCGGTGCCCTTCGGCAGCACGACGACGATCGATTCCGGAGCCGGTCCAGGAGCCCGTAGATAGGATTGAATGGCGAGACGGCCCGCCATCGCCGCCACGCCCAGAAAAACGAGCGCGACGGCGAGGCGAATGAGCCACTTCATGGAAGGATCAGACGGCGCGGAAGATCAGCGACGCGTTGGTCCCGCCGAAACCGAAGGAATTGGAGAGGGCGATGGTCACCTTCTTCTCCTTGGCGTGATGCGGCACCAGGTCGATGTCGCAGCCTTCCGACGGATTGTCGAGATTGAGGGTCGGCGGCACCACGCCGTGATTGATGGCCTTGATCGAATAGATCGCCTCCACCGCGCCCGCCGCCCCGAGCAGATGGCCGATGGCCGACTTGGTCGAGGACATGGACAGCTTGTAGGCGTGATCGCCGAACAGGCGCTTCACCGCGCCCAGCTCGATCTCGTCGCCGAGCGGCGTCGAAGTGCCGTGGGCGTTGATGTAGTCGATGGCTTCCAGCGGAATGCCGGCGCGCTTGACCGCCGCCCGCATGGCGCGGAACGCCCCGCCGCCATCATCCGCCGGAGCGGTGATGTGGTGGGCATCGCCCGACATGCCGTAACCGATGATCTCGGCATAGATGTGTGCGCCGCGCTTCCTGGCGTGCTCATATTCCTCGAGCACCACCACGCCCGCGCCCTCGCCCATGACGAAGCCGTCGCGATCCTTGTCCCACGGACGCGAACCGCGCGTCGGCGTATCGTTGAAGGCGGTCGACAGAGCGCGCGAGGCGCAGAACCCGGCCATGCCGATGCGGCACACCGTGGCTTCGGCGCCGCCGGCGATCATCACGTCGGCATCGTCCAGCGCGATCAGCCGCGCCGCGTCGCCGATGGCGTGAGCCCCGGTCGAGCAGGCGGTGACCACCGCGTGGTTCGGTCCCTTGAAGCCGAAGCGGATCGACACATGGCCCGAGGCCAGGTTGATCAGGCTCATCGGGATAAAGAAGGGCGACACCCGCCGCGGCCCATCCTTTGCCAAGGTCTGCGACGTATCGTCTATCGCCGGCAATCCACCGACGCCGGAGCCGATCATGACGCCGGTGCGCTCGCGCGATTCCTCGTCCTCGGGCTGCCAGCCGGCATCCTTCACCGCCTCGGTGGCGGCGGCCAGGGCGTAGACGATGAAATCGTCCATGCGGCGGCGGTCCTTGGGCGTGACCACGCTGTCGAAATCGAACTTGTGGGGTTCGTCGGTGCCCAGCGGCACCTGGCCGGCGATCTTCGCCGGAAGATCGGAAACGTCGAAATGCTCGATGGCGCGAAGACCGGAAACACCGTTGGTAAGGCGCTCCCAGTTGGCCTTATGGCCGATGCCCAGCGGGGTCACCATGCCTAGACCTGTAACGACGACTCGTCTCATGCGTTCCTTGGGTTCTTACCCTGAATAAAAAACGTCGCCGCGCCGCCAGGGCAGCAGCGCGGCGTCCGCCGCTTACGAATGCGACTGGATGAAGTCGATGGCATCCTTGACGGTCAGGATCTTTTCGGCGGCATCGTCGGGAATCTCGCAGCCGAATTCTTCCTCGAAGGCCATGACCAGTTCCACCGTGTCGAGGCTGTCCGCCCCCAGATCATCGATGAAGCTCGCCGTCTCGGTGACCTTGGACTCTTCAACGCCCAGGTGCTCGACAACAATCTTCTTAACCCGCTCGGCGACGTCAGACATTTGATAACCTCTTATTAGACTTGGTTTAACCGGAAATACGATGACAGCGGCAACAGGGACTGGCCTTCCCCCCGCCTACAAAAAGTGCCGTTTCGTAGCATACTTTTTTCGGCATGGCCATCTCTTCAAATCATTGCCATGCCGCCATTGACGTGAAGAGTCTGGCCGGTGACGTAGGCCGCCTCGGCGCTGGCGAGATAGACCGCGGCGGCGGCGATTTCCGCCCCCTCGCCCATCCGCCCCGCCGGGATCGATCCCAGGATGCGCGACTTCTGGTCTTCGTTCAGCGCGTCGGTCATCGCCGAGGTGATGAATCCCGGGGCGATGCAATTGACCGTGATCCCGCGCGAGGCGACTTCCTGGGCCAGCGATTTAGACATGGCGATCAGCCCGGCCTTCGAGGCGCAGTAATTGACCTGGCCGGGATTGCCGGTGACCCCGACCACCGAAGTGATGTTGATGATGCGGCCATGACGGCGCTTCATCATGCCGCGCACAGCGGCGCGGCACAGGCGGAAGGCGGCGGTCAGGTTGACGGCGATCACCGTGTCCCAATCCTCGTCCTTCATGCGCATCACCAGCCCGTCCTTGGTCAGGCCGGCATTGTTCACCAGGATATCGAGCGAACCCAGGGCCGCCTCGGCGTCCTTGGCCAGCTGCTCGACCTCCTCGGCCACCGACAAATTGGCCTGGACGACATGGACCCGACTGCCCAGCTTGGCGGCCAGATCGTCGAGCGGCTGGCGGCGGGTGCCGGACAGGGCGACGGTGGCGCCCTGGGCGTGCAGCGCTTCGGCGATGGCGCCCCCCAGGCCCCCGGAAGCGCCGGTGACCAGGGCGGTTTTACCAGTGAGATCGAACATCGGATGATCCTCAGGCAGAGAGAAAAGCGTCGATATCTTCGGGCGTCTGCAACGACAAGGCGGAAATGTCCTTGTCGATTCGCTTGACCAGCCCGGCCAGCACCTTGCCGGCGCCGGCCTCGATCAGGCGGTCGACGCCGAGATCCTTCATCGCCAGCACCGATTCGCGCCAGCGCACCGTGCCGGTCACCTGTTCGACCAGCTGGCGGCGGATCGCCTCGGGATCCGAGCTCGGCGCGGCGGTGACGTTGGCGACCAGCGGCACGACGGGAGCGGCCAGGGTCACCTTGGCCAGGGCGTCGGCCATGGCGTCGGCGGCCGGCTGCATCAGCTTGCAATGGAAGGGGGCGGACACCGGCAGCAGCACCGAGCGCTTGAAGCCCTTCTCGGCGGCCAGGGCGATGGCGCGGTCGATGGCGGTCTTGTGGCCGCTGATCACCACCTGGCCCGAGGCGTTGTCGTTGGCCGCCTGGCAGATCTCGTCGCCCGCCGCTTCGGCGGCGATGGCGTTGGCCTCGGCCATCTCGACGCCGAGTAGCGCCGCCATGGCGCCGACGCCGACCGGCACCGCCTTCTGCATGGCCTGGCCGCGCAGCTTCAACAGGCGCGCGGCATCGGCAACGGTGAAAGTGCCGGCGGCGGCCAGGGCGGAATATTCGCCCAAGCTATGGCCGGCGACGAAGGCGGCCTTGTCGGCCAGACGCCAGCCACCCTGCTTCTCCAGCACGCGCATCACCGCCAGGCTGACCGACATCAGCGCCGGCTGGGCGTTTTCCGTCAGGGTCAGTTGATCCTCGGGGCCTTCCCACATCAGCCGTGTCAAATTCTGGCCCAGCGCGTCGTCGACTTCCTCGAACAGGTGGCGTGCCTCGGCGAACCCCTCCGCCAGCGCGCGGCCCATGCCGACGGCCTGGGATCCCTGGCCGGGAAAGACGACTGCATTGGACATGGACACCCCTGAGATTCTGGACAAAAAGTGGCGCTTAGGAATAGCGTTCGCCCCGCCCCTGTCAAGCTTGGGGTGTTTTGGAGGACTTTATGAAGTCGGGTTTCGCCTTGCTCTTGGCCGGTTTGGCGGCCGGCGCCACCGCCGTCGGCGCGCATGAATATACCGTCGACAAGCTAACCATCGGCCATCCCTGGTCGACCGTCACCCATGGCGGCCTCAAGAACGCCGCCGTCTACGTCACCTTCATCAATGACGGCAAGGCCGACCGCCTGCTCAAGGCCAGCACGCCGATCGCCAAGAGCGCAACGCTGCACACCAACATCAAGGACGGCGATGTGAATCGCATGCGTCCGCTGGACGGAGTCGACATTCCCACAGGCAAGACGGTGGAGCTGTTGCCAGGCGGCATGCACATCATGCTGGAAGGACTGGACCATCCTCTGAAGGACGGCGAGATGTTCCCGATGACCCTGACTCTCGCCAATGAAGGCGAGGTCCACGTCGAAGTCATGGTCTCGGATAACTAGAGTCAAGATATCCTTGAAGCAGGGCGCGTTTTGTGTATAGTGCGCCCCTTCTTGCTCCTTGCCGGCCGGTGCCGGCTATGCCTCATGGTCCTTTGGCCGAGAGGAAGAGACAAGCCATAAGGGGTTATTTGATGTCTCTCTACGAATGCGTGCTCATCGCACGCCAGGATATTGCCACGACGCAAGTCGAGACGCTGGTCGAGGAATTCGCCAACGTCATCACCGCCAATGGCGGTCAGGTCTCCAAGAAGGAATTCTGGGGCCTGCGCAACATCGCTTACCGCATGAAGAAGAATCGCAAGGGCCATTACGTGCTCCTGAACGTCGACGCGCCTGCCGCGGCGGTGAAGGAGTTCGAGCGCCAGATGTCGATCAACGAAGACATTCTGCGCTACCTGACGATTCGCGTGGACGAGCTGGAAGAAGGCCCGTCGGCGGTTCTGCAGAACAAGAACCAGCGCGAAGACCGTCCGCGCCGCGAAGGCGGCTTCGGCGGCCCGCGTGAAGGTTTCGGCGGCCCGCGCGGTCCGCGCATCGCTGATGGAGTCGAGGCATAATGAAGACCGAACAACGCATTCCGGGCGGCACGCCCCGCCCCGCCGGCATCGGCGCCGCCACCGGCTCGGGCGCTCCGCGCCGTCCCTTCTTCCGCCGCCGCAAGACCTGCCCGTTCTCGGGCGAGGGCGCGCCGAAGATCGACTACAAGGACACCAAGCTGCTGCAGCGCTTCATTTCCGAGCGCGGCAAGATCGTCCCGTCCCGCATCACCGCGGTGTCGGCGAAGAAGCAGCGCGAACTGGCCCAGGCCATCAAGCGCGCCCGCTTCCTCGGTCTGCTGCCCTACGTGGTGAAGTAAGACCGTAAGATCCGGCCCGGAGGGGAGTTGATGCCCAAAGGGCTGGGTTTGGCCGCGGTTGCGGGGCTGACGAGCGGTCTGGTCACCTTGTCGGTGATCAGCGGCGGAAGCTTCGGCATGCTGCTGGCTTATGTGACGCCTTTGCCGCTGGTGCTGGTCGGATTGGCTTTGGGCTTGGGCCCCTGCCTTCTGGCCTTGGCAACCGGCGCCTTGGTTCTGGCGGTGGCGGAATGGACGGCGATGCCGCCCTTTTTCGCCATCGGCGCCGTTCCGGCCCTGCTGGTCACGGCTGTCGCGCTCCACGCGCGGCGGACCGAAGACGGCAAGGTCGAATGGGGCAAGCCGGGCACCATGCTGTTCTTCCTCGCGCTCGGCGCGATGGTGGTGACGGTGTTGGCGGCCCTGAGCCTGCCGACCGAGGGCAAGAGCATCGAGGACTGGCTGCGCGAGCAGGCGGCCCCCATCGTCGAACAGGCGCTTTCGGGCGCTCCCGACGATGTCAGATCGGCGATTGTCGGCCTGTGGGCCGCCATTCTGCCGGCGATGGTCGGATTGGCCTGGCTGGTGATGACACTGGCCAACGGACTGTTCGGCCAGTGGGTGGTCACCCGTGCCGGCCGGGCTTTGCGGCCGACGCCCGATTACGCGGACCTGCGCCTGCCTTTGTGGCTGGCGCCGGCGGCGGGTCTGGTGGCGGCGGCGAGCGTGATCGGCGGCGACGCCGGTTACCTGGCACGGAACGCGGCCATCTTGTTGATGGTGCCGTATCTGGTGGCCGGGCTGGTGGAGGTGCATGTAAGCCTGCGCGGCAGGCCCTTGGCGGGGCTGTGGCTGGCAGTGTTTTACGGAGTGTTTTTTGCCCTGTTCGGGTGGGCGGCGATCGCCGTCACCGCGTGGGGCGTGGTCAGACAGTGGATGAGGTCACGGCGGGCGGAACCCGCCCCTGACTTGGAGAAGAGAGATGGAAGTCATTCTGCTTGAGCGCATCGAGAAGCTGGGCCAGATGGGCGATACCGTGAAGGTCAAGCCCGGCTTTGCGCGCAATTACCTGCTGCCGCAGAAGAAGGCCCTGCGCGCCACCAAGGCGAACATGGCCCGCTTCGAGGCCGAGCGTGCCACGCTCGAAGCCGCCAATCTGAAGCGCCGCGAGGAGGCCGAGAAGGTCGCCGCGACGATGAACGGCCTCACCATCCTGGTGATCCGTCAGGCCGGCGAAGGCGGCATGCTGTACGGTTCCGTGTCGGGCCGTGACGTCGCCGAGGCGATCCACGAGGCCGGCTACGCCGTCGAACGCCGCCATGTGGCGCTGGACACCCCGATCAAGTCCCTGGGCATCTACCAGGTGCGCGTGGCCCTCCACCCGGAAGTGGCCGTGACGGTGACCATCAACGTCGCCCGTTCGCAGGAAGAAGGCGAGCGCGCCCTGAAGGCCGCCGAGGCCGGTGAGACCGTCGTCGACGTCGCCGCCGAAGAGCACGCTGAAGAGCATGCCCATCAGGACACCATCGGGGAAGCCGTGGAGACCCCGGCCGAGGAATAATCCTCAGCCGAGTTATCCCCAAAGTTCACAGCCTCGTATCCCCAGGTTAAACAGGGGTGCGAGGCTGTTTGCTTATGACGTTTTCGCGTCACCTCTGATAGCATCCCGCAATGCTGGCTCCGCTGCAAATGACCGCACCCTCCGGAACGGAGGGGTTGGAACGCTCGCCTCCACACAATTTCGAGGCGGAGCAGGCGCTGCTGGGCGCCATCCTGATGAGCAACCGCTCGCTGGAGCGGGTCTCGGAATTCCTGCGTCCCGAACATTTCGCCGACCCGGTCCATGGGCGGATCTATGATGCCTGCCTGACGCTGACCGGCCGCAATCAGATCGCCACGCCGGTCACGCTGAAGACCTATCTGGCGCAGGACCAGGGTTTGCGCGAGCTGGGCGGCGACGCTTACCTGATGAACCTGGCCGGGGCCGCCGCCAGCATCATCAATGCCGAGGATTACGGCCGCCTGGTCTTCGACCTGGCGCTCCGGCGCGAGCTGATCGGCGTCGGCGAGGACATCGTCAACGATGCCTTCGAACCCGACATGGAGGTCGACGCCACCCAGCAGATCGAGCGGGCCGAGCAGGCCTTGTTCAAGCTGGCCACCTCGGGTCAGGCCGAGGGCGGTTTCAAAGCCTTCAAGGCAACGGTCATCGAAGCCATCCGCCAGGCCGAACTCGCCCATCAGCGCGAAGGCAAATTGTCCGGCGTCACCTCGGGCCTGCGCGATCTCGATCAGAAGCTGGGCGGCCTTCACCGCTCGGATCTGCTGATCCTCGCCGGACGCCCGTCCATGGGCAAAACCGCGCTGGCGACCAACATCGCCTTCAACGCCGCCAAGGCCCTCAAATACGAGACCTCCCCGACCGGTGAGAAAAAGGTCACCGACGGCGCGGTCGTCGCCTTCTTCTCGCTCGAAATGTCGGCGGAGCAGCTGGCCGGCCGTATTCTCGCCGACCGCGCCTCGATCAATTCCCACAAGATCCGCCAGGGCGAACTGAGCAACGAGGAATTCGCCCGGTTGGTCGAGGCCGCCCAGGAACTCCACTCCCTAGCGCTTTATATCGACGACACGCCGGCTCTGTCCGTTTCCGCGGTGCGCACCCGCTGCCGCCGCCTGGCCAGGACGCAGGGCCTGGGCA
>Ga0213872_10000834_pt1 | contig 22368 bp, 17 predicted proteins | sample VelepicomBERX_R2_FD_160071 | JGI IMG/M metagenome (GOLD analysis project Ga0213872, IMG submission 160071) | Rhizosphere microbial communities from Vellozia epidendroides in rupestrian grasslands, the National Park of Serra do Cipo, Brazil - RX_R2 | ecosystem: Host-associated > Plants > Roots >...
ATTTAACGCACTGATGTCACCAAGTCTCACCGATTTCCAACAGCTTGCCGGTGAACTCGAAGGGGCGCTTTATTTCGATGCCACGATGCGGACGCTTTATGCGACCGACGCGTCCGTTTATCGCGAGATGCCGCAGGCTGTCGCACTGCCCAAGAACGAGGGCGACATCTGCAAACTCGTTCGCTTTGCGCGCGAGCGCGGCACGTCGCTGATACCCAGGACAGCGGGCACCTCGCTGGCCGGCCAGGTCGTTGGAGCGGGTATTGTCGTGGACTTGTCGCGGCACTTAACTGGTATTTTGGAGGTCGACGCCGCTCAACGCCGGGTGCGTGTACAACCAGGGGTGGTGCGCAACGAATTAAACCTCGCGCTTGCGCCGCAGGGAATTTTCTTTGCACCTGAAACCTCGACACAAAACCGTTGTATGATCGGCGGTATGGTCGGCAACAATGCCTGTGGGGCAAACTCCGTAGTCTATGGGAGTACGCGCGACCACCTCATCTCAGCGCGCGCGGTGTTGAGTGACGGTTCGATCGGCGAATTCGGCCCCCTGTCGCCTCAGGAATTCGAAGCGAAATGTTTGGGCGACACGCTCGAGGCTTCGATCTATCGCGAGACAAAGAAACTGCTCGGTGAAGCCGGGAATCGCGCGGAAATTGTGCGCGAGTTCCCTAAGCGATCTATCCATCGTCGTAATTCGGGCTATGCCGTGGACCTGCTTGCAGATTGTGAGCCGTTCACCGCTGGTGGGCCTCCTTTTAATTTCTGCCGCCTGTTAGCCGGCTCCGAAGGGACGTTGGCGTTTTTAACCGAGATCACCTTGGCGTGTGATCCGCTGCCACCGCGCGTCAGCGCGCTCGTTTGCGTCCATTGCGCGACGATTGACGAGGCTTTGCGTGCTAACATTGTGGCGCTTCGTCAGGCACCGCGTGCGTGCGAATTAATGGACCATAACATCCTGGAGTGCACCAAGGCCAATCTCGAGCAGCGACTAAATCGTTTCTTCGTCCAGGGAGATCCCGGCGCTATCCTCGCGGTGGAGCTGGCCGCACTAACACGTGAAGAGGTGGCTGATGTCGCGGCTCGGCTTGAAGCCGAATTGCGAGCAGCCGGCCTTGGTTATCACTATCCGGTCGTCTGGGGCCCGGACCAAAACCGTGTCTGGAACTTGCGCAAAGCCGCCTTAGGTCTGCTTTCGAACATACCGGGAGACGCCAAACCTGTCGCGGTCATAGAGGATACCGCGATCGACCCGGAGGATCTTCCAGCGTTTGTGCAGGAGTTCGATAAAATTTTGAGCGGCTATGGCCTTTCTGCGGTGCATTATGCTCACGCCGGTTCGGGGGAATTGCATTTGCGGCCTATTCTGAACCTAAAGGATCAGGAACACCGCAGGCTCTTTCGCGTTGTTGCGACCGAGATCGCGCACTTGGTCAAACGTTATGGCGGCTCATTGAGCGGCGAACACGGCGACGGACGCCTCCGCGGCGAATTTCTACCCCTGATGGTCGGGGAAAAGAATTACGCTCTTTTTCGGGCGGTTAAAAGGGCCTGGGATCCGACGGGCATCTTCAATCCAGGTAAGATCACCGATACGCCGCCGATGGATGCAAGCTTGCGCTACGAACCGAGCCAGGCTGCGCGGGAATTTAAGACCGTGCTTAGATTTTCAGAAGCTCGGGGGATTTTGCGTGCCGCAGAGCAGTGCAACGGGTCGGGTGATTGCCGCAAGTCGCATCTCATGGGTGGAACGATGTGCCCGAGCTACATGGCCACACGTAACGAAAGGGACACGACGCGCGCCCGCGCCAATATTTTGCGTGAAGTTCTAACGCATTCCACGAAGGCCAATCCCTTCAACAGCGATGAGATCGCGCCCGTTATGGAGCTTTGCCTATCGTGCAAGGGTTGCAAATCAGAGTGCCCCTCCAATGTTGACGTGGCTCGCCTTAAAGCCGAATGGCTCCAGCAACGCTACGATGCCCGGGGTGTTCCGATGCGCGCCAGGCTTATTGGAAGCTTCTCGCAGGCGATGGCTTTGGCCTCGATCGCGCCCGGAGTATTTAATTTTTTAGTGAAAAACAAGGCGACAGCCAGCCCGTTTAAGAGATTTGCCGGTTTTGCCCAGGGGCGTTCGATACCTGAACTGAGCCGAATGCCGTTGCGGCGCTGGCACCGGACGCATGCCAATAAGAATGGCCGGTTTCCTAACGGACGAGTCTTTCTCTTTTGCGACGAGTTTACGAATTACAATGACGAGGATGTCGGGATCAAGGCCGTGCGGTTGCTCAATCGACTCGGCTACGAGGTCGTCATTCCCAACCACGTGGATAGCGGCCGCGCCCAGATTTCCAAGGGTCTCCTGCGCGATGCCCAAAAGCTGGCGATCCGCAACGTGGAACTCTTAAAGGACGTCGTCGGCTCTGAGAGTCCGCTGGTCGGAATCGAACCCTCGGCGATTCTGGGCTTCCGGGACGAGGTGCCTGATCTGGTTCCTGAAAGTCTGGTTCCAGCTGCAGAGGCGCTGGCGAAGCACGCGCTTTTGATCGACGAGTTTATTGCCAGGGAAGCGGACAGGGGTCGTATCAGGCGCGAAGCATTCACACAAGAGACACGCACGATCAAACTCCACGGCCACTGCCACCAGAAGGCGCTGGCGTCGGTTACACCGACGGTCAAGGCGCTGGAGTTACCCGCCAATTACAAGGTTCAGGTCATTCCATCGGGATGCTGCGGTATGGCCGGTTCGTTTGGGTATGAAGAGGAACATTTCGATATATCAATGAAGATTGGCGGACTAGTACTCCTGCCGGCGGTGCGCTCGGCTCCGGCCGAAACCATCATCGCTGCGCCGGGAACGAGCTGTCGGCACCAGATCAAAGACGGTACCGGGCGTATTGCTCACCATCCCGCCGAGATCCTGCACGACGCGTTGGCTTAGTAAACCTGAGGAATCTGCATCATGAACGAAACAGTAACCATTTCGGAATCCCCCACTTTGACTAGGCGTGGCACGGTACGGTTGACTACTGCACAGGCTCTCGTGCGCTATCTGGCCGGATTGCGGACGCGAGTGGAAAGCCCGCAGGGTAGCGAGGTCGTTCCGCTTTTCGGCGGAGTGTTCGCAATATTCGGCCACGGAAATGTGGCCGCGCTTGGAGAAGCCCTTTACCAGTATCGGGACCGGCTGCCGACTTACCGGGCACACAACGAACAGGCCATGGCCCATGCGGCCATTGCCTACGCCAAAGCGCACTTTCGGCGTCGGATGATGGCTTGCACGAGTTCGATTGGACCGGGAGCAACGAACTTCCTCACCGCCGCGGCGCTGGCACACGTCAATCGCTTGCCCATACTCTTTCTCCCAGGGGATATTTTTGTATCGAGGGATCCAGATCCCGTGCTCCAGCAGGTAGAGGATTTCAACGACGGCACGGTATCGGCCAACGACTGTTTCCGGCCGGTTTCCCGCTATTTCGATCGGATCGTTCACCCGTCTCAATTGATCACAGCGCTGCCACGAGCGGTGCGTACGCTGACGGATCCGGCCCTCTGCGGCCCTGTTACGCTTGCTTTGCCCCAGGACGTGCAAGCCGACGCGTTCGATTATCCGGTCGACTTCTTTGAGAATCCGGTCCTGGAGTTTCGGGCGGTGCCTCCGAGTGAGAGCGAATTAGCCGGAGCGGTCCGTGCAATGATGGCGGCCAAGCGCCCCGTGATTATCGCTGGAGGTGGAGTCCTTTACAGCGGGGCTTCTGAGGCCTTACGCGGGTTCGCGGAGCGACACGGGGTACCGGTTTGTGAGACGCAGGCTGGCAAAAGCTCGCTGCCTTGGGACCACCCTTTACAACTTGGGTCAGTCGGGGTAACCGGTTCACCTGCTTCCAATGCCCTGGCCAGCGAAGCCGACCTGATCCTCGGTGTGGGCACGCGTTTACAGGATTTCACAACGGGATCGAATTCACTCTTTACCAAGGCCCGACTCGTGTCCCTGAACGTGAACCCGTTTGATGCGACCAAGGCGCGTGGCTTTTCGCTGCAGGCTGATTCCCGGCTGGGCCTGGAGGCGCTCTCGAAGGCGTTGCCACAGTGGCGGGCCGATGCCGCGTGGACCGAACGGGCCAAAGCCGAGGCGGCCGCGTGGCGTTCCAAGGTAGAGGCTATAACCGGGCGACGTGATTTACCAAAGGGGGCACTGCCCTATGACGGTGAGGTGATCGGCGCTGTGCAACGCTCCGCCTCGCAATCTACCGCCAGCGATATTGTGGTCTGTGCGGCCGGCACTTTACCAGCCGAGTTACACAAGCTTTGGCGCACCTCGACTCCGGGCGGCTATCATATGGAATACGGCTATTCGTGTATGGGCTACGAGATTGCGGGAGGGTTGGGGGTGAAAATCGCTCGTCCGGATCGTGAAGTCATCATCATGGTGGGAGACGGCAGCTATCTGATGCTCAACAACGAAATTGCCACCTCCGTGATGCTCGACAAGAAACTGATTATCGTGCTGCTCGACAATCGCGGCTACGGATGCATCAACCGCCTGCAGCAAAATTGCGGCAGCGCGCCTTTTAACAATATGCTCGTGGATAGCTTACAATTCGGACAAGGGTCGCCGCAGATCGACTTTGCGGCTAACGCGGCCTCCCTTGGTGCGCTTTCCGAGAAGGTCACCGGCATCCCGGAATTGGAAGCTGCTCTCATCCGGGCCCGTGCCGCCGATCGCACCTATCTGATCTGCATTGACACCGATGACACCCGCACCACTGAGGAAGGCGGCTGGTGGTGGGAAGTGGCCGTTCCCGAAGAATCTCCCAGAGAACCCGTGCGCCGGGCTCGTGCCGCTTACCTACGTGAAAAGGAGAACCAAAAACGATAATGAATCTGCTCATCAAGCCCAAGAAGGACTCCCAACAGATTGTCTCGGTGACACCTGCTTCGGCGGGTTGGCGGTATATCAGCTTTTCGGCCTACCAATTGGGCTCCGGTGGAACGGTCACGGTTTCTGACAACTCGAACGAGCTTTGCATGGTTGTTCTCAGCGGGATCGTATCCGCGCAGACTGAGGGCCACGACTGGAAGGAAATCGGCCAGCGCATGAGCGTTTTCGAAGACGCAGCACCTTATGCCGTCTATATTCCGCCTCGCGTCGCGCTTACTATTACAGCCAAGACGGACGCAGAACTTGGCATAGCCGGTGGCCCTGCAAAGGGCGAACTTCCTGCCCGGCTGATTGAGCCGGCACACATCCGGCGTAGCGTGCGCGGCAAGGGTTCCAACATCCGTTACGTTTGCGATATTCTGCCGCAGGATGAACCCGCCGAGTCTGTGCTGGTTGTCGAAGTCAAGACGCCAAGCGGACACTCCTCGAGCTATCCTCCCCACAAACACGACATAGACAATATCCCCGAGGAGAGCCAGCTGGAGGAGACCTACTACCATCGGATCAATCCGGCGCAGGGTTTTGTTTTCCAGCGCGTCTATAGCGACTCACGCGACCTCGATGAGTCCTTGGCGGTGGAAGACCGTGATGTTGTTCTGGTGCCGCGCGGCTACCACCCAGTCGTAGTTCCGCATGGTTACGATTCCTATTACTTCAACGTGATGGCAGGTCCCAAACGCGTCTGGCACTTCCACAATGACCCGGCTCACGAGTGGATCTTATCAGCCGCCTGACCACCTCACGATCTAAAACACACGTTATCAATCTGTTATATCCACAAAATCCTAGAATAAAATGACTACATTCCCTTTACAAGACCAGGACCTTTTCCGGCACCAAGCCTATATTGGCGGCCACTGGTGTGACGCCGACAGCGGGGCCACGCTAAAGGTCAATAATCCAGCAACCGGGGAGATTTTGGGCACGGTTCCTTTGATGACAGCAAAAGAAACGCGGCGCGCTATCGAGGCGGCAAAGAAGGCCTTTGTTGACTGGCGCCGCAAGCCAGCCAGGGAACGAAGTATCCTGCTCCGCAAATGGCATGACTTGATCATGGCCAACGTCAACGATCTAGGGGCGCTGATGACGGCGGAGCAGGGCAAACCGCTCGCCGAGGCCAAAGGCGAGGTTGCGTATGCCGCTTCATTTATCGAATGGTTTGCCGAGGAAGCCAAGCGGGTTTATGGAGACACGATTCCGTCTCCATGGAGTGATCGACGCTTGGTCGTGATCAAGCAGCCCATTGGAGTCTGCGCCGCTATCACACCATGGAACTTCCCCGCCGCCATGATTGCGCGCAAGGCCGGACCGGCTCTGGCCTCGGGATGCACCATGGTTGCGAGACCCGCGACCGCGACGCCCTATTCGGCCTTAGCTCTGGCCGTGTTGGCGGAACGCGCAGGGATTCCCGGAGGAGTTTTCAACGTTTTGACCGGTAGTTCCAAGGAGATCGGGGGCGAATTAACCTCCAATCCAGATGTAAGCAAAATTACGTTCACGGGCTCCACGGAAGTAGGCCGGCTGCTGATGGAGCAGAGTTCCTCCACGGTGAAGAAGCTCTCACTGGAACTTGGAGGCAATGCGCCCTTTATCGTTTTCGACGACGCGGATCTGGATGCTGCAGTTGAAGGTGCGATCATCTCCAAATACCGCAATGCCGGTCAGACCTGCGTGTGCGCGAACCGGCTTTACGTGCAGGCCGGCGTTTATGACGCTTTTGCGGAGAAACTCGTCGCTGCGGTAGCGAAGCTTAAAGTTGGCAACGGCTTTGAGCCTGGAGTCCAACAAGGTCCGCTGATTGATAGCGCCGCTGTGGAGAAAGTGGAGGAACACATCCAAGACGCGGTTTCGAAGGGTGGCCAGGTGCTTCTGGGCGGTCAGAGGCATGCGCTTGGTCAGACATTCTTTGAGCCAACTGTGCTGGCGAACGCCACTCCGCAGATGAAGGTCGCCAAGGAAGAGACCTTTGGTCCGCTGGCGCCGCTGTTCAGATTCGAGACAGATGAAGAGGCAATCGAAATGGCCAACGATACGGAATTTGGACTCGCAAGCTACTTCTACAGCCGCGATATCGGCCGTATCTGGCGGGCCGCGGAGGGTCTTGAATCCGGCATGGTCGGCATTAACACGGGCTTGCTCTCGACCGAAGTTGCGCCGTTTGGTGGTGTGAAGCAGTCGGGGCTTGGTCGTGAAGGTTCCCACTACGGCATCGAGGAATTCGTGGAAATAAAATACCTTTGCCTTGGGGGGCTTGACAGGTAAGCCTGCATCACTCAAAAATCTCTAAAGATTTGTGAGCGATGCAGGCTACCGGTGCCTATGATTAAGATAGCCAATGCTCCCTGCTCCTGGGGTGCGCTCGAATTCGACCTGGAAGGTGAAGCTCCTGACTACGTGCAGGTGCTGAACGAAATCGCTGAGACGGGTTACGCGGGAACGGAGTTAGGAGACTGGGGATTCATGCCGACCGAACCGGAAAAGCTTTCCCAGGAAATCCACGGACGGAATCTAGTGCTGCTGGGTGCGTTCGTGCCAGTGTTTCTCAAGGATCCGGCTGCTCACGAGGCTGGCATTGAAATCGCGGTGCGCACGGCTCGTTTGATGGCCGCGGTAGAAGGTAACCTGCCCTTTATTGTTCTGGCCGACGAGAACGGCCGGGTTCCGGAGCGCACCAAGAATGCCGGGCGGGTCACTCCAGAAATGGGCCTGAAAGATGCGGAATGGCAGGTCTACGCGGAAGGCGCGACGAAAGTTGCGGAGGCTGTCAAAAAAGAGACCGGCCTTCGCACCGCGTTCCATCATCACTGTGCGGGTTACGTGGAGACTCCGACCGAGATTGCCAAGCTGATGTCGCTGACCGATCCGAGTGTGCTCGGTCTAGTATTCGATTGTGGGCACTATCAATTCGGTGGCGGAGACGCCGTGGAAGGGCTGCGCAAATATGGTAAACGAGTCTGGCACTTTCACTTTAAGGATTATCACCCGGGAGTGGGTGAGCAGGTCGCCGAAAACGGCTGGGATTACTTTCAAGCTGTCAGAAAGGGTGTTTTCTGTGAGCTCGGCAAAGGGGAGGTGGATTTCCCGTCGGTTATGCAGGAGTTAAAGAACCTCAGCTACGATGGCTGGGGCGTGGTGGAACAAGACGTTCTTCCGGGGATGGGGAAACCTAAGGAATCGGCCAAACGCAATCGGGAGTATATTCGTTCGCTAGGGTATTGATGCGGGTTGTGGGTTGAGAAGTCGTGCTCGTGCTCGAGAATTCTGCATACCTTCGGCGCCAAAGTCCCACAGATCATGACGACGGACGAGCATGATTCCCCCCAACTTTGGAATCTGAGTTGAGATCACGGGCGGGACCTGCTTTTATGCTTTTATGAGAACGACCGTTGACCTGCCTGATCCGCTTTTCAAGCGAGTTAAAGCTGAAGCGGCGCTGCGGGGAATGAAATTGCGTGACTTCATCGCGCGCTCGCTGGAGCAGGCTCTTTCGGGTGGGTTGCCGGAGGCCGAGAGCCGCCAGGTCAAGCTTCCTCTCGTTAAGGGCGACGGTAAGCGAAAGATCGATCCGACACGGGAGGAACTCGATGCCAGTCTCTGGGAGCCGTGCTTGCTCAACTACGGCTGTCAACGCTGGACTACGGTTTCCAGCAATTCCGCGGATTGACGCTCGACCTCGTAGGAGAACAGAACCGGCGTTAGCAAAGTGGCATGCGCATCCTGCCACCTATCGGGCGGGTTGGGTGGCGCGGTGAATACAGGCTGGTGGCCGTTTTTAGCGCCGAAGGCGTGATGTCAAGAAAGCCTGGCCCGCAGGGCTAGGAACTGTCCGATAGGGCAATCAGCGCTGAAAGCGCGCCTCAATGCGGATTGTATTTTTCCACATCACGCCTAGATCGCGGGTCTTTAGCACGCCGGCTATCGTTCTGTCGCGCTTTCAGCGCTACCGGTTATTTTTGCGTTTACCTAGGGCTGCGCGACGGCCCGAAACCGGTCCGTCGCTTACCCTAGGCTGCTTTGATGTCGCACCTTCGGTGCTGGAAGCCGAAAGACGCAGGTACCCAGGGTTAAAACACTGGGCATCACGGGCGGGACGCCCGTGTTACATACTGCGTAATCTTGCTCCGCATATCCATTGCAGTAACCTAGAGCTATGATCGATGGGATCTATAGTTTAGAGATCACTTTTGGCGCGGAGCATGTCGAAGGAGTTGCGATGGTTAAAGGTAACTCAATTAAGGGACTGGACTCAGACCGTATTTATGTTGCGGAGTTTTCCGGGCGCCACGGAGAGACCTGTTGGCATTTCAGTGTATCCAGATATACGCAGCCAACAGCAGGACTTACCACGTCAGGCTCCCACCAGTTAACTTGCCGTCAAAACACTGAAAAGCGGTTTGCATTCGAAGGGGAGATAACTGGATTTACGAACTTAAAGGTCATTATCCAAGGCGACTGGATTGGCGAACTTCCGAAGCTCGCAACCGGAACGGTCTAGCCTGCATCGCTCCTAACGCGGCGGAGTTGCAACCGAGCGCGTCATTCGGAGAGGGTCCAGCTTTGTCGCACCCCGTTGGTGCCACAAGGCCAAGGTGAAACTTGGCCCTACCGGATCGTTTGGTCGGAACGCGCTTCGTCGCGTTCTAGCTCGAAACCGCCTAAAGCTTTCAAAAAGCTGAGGAAAGATCGGGCCCTCTTCTCGGCGCGCATGGCTAACAGATCGAGGACGAGCACGAGTAGGAGCACGAGCACGATTTTTAGCGCCGCGCCACCGATACAGGCAGGATGCCTATGCTACTTTGCTGACGCCCGCAACAGGTCCAGGCTTAGCTCAGGAGCGGTGGGAGATTTGGGACACTATATCGTTGTACGATATATAGTGATGTGCTAGATTTAGGTGCATTCCCGTGACGGATTGGGTTCTGAGAACAATCGTCCCGGGATCGAATGAGGGAACATTGAATGCATATACCATCAGAATTAAGGCCGAAACATCATGAATGCGCTACAGAACGACCAAAAACAGGTGACTGGTCGCCAGAAGGACTCGCCTACCACAACTTCGGTTTTCGAGTTGATGAAAATGGCCAAACCGGTCGGCCCGGTCGGAGATCTTATTTTAAGATTCCGCGACGGTGAACTAGTCACAGCAGACACCGGTGACCAAGGCGGAGGTCAAAGTTAAGCAATCCACACGGGGGTCTTTCATTGGCGCGCAAGCTCTGGCTGTAGCGGCGGGTTTTGAACGCAACGACGTCACCATGACATGAGGGACGTTGCACTAGGAGCGAGCATAGCATCGTAAAGCTGCGAAATACGCCGGGAGGCGGTCAACTGCAGCGGCCCGGGTTGCGGACTCGCATCGTAGTTTGACGGCTCTGTTTGTAGGGCTTGCATTAGTCTATTTTGCTTACTGGTTCTTTGTCGGCTGATTCACGGTTGGCACCGATGACGCCTATGTATTTGGGAATCAAATCGCCGTTACGCCCCAGGTGAGCGGTATCGTAGCATCGGTTGAAGTGGACGATAGGGATTTGGTGCAAAAGGGTCAGGTTCTGGTGCGCTTGGATCAGAACGATGCCAGCGTCGCCCTTCAGCAAGCGGAGTCGAAGCTCGGACATAAAGATTGAGAACTCAGGGCGGTCAAATATTTACATTTCGTTAGGCATCCGAACTAGCGCTATTAAGTAAGGCTCACTTTTGCAAAAAGAACGCACTTATGTTGAGTGTTTGCTAAATAGCATTTAAGCGCTACGAGGCAAATGAGTTTGCGGAGAGGAAGATGCTGAGATGTCGCTCGGTTGAAAAGGATGTCGGGCGTGTTGGCTGTCGCCGCGAATACAGGCTGGAAGCCTATGCTACTTTGGGCGGCAACAAACGTACGACGGGGCGTGAGCAAAGTAGCATAGGCATCCTGCCTGTCGGGGCGTGTTGCGCGATGTTCCTGAGATCTGCTGCAAGTGGAGGAGCTTCATTGTAAGATGGGCGTCCCGCCCGTGCATCGGCGTAGATCAGTTGATCCGTTCTCGAGCCCGTTCCACTGTAATCTTTTGATATACCCGGTGTTTTGGGCAATGCCCCGAAGCTAAGACCTTGGGTCTGTTCCATATCGATTCGCGTTTCGGCCAGGGTCATTTTTTGAGGGACAAAACAAGAGCACTAAACCCACAACCACATTAATCCACGGAACGAGAAGTAGCAATTGAACGGGAATCGCGAACCATGCGGACAGGCCCATGTCATGCAGCCGCTTGCAGATTAAGATGAACGTGAGATATACCAGCAATCCGACTCCAAGATAAGTTGCGACGGCAAAGCGAACTTCGATGGGCTCTCCCGTTGTAGGCGAGGAAGTCAGAATTTCCTCGTGGGCAAACAGAGAAATCAAACCATACCCAACGAAGCCTAATACAGCCGAGATAGCGATATTCAGGAGATTGCACCCGAAATATTGCATTCGGGAACGGCGACCTTTCGGAACGAAAAGCCCTCCGATTAACGCTAATAGTGTTAATATACCTAGATCCGGCATCTTAGTCGGATTATTTCATGCGTTTCTAGCGACAGTCGAGATAGTTCGCCCAAAGATTTCTATTGAGCACATGGTAGGGATTCTTGCCGGCTTGCTTCAATCAATAAAACGAGGATGCCGGCTTTTTGACCCAGCATTGAATGTTTCCAGTGCAGATGGTTCGGTTGGCTCATTTCTGCGAGCGGGGACCGGAGAGGGTAAACGTCCGCAACGGAAACTTCGAGAGGAACCGTATAGGATACAGGCTGGAAGCCTATGCTACTTTGGGCGACCGCAACGTGCGATGGGGGGCGTTAGCAAAGTGGCATGAGCGTGTGACATGGGCGGGGACGCCCGTGTTACGGCTTGGCTTGGCGGTATGATCGCAGGATTCGTTTCGATGCATCGTCGGGGAACTGGGCCGAATATTTTTTGATCAGGTCGGCAAGTTCTCCGCTACGTCCTAAGGAACGCAGCAGGTCTGCCTGATGAAGTGCACAACGGAATTTTTCGGGCCGGTTTTTGTAGGCTCTGGCCGCCCGGTCAAATGTCTCGAGCGCCGCATCGTTGGCTCCTTCCCGCGCTTCGACTAGCCCGGCCACTTCAAAAGCCGTCGGGTCGCCCGTTCCAAGCTTGTTCAGTTCCAGGATCAATGCAGGAGGATCGGTTCTCTCTCTTTCGAACGCTTGCAGGATAGCCTGCCAGGACGTGTTCCCCGATGTCTGATCCAGGCTGAATGGGCGGTACAAGGGATCGCCCACAATCGTGGTCATCCATGAAACGGCGCGCAAAGAGGCATAGGCGCTCTCGGCAAACGTCAATCCGTTGACCAGCCGATCATAAAAAAGATCCAGCGTCGGCGTCAGTTGCAGGAATGGCTCATAGACGTTTCCCAGGGTCGCCGCGGCGCCGCGCCGGATGAGTGGCCCAACCCAAAATTTATCCGGTTGGCGGATCGTTGATCCGCTGAATGAATGGATATGAACTGCGATGGCTCCGGGGCGAAAATGAAAATGGGGATCGTTAAAAATGCCGGTCGCGTTTTGAGCGTACCAACCGAAATAAAGAATGGCGTCACTCATAGGATAACCGGATGGGAATAAGGCCTCACGCCGGTCAAGAATGGATGGTCGACCGATCCGAAAAGATTCGTCAGCGATGTGAAACAACCATTCATCCCCGATTTTGTAATTTGGATCCTGCACGCCGCGAGCGTCGAGGTAGGTCCATCCCCACAAACCAGTGCGCTCTGCAGTGAGCGCATCGTCGATCATTCGCCTCACATCACCGGCGCCTGGGCCATCCAGGCGGGCTACCAGCATCAGACGCGGGTCCGAATCTGGATCTGTAATCGGCCTGAAACTCCTGAAGTAAGGGTTCTCCATTGGTCCCGAGATCTGGCGACGGAAATAACCGAGGGTGGCCAGTTCCGAATCGACCGCTTTTTGGTTCGATGCTCCAAAAGTGTTCGATGCTCCAAAAGGGTTCGAACGGTCCGGATTGTCTCCGGGGTAACCCGCCTGGGACCGAATCTTCAAGGGAATGCCACGGATGAGAACAATATACCTGACCTTGTTGGCGGTGACCCTTGGTTCTCCGGTTTGATCGACGGTCCATAGTTGCGCTTCCTGTAAATGGTTCCGGAGCGGCTCGGCAATGGTGCGATCGTACTCATAGCGATCGATTTCTTCGTCGTCGGAGCAGGGCAAGGCAATCAGCCGGTCTTTTGCAACGCCGCGTTTCCCGGCGTAGTACTCGGCGAGAGATTCGCTTTCGGAATAGTTCGGGTTATAGACGACGAGGGTCGCGTTCGGCAGATCTTCCTCGGCTCCGAGGGTCGCGTTCGGCAGACCTTGTTCAGCTCCGAGGGTCGCCTTCGGCAGATCTTCTTCAGCCCCGAGAGCCGCGTGCACGATGATCAGGCCGCACAGCAGACGGAGCAACCTCATAAGTCCAGTCGCAGACCGTCATACGCCAGAGAAATGTTACCGGGCAATTCCTTCTCGGTAGCGACATGACCGAAATCGTGGCTGAGATGAGTAAAGAAGGTTCGCCGAGGGCTCAATCGTTCGGCGAGAGCTACGCCTTCAGCGAGGCTCATGTGAGTTGGGTGTGGTCGGCGGCACGGAGTACCAAGGATTAACGTCTCAACTCCTTCAAGACATTCAAGCCCCTCCGGGTACACGGTTTTGCAATCACTCAGGTAAGCCACCAGAGAACGGCCGTTCTGCCGGAAAAGGAAACCGAAAACATGAGCCCGGCCATGTTCCACTGGGATCGGATGGATTTCCGTGCTGCCAAGCGAAAAGGCGCCATCGACCAAATGCGGTTCCGGATGCACGTATCCGGCGAAACGCGTTTCGGTGTTGAACGCATAAGTGAAGATTCTATGGAGGTTTTGCATGGTGTCCTTCGATGCATAAATGGGAATCCTCCCGCTATTGACCGAACCGAACCGTCGAAGGTCGTCGAAACCCATCACGTGATCCGCGTGCGAATGCGTATAGAGAACGGCGTCCACACGCTGAATATTCGCGCGCAGAGCCTGAATTCTGAACTCGGCGCCTGTATCGACTACCCAGGAGCAGTCGGCCGTTTGCACATAGATGGATGACCGCAGTCGCTGATCCCGGGGATCTTTCGACTGGCAGACCTCGCACGAACAACGAATTACCGGTACTCCCATGGATGTGCCAGTGCCGAGAAATGTGATCGCTAGCATCTATTGAAAAAAGACCGCGGCACCTTTACATAATCGCTTTGTGCCCGCAACGCTGCGATCGTTAAGAATACAGAACCTGGCTCTGGTCGAGTCATTGGAGTGGGAGGTGGCGGCCGGATTCAGTGTGGTGACCGGCGAAACCGGCGCCGGAAAATCGGTGATCCTCGGTGCCCTCAAACTCGTGCTGGGCGAGCGCGCGGATAAGTCGCTCATTCGCACCGGTGCTGATCAATGCTCGGTTGAAGCCCTGTTTGCATTGGACGAAGTCGCTGAAATAGATCGGGTTCTCGGCGACCAAGGGATCGAGCCGTGCGAGGAGGGTCAACTTTTACTGAAACGGATTTTTTCGGTTTCCGGTGGCAACCGGCAATTCATAAACGGCTCTCAAACGACGCTCGGAGTTCTCAAACAAATTGGAGACGGACTGGTTGATCTGCATGGTCCGCATGATCACCAGTCGCTGCTTTCAAGAGAACAACAATTGGTTTTGGTCGATGCATTCGGCGACAGCCGAGAACGGCTACGTCGGTACCAGGCAAGCTTTCAGGAAGTGAGCAGACTACGTGAGGAACGCGAAAAAGTCCTGCAACAGACGGCCGACCAGAATCTGGACCTCTGGCGCCATCAACTCCGAGAGCTGGAAGCGGCTGACCTGAAACCTGGCGAAGTCCAGAATCTCCAAACTCGCTACCATGTGGCTGCCAATTCGCGACGACTTATGGAGATTTCGGGCTCGATTTTACAACAACTTTCAGAGGTAGAGCAATCGGTGCTTGGTCAGATGACCGATATCGCTCGCCAGTTGCGCGAACTCAATCGCCTGGACGAATCCACAGATGAACTACTGCGGGCCCATGAAGCGGCGACTATTGAACTCGAAGAACTGGAACGCGGCATAGTCAAATATCAGACACGTCTTGAGATTAATCCGGAAGAACTGCAGCTCATGGAAGAGCGACTCAATCTTTTGGAGTCGCTACAACGGAAGCATCAGCGAGACGAGACCGGACTCATCGAGTTGATGGCCGACCTGAAGGCGCGCCTTGAGCTCCTGGATCATCGTGAAGAAATGCTTGCAGAGTTGGGCGTGCAACTAACCCACGAGTTGCGCCAGCTGACAGAGCTTGGCGGGCAGTTAACACAGGCTAGGGTGCGGGCTGCGAAAAGGCTGGCCAAGGATATCCGGGAGCATCTGAAAGATCTCGGATTCAACCAGGCGGCCTTTGAGATTCAGGTTGAACCGCTCAGTGAACCACGCGGCACTGGGTTCGAGACCGTAGAGTATTTATTCGCCCCTAACCCCGGTGAACCGCTGAAGCCTCTCAAGGCGATAGCGTCAAGCGGCGAAATTTCGCGGGTCATGCTGGCGGTCAAGACTGCGCTTGCGCAAGAGGACCTCGTAGGTCTTCTCGTGTTCGACGAGATCGACGCGAATGTCGGGGGTGAGATCGCGCATTCGATCGGAACCAAAATGCGTTCGCTGGGTGGAAATCGGCAGGTGCTTGCAATCACTCACATGCCACAGGTTGCGGCGGCGGCAAGCCGTCACTTTTACGTCAGCAAAGCGGTGGCCAATGGCCGGACGCGAACGTCGCTCACCGAGGTCGTTGGAGACAATCGGGTCGAGGAATTGGCGCGCATGTTAGGGGGCAAAACGAAATCGGCGCTGGAGCATGCGAAGGCGTTGCTAGGGGCCGGCGGCTAGTGGCCGCAAGGCCAATCCCTTGTGGCTGAGGGGGCGCGCTCAGGGTGGTAGGGCGAGGCTCCGCCCGAGCCGCGGAACGTGACTTCACCAAAGGGTGCAGGGTGTCGTCACGCGCCACGGCTCGGGCGGAGCCTCGCCCTACCGCTACCAGCTTGGAAGCATGTCCACGTCGCATAGGTCCAATGAGTCCTATAGGACCTATAGGACCTATAGGACCTATGGGAGCCCTGTTCACGGTGCTCGGACTTGCGGCGCCGTCGTGCGGGATGCAGTCTAGGGATCGAATAAGGCTAAAGAAAACAAAATTAATGGCGATTATGGGAATTATTGGCCAATAGCGAACATAACGCAATGCGTTTTACCATGAATTCAAAGTCGCGAAATTCCTGTCATTTTCCGGTTACGTCGCGCGTTCATCCGCGAACCGTCGGTTGGTTTGGGACCACGGCCGTCGCAATGGGTGGCATCAATCAAAGTTTGTTCTTGCTCGGTGCGCTCTTTGTCGGCCAGGACACCATATCGGGCCAGGGAAGCGCGGCTGTGCCTTTGCTGGCCATCGGCTTGTTGCTGAGCTGGGCGGCAACACCGGGCTGGACCGAGTTGATTCTGATGTATCCAAACCGCGTGGGCGGGATTGCAGCGACGTGCAGCGAAGCTTTCCGGCCATACAGTCCGGTGGTCGCAAACCTCACTGGAGTTTGCTATTGGTGGGGCTGGGTGCCAACCTGCGGAATCACGGCCCTGCTGTCGGCGTCAGCGATCAATCAATGGTATCTGCCGTGGTTTCCAGTGCCGCTGCTGGCGTCGTGCATCGTGCTTCTTTTCACTTTGGTCAATCTCTGTGGTGTCAAGTGGGTTATGCGCCTGGCGATGCCGATTGCCACGGTATCGGCTCTGCTCGCGTTTCTTTCGGCCTTAGTCCCGATTTTCAGCGGCAGCGTGGATTGGAAGCAGGCGTTCACGTTTCATCTGACTGTGCCGTTCGAAGGTTGGTTCGGCCAGGTCACCAGCGTCATGGCCGGGCTGTATCTGATCGGTTTTGCTGCACCGGCGTTTGAGCAGGCGGCCTGTCACGTTGGCGAAACAATCAACCCGAGCAAGAACGTGCCGCGCGCAATGTTTGCCAGCGCGGGAATGGCTTCGTTGTATTTCATCGTTCTGCCGATCATCTGGCTGGGTACGCTTGGCCCGGAGCCTTTGGGCAAAGAGCTCGCGCTGGAGCTTGGCCCGACGTTTGCACCCTTGCTCGGGGGCGCAGCGAAAGCGGCGGCCCTCTGGTTCATGATCTGCAACATGCTTCATGGCACGATCGCACCGCTCGCGGGTGCGGCTCGGACGCTGTCGCAACTTTCAGAAGATGGGCTGCTGCCGGAATTCATGGCCAAGCGCTCGAGGACGGATGCGCCATGGGTCGCAACCCTGATTACGGCAGGCATGGCAATCGCGTTTTTGCTCATCGGCGACCCGGTGTGGCTGATCGCCGCGGCGAACCTTACCTATCTTATCGGCATCGCCATGCCGAGCGTTGCTGTGTGGCTACTGCGCCGGAATCATCCGGAGATGGCGCGACCTTATCGCGCGCCACGCGGGACCATCACGCTCGGGCTCCTCGCGGCGGGCGCGTGGGCGCTCTCGACGGTGCTTGGCTTTCAACAATTTGGGCTCCCGACGGTGCTTGCCGGAATCGCCTTCGCCTACTCCGGTTCAGCGCTCTACGCGTGGCGGAAAATGTCCGATCGACGGAAAATGGGTCTACCGGCCATCGCGCGCACCCTTCACCTGAAGCTCACGGGCGCGATGCTGCTCGTACTCGCACTCGACGCCGGCGGCTATCTGATCGCGGTCAGTCATGTCGCGAGAGAACAGTCGGCACTTATCGCGGCGCTGGAGGATATTTTCGTGGTCGTCGCGCTGCTCACGATCAGCGTTGGACTGATTCTACCGGGAACAATTGCGCACTCCGCGGTCGAAGTTTCCAGGGCTGCGGAGCGTTTGGTCACAGGGACGCTTACTGATTTCACCCGGGCGATGCGTGCACTCGGTGCAGGCGACCTTGAGGCAGCCAAGGCCCGCTTTGATCTTGCGCCCGTAATCGTCCACTCACGGGACGAGGTCGGCGACATGGCGCTGAACTTTAACAGGCTGCAGGAAGAGATAGGACGCGCTGCGGTTGGACTTGAAGGGGCACGCGAAGGGCTTTCGCAGGCCAGGCGAGCAATCACCGAGACGAACGAGCGGTTGCATTTCGAACTGGCAGAACGGAGGCGGGCAGAGGAATCGTTACGCGAGGCGCACGAGGAACTGGAGACGCGCGTGTGCAAGCGCACAGCGGAGCTGATGGCGGCCAACTCCAAGCTGCAGATCGAAATCGGCCAGCGGAAACAGGCGCAGCAAGCGCTCGCTGAAATGAACGCGCGGATTGGCGTCGTTTCGCGCAAAGCAGGCATGGCGGAGGTGGCTAACAGCGTCTTGCATAATGTAGGCAACGTCCTGAACAGCCTGAATGTGTCGGTGTCGCTTGTCACGGAGCGGCTGCGGGACACGCCGGTCGGGGATCTGCCGAATGTCGCCGAACTGCTGCGCGCCAACACAAACGACCTGGGCACTTACCTCATGAGGGACCCGGTCGGGCGCCAATTGCCGGACTTCCTGGACATGCTCGCGCAGCACTGGAAGGCCGAGCACGGCGAGTTGGTCAACGAAGTCAATCGGTTGCAAGGCAGTGTTCAGCACATCAAAGAGATCGTCACCCGGCAGCAGTCTCTGAGCGGCGTCTCCGGCGTGCTCGAGGAGGTTCATTTGCCGGGGTTGATAGAAGATGCTTTGGCCATTCACGCCGACGCGCTAGGCCGATCCCGGGTCGAAGTTCGACGCGAGTTCGAGGAGATGCCGCGGGTATCCTGCGATCGGGCGAAATTGACGCAGATCCTGCTGAATCTCATTGCGAACGCCGAGGAGTCGCTCGCTGAGACTGCAGCCACGGGGCGTCAACTTACGCTCCGCACCCTGACCAACCGCGAGCGCGGTATTGAAATTCACGTGATCGATAATGGCCGTGGTATCGCACCGGACATCCGCGAGCGGCTTTTCACCTACGGTTTCACGACCAAAAAGAACGGTCATGGTTTTGGCCTGCACTCGAGCGCACTTGCCGCTCAGGAGATGGGGGGAACGCTACGCGCGCACCACGTGAATGGCGATTGTGGCGCGACTTTCATCGTTGAGCTGCCGCCAACGCGCACCATCACGCCAATTTCTTTCGCAGCATGAGCACCGACGCTACTCCGATCCATCGGATTCTTGTGATTGATGACAATCCGGCCATTCACGACGACTTCCGAAAAATTCTCAGTCCACGGTCCGCAACCGCGGGGCGCCTTGGCGCTGCCGCCGCCGCGCTGTTCGGGCGGCCGGCGCCCCGCCCTGATGCGCCGCGATTCGAGATTGACTGTGCTTCTCGCGGACAGGAAGGGCTCGATAAGGTACGGGCGGCGGCGTGCGAGGGCCGGCCATATTCCATGGCTTACGTGGATGTGCGCATGCCAAACGGCTGGGATGGATTGGAGACAATCAGCCGCATTTGGCAAGAGCACGGCGATCTCTTGGTCGTGATCTGCACCGCGTTCTCCGATCATACGTGGGAAGAAATTCAAGAGCAGCTCGGTTACAGCGACCGGTTCCTGATTCTCAAAAAGCCGTTCGACAACCTCGAGGTGCGACAACTGACCTACGCGTTAGTGGAGCGTGCGCGAACCGAACGCGAACTCCGCATCTCGCAACAAACTGTCCACAAACATACGCTCAAGTTGGAGCAGGCCTTGGCCGACTTAAGACAAAGTAGCGCCGAACTAGAAGAGGCGCGTGATGCTGCGCTTTCTGCCACACAATTGAAATCGAAGTTCCTGGCCACCATGAGCCATGAGATCCGAACACCAATGAATGGTGTTGTTGGCATGACCCAGTTGTTGCTTGATAGTGATCTTAGCCCACAACAGCGCGAATTCGCCGAGACCATCCGGACGAGTGCTGATGCTCTCCTGACGGTCATTGATGACATTCTGGATTTTTCCAAAATTGAGGCCGGGAAACTTACATTCGAAGTCCTTGATTTCGATTTAATCGAAACTGTGGAGGGCACATTAGACATACTGGCGGAGTGCTCGCATAGCAAAGGGATTGACTTAGCCAGCGAGATCCCGCAAGACGTGCCCGCACAACTGCGCGGTGACCCCGGACGGCTGCGGCAAATACTCACCAACCTCATCGGCAACGGGATCAAATTTACGGAGAGAGGAGAGATAGTCGTGCGTGTCTGTAAGGAAAGTGAAACCGAGACGCACGCATCGCTGCGGTTTGATGTTCAAGACACCGGCATAGGGATTCCGGCAGAAGCGCAGGCGCAACTGTTTGAAGCCTTTACCCAGGTTGATGGGTCGACCACACGCAAATATGGGGGCACCGGTTTGGGCCTGGCGATTGCCAGCCAATTGGCGGCGCTGATGCACGGTAAAATTGGGGTGCAAAGCGAACCGGGCAGGGGTTCAACCTTTTGGTTTACGGCCTCGTTTGAAAAGCAGCCGGTTAAGGCAAAGTCTCCGGAAAAACCCGCTCATAACTTATGCAATACGCGAGTCCTGGTGGTCGATGATAACGCCACGAACCGCGAAATTCTGCATAACCAGGTTCTTGCCTGGAAGATGGAGGCGGGCAGCGCATCCAGCGGCTGCGAAGCCTTGGAGATTTTGCGAGCAGCGGCTAAGAGTGGCAAGCCTTACGACCTGGCGTTGTTAGATTTGCAGATGCCTGAAATGGATGGTTTGACTCTGGCGCGCGCGATCAAGGCCGATCCTGCCATTGTCGACACTCGGCTAATCGCCCTAAGCTCGGTCGGGCAAGCATTAAGCGACGGAGAACTGAATAAAGCCGGCCTCGACGGGTGCCTGCTCAAACCAGTCAAACAATCGCGCCTGTTTGATTGTCTGGTCAATGCGATGAGCACAGCTCCGGCAAAACATAGCGTTGTCAATTCTACCGCACCTGCGTCTGTGCCGATCTCCGCGGAGTCTAGCCCGGATCGCGAGAAAGCGCGGATCCTTTTAGCGGAAGATAGCAGCATTAACCAACGAGTTGCTCTGGGCCAGCTACGAAAACTCGGCTACACGGCGAAACCTGTGGCTAATGGGTTGGCGGTTTTGGAAGCTCTACGAGAAGGTTCCTACGACATCATTCTCATGGATTGCCAGATGCCGGAGATGGACGGATACGAGGCTACGCAAGCGATTCGCGAACGGGAGCAAAGCGGAGGTCAATACGCTGGCAGCGCGCCGCGGGTTCACATCATTGCGATGACAGCCAACGCTATGCAAGGCGATGCTGAAAAGTGTCTTGCTGTTGGAATGGACGATTATTTGAGCAAACCGGTGCGAGCGGACGAGCTTCAAGCGGCGCTGGAACGCTGGAAGCCTGCATCGCTCACAAATCTCTGAAGATTTGTGAGCGATGCAGGCTACATGGGCCAGAGAAGGCGTTGGTACAAGGAAACGAGCGGATTGCCCCAGAACAACCAGATGACCGCTCCCACTGCGAGATAGGGGCCAAACGGAATCTTCGAGGCTCGATCCCGCTTTCCGAGTGCAATCATCGCGAGGCCGAAAGCGGCTCCCACGAACGAACCGGCGGCAATCGTAAACAGAATTCCCTGCCACCCGACAAATGTGCCAATGGCGGCGATGAGTTTAACGTCGCCCAGTCCCATCGCTTCCCGCGGAAACTCGGCGTAAGTCGTACGGCCGACGAGATGAGATACCTGGTCAAGAGGAATCGTTTCACCGCTGATAACTAGGCGGTCATGAAAAAACGTTAAATCAGTGTTCTGATAGTTGGCTCCATTGATCTCCGCTTCCTGGGCGCGGACAATCATGCGATCAGATTTGCGGAAAAAGTGTTCGTCCCACCGGAAGGGCTCGCTATCGATCAGGATTCGTCGGTCCTCAGCCGGCGAAACTTCGAAACTGAATCTGGCCGGGGTGCTCCAATTCAATTTATACCGACCAAATGCCAGTTTTCCCAGTTCACTGACCAAGTAAAGAATCGCAGCCCCGAGGAGGGCGCCTAACAGTGATAAGCCAATGGCGAGAAGAGGTGACGACGTCTTGTGGAGACCCGGAGTCAAAAGGCTCAGCACTAACCCGGCCGCAATTCCGCCTTTGCTCACGGGATCAGGGATGATCATAAACTCAAGGTCCACAAATGTTGCGACGACGAGTATCGAGAGGAAGACCCACACCGATAACAATGTTGAGAACGGCACCAGGAAGGCCGCCGTTGCGAATAACATCGCGGTAATCGTTTCCACGATTACATACCTCGGACTGATCCGCTCGTGGCAGTGCGTGCAACGCCGCCCGAGAAGAAACCAACTAAGAATCGGGATATTCTCTTTCCAAGGAATGGAATGCTTGCAAAACGGACAGAATGATCGGGCCGGGTTT
>Ga0213872_10000835_pt1 | contig 22348 bp, 17 predicted proteins | sample VelepicomBERX_R2_FD_160071 | JGI IMG/M metagenome (GOLD analysis project Ga0213872, IMG submission 160071) | Rhizosphere microbial communities from Vellozia epidendroides in rupestrian grasslands, the National Park of Serra do Cipo, Brazil - RX_R2 | ecosystem: Host-associated > Plants > Roots >...
CATCGTCAGGGCCGGGGCGACGAAGAAGGTGGACGAGTACACCCTGATCGAGCTTGAAAAGAGGGGGCAATGCGATGGCCGCGTTCAGCCTTGGGTGGGGCTCACACCGAACACCTGCCGCAGATAGGCGAGGAAGGTTTCGTCCTCGCACATCGTCTTGCCGGGGCTGTCGCTGAGCTTGGCCACTGGCTGGCCATTGGCGTGCGTGAGCTTCATGACGATGTGCAGGGTCTTGAGGCCCATGTCGTTGGACAGCGAGGTGCCGATGCCGAAGCCCAGCTGGGTGCGGTCGGCAAAGTGGCGGTAGAGCTCCAGCGCCTTGGCAATGGTGAGGCTGTCAGAGAAGACCAGGCGCTTGGTGCGCGCGTCGACGCGCAGCCTGGCGTAGTGAGCGAGTGCCTTTTCGCCCCACTCGAACGGGTCGCCCGAATCGTGGCGCAGGCCGTCGAAGAGCTTGGCGAAGTAGAGGTCGAAATCGGCGAGAAACGCGTCCATTCCGACCACGTCGGTCAGGGCGATGCCGAGGTCGCCGCGGTACTCCTGCACCCAGCTCTCGAGCGCGGCGCGTTGGTGGTCTCGCAGGCGCACGCCCAGGGCTTGGTAGGTCTGCAGGTACTCGTGCGCCATGGTGCCGATGGGGACCAGGCCCAACTCACGCGCCAGCAGCACATTGCTGGTGCCTCGGAACCAGGGCGTGGCGTCGCTGGCCAAGCGCGTGAGCACCTCGCGGTGCCATTGCCCCGAGAAGCGGCGGCGCAGGCCGAAGTCGAAGAACTCGAAGGGCACGGCGCGGGCCGGCTTGATGGTGAACGCGCGCAGGTCCTCGAGCTTCAGTGCCAGGCGACGCCGGCCCTCGGCGATGGCGACCTGGGCATCGAAGCGCCGGAAGTAGAGCTCGTTGACGATGGCCAGCACAAAGATCTCGAAGGCCATCACGTGTACTTGCGGGCCGCTGGCCTTGATCTCCAGGTGGGGGCCGTTTGCCCGCGCGGTGATGAAGGCGCGCTGGAAGCGGAAGATGCGCAAGAAGTCGATGAAGTCGCTCTTGATGAAGCGAAGGCCGGCGAGATAGGCCAGCTCGCCTTCGTTGAAGGACAGCGAGCACAGATGGTCGAGCTCGCGCTCCAGGTCAGGCAGCAGCTCGGCCAGCGGATAGGCCGGCTCGTTGCGGCAATGAAAGGCGTACTGGGCGTGGGTCTCGGGGTGGCGATGCAGCATGGCCTGCCACATCGTGAACTTGTAGAGATCGGTCTCCAGCAGGCTGGTGATGACGGGCTTGTGCATCAGGCTTGCACTCCCCGGGCGCGCATGTTCGTGAGGAAGGCAGAGGCCTGCGCCTCGAAGCCTGCCACCGGGCTCATGCAATCGGTGAGAAGGCGCAGCTTGGCGGGCCGCACGTGGTCCGCCAGATGCTCGACCGTCGCCTTGACGCAATGGCTGCTTGCCTCGCCCGCGATCCAGATCTCGTCTGATCGGTCGAGCTCTTCGATGAGCGCGCGATTGAGCTGCGTGCCTTCGTCGTCGGCGCAGGGTACCTCGGCCTGCAGGGCGCTGTAGTGCTCGGTCCAGGGGTTGCTGCCCTTGGCGACAAAGCGCACATTGCGCTGGCGCTTGAGCTGCCATTCGATCAGGGCTGCATTCAGCTCCGCATGGACGTTTTGCCCCCAGCTGCCAATCTCGCAATGCACGGGCCAGACCATCAAGGTGTAGCGGCCCTGGGCCTCCAGTGCCTCGGCATAGGCCAGGGCACGAGACAGAGCCTGAGGGTCGCGCGGCTTGAACTCGCCGCTGCGGATCTGTACCGCTTGGATGGGCGTGAAGGGCGGCACTTCGCTGCCGTCTGCGCGCTGCCAGAAGCCAGGGTGGGCGATGTCCAGTCGTTGATGCGCATCGAGCGTGACGGTGACAGCGTCGAACTCTGCGCCGCGCTCTCGCAGCAGCGCCGCCAGGCGGCGCATGTCGGCATCGGCGCCGGTAACGGGCAAGGCGGCGCCGGGAATGTCGCAGAAGTCGTTCTGCGGGTCGATGAGAAGCAGGTGGCGGGTCATGTCATTCGGCAATGTGTTCGGCGCTGTGTTCGGCGCTGTGGCAGACGACGCAGAGCTTGTTGCCCTCGGTGTCGCGGAAATAGGCCCCGTAGTAGTCGGGGTGGTAATGTGGCCGCAGTCCCGGCGGGCCGTCGCAGCGGCCGCCCTGCGCGAGCGCGGCCTCGTACAGCGCCTGCACCTGCGCGCGGCTGGTCGCGTTCAGCGCCACCATCTGGCCGTTGCCGGTGGCGTGAGGCTGGCCGTCATAGGGCTTGCCGATCACCAGCAGTGGCCTGGTGCGGCCTGCGCTGTACCAGCCGGCCCAGCCCTGCTCGGCATTGTGAAAACGCGGCTCGTTGCCGAGCAGGTCCATCAGCGCCTTGTAGAAGCGATGAGCGCGCTCGAAGTCCTGGATGCCAATGTAAACATGCGAAAACATGGGTTCCTTCCGGGTAGGCCATGGGTCGCAATGTACTGCGCGATTGCTAAAGTCCGCCCGGCTTCCCGTCGAAGTCCTTGCTCCCCATCCAGTCCCATGAAGCTGCTCGCCTCCCTTCTTCTTTCGCTCGCTCCCCTCGCTGGCGCGATGGCTGCCCCGACCCAGCACCTGTTCCTCGAGGTCCGCCTCTCGCCCGACGGCAGCCTCGTGGCTTCGGTCGAGGGCGATGCCCCGCCCAGCGGCGGCTTCCCGGTGCGGCGCGAGCTGATCTTGCGCAGCAGCGACGGCAGCGGTGAGCGCAAACTGACCATGCCTTGCGGCGACACGCCCGAATGCTGGCCTGCCTCACTGGCTTGGTCGCCGGACGGCAAGCAACTCGCGTTCGTGCTGCGCACGCCCGGCAGCCATGCACGCTCGATCTACCGCGCCACGCGGGATGGCAAGGTGGAGCAGCTGCTGGCCTTCGACGGCACCATCAAGGACTTGCGTTACGGGGACAAGGGCGTGCTGGCCATGCTGGCGACCTCAGGCGCGCAGAAGGAGGTCGGGGCCGTTGAAGCCGGCGCACCGATCTCAGGTGAACTCGATGCTCCCACGCCCTCGCAGCGCCTGGCCGTGCTTGAGCCGGGCGCGTCCAGCCTGAGCTTCGTCTCGCGCGACGGTCTCTACGTCTACGAATACGACTGGGTGCACGGCAATCGCGGCTTCGTGGCCACGGCCGCGCCCGGCGACGGCGACCGCAACTGGTGGATCGCCAAGCTCTATGCCTTCGACGGTCTGAAGGAAGTGAAGGAACGCCTGCTCTACGCACCGCGCAATGCCCGTGAACAGCTGGCCGATCCCAAGGTCTCGCCCGACGGCACCCGCACGGCCTTCATTGTCGGGTTGATGAGCGACTTCGGCTCCACGGGGGGCGATGTGATGACCGTTCCCACGGCCGGCGGCGCGCCGCTGGCGCTCACCCCCGACATGGCCGCCTCGGCCAGTCAGCTGGAGTGGGGCTGCTCGGGCCGACTCGAGGCCATGGTGCTGGCTGGCGACGAGTTGCAGCGCCTGGACCTCGGCGAAGGCCGCGCCGCGCTGGCGCCCAAGCTCTTGTGGCGTTCGGCCGAATCGCTGCGAGACCTGGACAGCGCCTGTGCTGCCAAGTCGAGCGTGAGCGTACGCGAGAATTTCGACAAGCCCGCCGAGATCCAGGTCTTGCGCGACGGCCAATGGAAGGACATCACGCGCCGCAACGCCGAGCTTGCCAAGGCCAACTTCACGGCCCGCAGCCTGCACTGGACGAGCGAAGGCCGCAATGTGCAGGGCTGGCTGCTCTGGCCTGAGAGCCCTGCACCGGGCCAGCACCCCATGGTCGTGGACGTGCACGGGGGCCCGGCGGCCGCGCATCGTCCGCACTATGTCGGCAACGGCGTGCAGCGCAGCCTGCTCGGCAAGGGGTATGCGATCTTCCTGCCCAACCCGCGCGGCAGTTTCGGCCAGGGCGAGGCCTTCACGCAGGCCAATGCCCAGGACTTCGGCCACGGCGATCTGCGCGACATCCTCGCTGGCGTCGACGAAGTGATCCGCACCGAGGCCGTGGACCCGCAGCGGCTGGGCATCATGGGCCACAGCTACGGTGGCTACATGACCATGTGGACTGTCACGCAGACCGTGCGCTTTCGCGCAGCCGTGGCCGGCGCGGGCATCGTGAACTGGCAGTCCTACTACGGCCAGAACGGCATCAACGAATGGATGCCGCCGTACTTTGGCGCCACCGTCTACGACGACCCGGCGGTGTACGCGAAGTCCTCACCGATCAACTTCATCAAGAACGTGCGCACGCCAACGCTGGCCTATGTGGGCGGCGCCGACATCGAATGCCCGCCCGCCCAGACGCAGGAGTTCGGCACCGCGCTGCACGCGCTGGGCGTGCCTTCGTCGACGGTGATCTACGAAGGCGAAGGCCACCGTTTCCGAAAGCCCGAGACGACGGCGGACATCGAGCGGCGGACGATTGCCTGGTTCGAGCGCTGGCTGCACTGAAGCGCTGAGGGCCGGGAACGCCGGCCCTGCTCACACGTCAGCCGGTATTGCGCAGCCCCGCGGCAATCCCGTTGATCGACAGATGGATGCCGCGCTGCACGCGCTCCATCGCCGGGTCCTCGGCCCGCTTGTCCGCCGCTACGGCGCGGAAGCGGCGCAGCAGCTCCACCTGGAGGTGGTTGAGCGGGTCGATATAGGGGAAACGGTGCTCGATCGAACGAGCCAGGGCCGGGTTGGCCGCGAGGCGGTTCTTCTCGCCAGTGATCAGAGTCAGCGCCTCCTGGGTGCGCTCGAATTCGGCGACGATGGCCGCGAAGATCTTCTTGCCAACCCGCTTGTCCTCGACCAACTCCACATAGCGTGCGGCGATGCCGAGGTCGGTCTTGGCCAGGACCATGTCGAGGTTCGAGATCAGCGTGCTGAAGAAGGGCCACTGCCGGTGCATGCGGCGCAGCAGACTGAGGTTCTTCACGCGATCCTTGGCGAGGAAGTCCATCACGCCCGAGCCGAAGCCGCACCAGCCCGGCAGGGCTACGCGCGCCTGGCCCCAGGAGAAGCCCCAGGGGATGGCGCGCAGGTCTTCGATGGCGTTCGTCGCCTTGCGCGAGGCAGGGCGCGAGCCGATGTTCAGACCGGCGATCTCCCGCAGCGGCGTGGCGGCGAAGAAATAATCGGCGAAGCCCTGGGTGTCGTAGACGATGCCTCGGTAGGCCTTGAAGCTGAGGTCGGAGAGCGACTGCGCCGCTTCCAAGAAGGCCTGCGGTGCGGCCTGCGTGGGGTGCAGCAGCGTGGCTTCCAGGGTGGCGGCAACGAGGGTCTCGAGGTTGCGCCGGCCGATGTCGGGGTTGGCGTACTTGGAGGCGATGACCTCGCCTTGCTCGGTCAGGCGGATCTGACCATTCACAGTGCCCGGCGGCTGGGCCAGGATGGCCTGATAGCTCGGACCGCCGCCGCGACCCACCGTGCCGCCGCGGCCGTGGAACAGGCGCAGGGTGGGCTTGTTCTTCATGCCGTCGAACAGGGCCACCAGTGCGATCTCGGCGCGGTAGAGCTCCCAGCTGCTCGTGAACACACCGCCGTCCTTGTTGGAGTCGGAGTAGCCGAGCATGATGTCTTGCTCGCCGCCCGAGGCACGGATCAGCTCGGGCACGCCCGACACGGCGTAGAACTCGCGCATGATCATGGGCGCCTCTCGCAGGTCGCCGATGGTCTCGAACAGGGGCGAGACGATCAGATCGCTGCGCGCACCGCGCTCCAGCGTGCCGCGCAGCAGGCCCGTCTCCTTGAGCAGCAGCAGCACCTCGAGCAGGTCGCTGACCGATTCGGTGTGGCTGATGATGTAGTGGCGCAGTGCCTCGCGGCCGAAGCGGCCCAGGGCCTCGCGGGCGGCTTCGAAGATGGCGATCTCGCCTTGCGTGCGTTCGCTGTAGACCGCGCCCATCACGCGCAGCGGGCGCGCGTCGTTGAGCAGGGAGACCAGCAATGCGCGTCGACCGATCTCGTCCAGCGCGCAGTAGTCGTCTTCCAGGCGCGCCGTGGCCAGCAGCTCAGCGATCACGGCTTCGTGCTGGTCGGAGCTTTGGCGCAGGTCGAGCGTGGCGAGGTGAAAGCCGAAGACCTGCACGGCGCGGATCAGGGGCTTGAGGCGCGGTGCGATCAGGGCATCTGCGTGATGGCTCCTGAGCGAGGCCTCGATGACGCGCAGGTCCAGCAGCAGCTCCTCCGGTGAGACATAGGCGTGCTGCGGCGCGACAGCATGGCGCAAGGCCTCGGTGCCGGTCAGATCGTGCAGGGTCGCAGCCAAGCGCGAATACATGCCCGTCAGCGCACGGCGGTAGGGCTCGTCCTTGCGGTGCTCGTTCTGGTCCGGGCTGCGCTCGGCCAGGGCCTGCATCTCGGGCGTGATGCTGGTCAGGTGCAGCGAGATGGACAGCTCCGCGCCGAGCTCGTGCAACTCGGTCAGGTAGTGCCGCAGGGCCACCTCGCTCTGGCGCTTGAGCGCGTGGCGCAGCGTCTGGGCGGTGACGTTGGGGTTGCCGTCACGGTCGCCGCCGATCCAGTGGCCCATGCGCAAGAAGCTCGGAATGCCGTGGCCGGGCAGCGCTTCTTCCAGCTCCCCGTAGAGCTTGGGGATCTGGCGTAGGAAGGTGGCGTTGTAGTAGGAGAGGGCGTTCTCCACCTCGTCGGCCACGGTCAGCTTGGAGTAGCGCAGCATGCGCGTTTGCCAGAGCTGGGTCACGCGGGCACGGATCAGAGCCTCGTTGGCGTGCATTTCCCTTTCGGTGTGCAGGCTGTCGCGCTGGCCCACGAGCTCGGCGATGGCGCGCTCGGCATCGAGGATGCTCTTGCGCTGCACCTCGGTCGGGTGAGCCGTGAGCACGGGTGAGACGAAGCTGTGCTGCAGCGTCTTGGCCACGTCGTGCGGTCGCACGCCGGCTTCGAAGAGGCGATCCAGCGCATAGGCCAGCGAACCGGGCTGCTGGCTGCCGGCGCGCTCATGGATCTCGCGGCGGCGCACGTGGTGGCGATCTTCGGCGATGTTCGCCAGGTGCGAAAAATAGCTGAAGGCGCGGATCACGCTGACCGCCTGTTCGCCGGACAGGCTCTTGAGCAGCTTGTCAAAGCTCTTGCCGGCCTGCGCGTCGCGCTTCAGGCGAAAGGCCACGGCCAGCTTGCGGATGCGCTCCACGAGCTCGTAGGCCTCGCGGCCTTCTTGCTCTCGGATCACCTCGCCGAGGATGCGACCGAGCAGGCGGATGTCCTCCATCAGCGGCTGGTTCTTGTCGCTACCGACGGGCTTGCTGGATTTGCGGGCGGGCTGGGCTTTGCTCATGGTGCGTGTAACCAAGTTACCTGATTACGAATGTATCAGTTTCGCCCGCGATAATCCTTCGCATGATGAACAAGTTGATGATCGCGACGCGCGAAAGCCGGCTCGCGCTCTGGCAGGCCGAGTACGTCAAGGCCCTGCTCCAGGAACAGGGTCTGGTGGTTGAATTGCACGGCATGACGACCCGGGGAGACCAGATCCTGGACCGGACGCTGTCCAAGGTCGGCGGCAAGGGCCTCTTCGTGAAGGAGCTGGAGATGGCGCTGGCCGAGGGACGCGCCCAGCTGGCCGTGCACTCGCTCAAGGACGTGCCCATGGAGCTGCCCGAGGGCTTCGAGCTGGCCGCCATCCTGGAGCGCGAGGACCCGCGCGATGCCTGGGTCTCTCACCAATACGAATCGCTGGAGGCACTGCCACAGGGGGCCTGCGTGGGGACCTCGAGCCTGCGCCGTGTCGTGCAGCTCAAGGCGCTGCGCCCCGACCTGCGCATCGAGCCCTTACGCGGCAATCTTGATACACGGCTGCGCAAGCTCGATGAAGGCGGCTACGACGGCATCGTGCTGGCCGCTGCCGGCCTCATGCGGCTGGACCTGGCCTCGCGCATCCGCGGCCGCTTCGGCCTGGAGCAGATGATCCCCTGCGCCGGACAGGGCGCGCTGGGGATCGAGGTGCGCAGCGATGATGCGGAGCTGGTCGCGCTCCTGAATGCCATGACCCACGAGCCGACCTGGCTGGCCACGCAGGCCGAGCGCGCCGTCTCGCGCGCCCTGGGCGGCAGCTGCAGCATGCCGCTGGCCGCGCATGCGCAGTGGGTGGACGGCGATCTGGTGCTCGACGCGGCACTCGGCGACGGCGAGAACGCCGGGCGCGCGCTGCTCAGGACCCGAGTGCGCGCGGCCGTGCGCAGCACCGCGCAGGCCCTGGCCCTGGGCGAACAGGCGGCTGCCGCGTTGCATGAGCGGGGCGCTGCCGGCTATCTCCCTGCATGCTGATCCTTACTCGCCCGCGCGAGCAGGCCGCCGATTGGCTGGCCCGCATGGATGCGCTGGGCGTGCAGGCGCAGAGTCTTCCCCTCATCGGCATCGAAGCCGGCGATGGGCTTGCTGCGAAGGAAGCTTGGTCGTTGCTGCCGAAAGCCGCGCTGGCGATGTTCGTGAGTCCCAATGCGGCGGCGGCGCTCTTCGCCGTCCCGCATGGTCGCTGGCCGGCGCACGTGCTCGCCGCATGCGTGGGACCCGGCACGGCCCGGGCTCTGCTCGAGGCGGGCGTGCCGGCGGAGTTGATCGTGCAGCCGCCGCAGGGTTCGCCGAGTCTCGATTCGGAACACCTGTGGCCACTTCTGGCCGGGCGCGACTGGCGAGACCGCCTCGCGCTCATGCTGCGCGGCGAGGGCGGCCGCGAGTGGCTGGCACAGCGGCTGCAGGAGCAGGGCGCGCAGACACGGGACTTCAATCTCTACCGGCGTGTCTGCCCATCGTGGGCCCCGGCCGAGCGAGCCGTGTTTGACGAAGCCATCTCGGCGCGTCATGTCTGGCTGCTCTCCAGCGCTGAAGCGCTCGGCCATCTGCGCACACTCGCGCCGGAGGCGGATTGGCGGCGCCAGCGCGCCATCGCCACGCACGAGCGCATCGCCGCGGCGGCGCGTGAGCTGGGCTTTGGTCATGTGGTTTTGGCGCGACCTGATGCCGGCGAGGTCGCCCAGGCCTACCGAGCGCTGTGGGAGGGCGACCCTAGAATTGCGCCATCGTGAGTGAAGACACCAACGCAGCACCCGTTCCGCCGGCCCCAGCTTCCGCGCCCAGCGCCCCCGCATGGGCCGGCCCGCTGGCCATAGCCCTGCTCCTGATCAGCATTGCCGCTCTGGCGCTGGCCTGGCAGAGCCACGCGCGTCAGGAGTCGTTTGAGGAACTCCTCGTGCGCCGCCTGGAAGCCGGGCAGGCTGACGCCAGCGCGGCCAAGGCGAATGCCAAGTCCGCACAGGACTTGGCCCGCGACACGGCCGCCAAGGTGGCCCTGCTCGACGCACGTCTGGCCGAGGTCGCCTTGCAGCGCGCCCAGCTCGAGGAGCTGATGCAGAGCATGTCGCGCTCGAGGGACGAGAACATCGTCAACGACGTGGAGGCCGCGCTGCGCGTGGCCATGCAGCAAAACAGCATCACCGGCAGCGCCGAACCCCTGGTCGCGGCGCTCAAGCAGGCCGATGAGCGCCTGCAGCGCTACAAGCAGCCTCGCCTGGAGGGCATCCGCCGCGCGGTGGTACGCGATCTGGATCGCGTCAAGGCGGTCAGCGTGGTCGACGTGTCCACGCTCACGATCAAGCTCGACGAGGCGGCGCGACTGCTTGACGAGTTACCGTTGCTGAACGACGCGCGAGCCGCCAAGCGCGAATCGACCGCCAAGGCCGTGCCCAAGCCGGCGTCCAAGCCCGAGCCGGGTGCCGACGAAGGGCGCTTCGCGCAGTGGATGTGGCGCATGGGCCAGCGCTGGGACACCTTTGCGGCCTCGGCCTGGAGCGAGACCCGCGATCTCGTGCGCGTGACCCGCATCGACCGGCCCGAGGGCGCGCTCGTCACCCCTGAGCAGGGCTTCTTCCTGCGCGAGAACCTCAAGCTGCGCCTGCTCAATGCACGGCTGGCCCTGCTGAGCCGTCAGTTCGACACGGCGCAGTCGGACCTGCGAGAAAGCCAGGAGCTGCTTGCACGCTATTTCGACCCTGTCGGGCGCAAGGTCACGGTGGTCAACGAACTGTTGCGCCAGGTGGCTGGCCAGGCAAGGCAGGTCAATGTGCCGCGGCCTGACGACACGCTGGCGGCCTTGGCTGCTGCCGTAGCGGGGCGCTAGGCATGCGCGGTGTTATCTGGCTCTTTCTTCTGTTCGCCGTCGCCGTCGTGGCGGCGCTCACGCTGGGCAACAACGACGGCCTGGTCAGCCTGTACTGGCGCGGATGGCGGCTCGACGTTTCACTCAATCTCTTCCTGATTGCGCTCGTGATCGGCTGTGGCGCGCTGTTGACGGCTGTGCGCGCGATCAACGCGCTCGTGACCCTGCCGGGGCGCGCGCGCGAATGGCGGCTTGCGCAGCGCGAAAAGGGCGCCCAGGCGGCCTTGCGTGAGGCCCTCGGAGAATACTTCGGGGCACGCTACAGCCGCGCGCAGAAGGCTGCTCTGCGGGCCCTGTCCATTCAAGGGGCCCTGCCCGACGAGCGGCGCGACGCGGACTTCCTGGCGCTGGTCCATTTGCTTGCGGCCAATAGCGCGCACCGCCTTCAGGACCGGCGCCGACGTGACGAACAGCTCAGTCTCGCCCTGAGCAATGCGCGCAGCGCTGCCATGGAGGAGGGCGCGCGGCTGTTGGCCGCCGAATGGGCCATCGACGATCGAGATGCCGCGCGCGCGCTGGGCCTGCTCGCCGAGCTGGGGCCGGGTGTGGCGCGACGCACCCAGGCCTTGCGGCTGAAGCTTCAGGCCACGCGCCTGGACAAGCATCCGCTCGAAGCGCTGCGCACCGCGAGGCTGCTCGCCAAGCACCAAGGCTTCTCCAAGGCCGCAGCCCAGGGCTTGCTGCGCGCACTGGCCTTCGAGGCCGTGGAAGCGGCGCGCGATGCCGATCAGCTGCGCGTGGTCTGGCAGCAACTCGACACCGCCGATCGACGCGACCCTCTCGTCGCTGCGCGCGCCGCGCAGAGGGCGGCCGTCTTCTCCGCGCATGACGATGGACGTGGGTGGCTGCGGCCGTTCTGGGACGATATCGCGGCGCTGGCGGCCGATGAGCGCGCCGCACTGGCCGAAGCTCTCGTGCTCGTGATGCCCGGCCTCGGCCCCGAGTGGCTGCAAAGGCTGGAGTCCGCCGTGCAGCAGTTCCCGCGCGACCGGCACCTGGCCTATGCGCTGGGCCACGCGCTCGCGGAGCGCCAGCTTTGGGGCAAGGCCCGCCTTGCGCTCGAGCAGGTGACCGACGACCACAATCTGCCCACGGCCACGCGCCGGCGCAGCTGGCTCACGCTGGCGCAGCTGGCAGAGAACGACGGCGACCTGGACAGGCGCGCCCGCTGCTTCGAAGCGGCCGCGGTTCTCCAGTGATGGCGAGTCAAATTCTTGCCGGCAGCTTGAAATTAATGCTATAGTGCAAGGCTCTGCGCGGCTGTAGCTCAGTTGGATAGAGTACTTGGCTACGAACCAAGGGGTCGTGGGTTCGAATCCTGCCAGCCGCGCCAAATATCAAGAAGAGAACAAGAAGAAAGAATGCTTTCGCGCGATTCGTAGATCGCGCGAAAGCAGATCCGGGCGAACCCATTGATCGGCCGGATCGCACAATTTGCGGCTGTAGCTCAGTTGGATAGAGTACTTGGCTACGAACCAAGGGGTCGTGGGTTCGAATCCTGCCAGCCGCACCAATAATAAAAAGAGAATCAACGGGCTAGATGCGTAAGCGTCTAGCCCGTTTTCCGTTGCTGGGGGACTATTGGTGGAGTCGCCCCAAGATATTTGTTCAGGCGTACGCGCCGGGTCTATGTGAATTCCCCCAATCTGATTCTTCTCACTCGCGCGAACCGCTGCGCATGCCGCGCTCTCGCTCACGCTGTCTGAGCACATCGATCATGACGTTGAAGGTGCGGCCCAGGGCACCGATCTCGTCCCCGGCCTTTACGTGCACATGAGCCTGATCGTAGTCCCCGCGCTTGAGCGCATCGGCCGCCTGGGTCAGGGCGAGCACGGGTCGCGTGATCGAGCGCGCGAACAGCAGTGCCAGCAAGACGAACGCGGCGCCGACCACGGCCAGGCTGTAGAGCGCATGGCGGAAGATCGCCGTCAGCGGGGCCTCGAAGCTGGCATGCGATTCCGTCACGCCCACGACCCAGTCAACGCCCGACACCGGAGCAAAGCCAGCTACCTCGCGCACCTTTGAGACCGTCGAGTCGTAATTGATCGTGCCCTCGTGCCGCGCACCGGTCATGGCGATGGCCAATGGGGGCATGTTCAGACTCTCCACGCGCGGCAGGCGAAAGCGCTGGTCGGCTGCGATGTCGGCCTGCACCTCGGGCCTGAGCTCGGCCAGACTGTGGAAGAGCAGGTGCTCGTCGCGATGGTGGATCACCACGCCGTCACCGTCGATGAGAAAGGGTTCGCGATCCTGGTTGCGCGCCGTGTCCACGATGGCCCCGATGGTCTCGGCGCGCAGCCGCAGCACGATCACGCCGACGATCTTGTCCTTTTGCCGCACGGGGTAGGCCACGTAGGCGCCGGCACGTCCGAGAACCGAGCCGACGATGATGCTGGTGACGTTGGAGCGCCCGTTCATGGCACGCTTGAAGTAGTCGCGGAAGGCGAAGTTGCCTCCCACGACTTCGGGCGCCGTGGACACGACGGCCTCGCCCCGGGCGTCCATCAGCGTCAGCAGGTGCAGGTCCGGGTTGGTGGCCACGAGGTTCTGCAATCTCAGAAGCACGGACTGCTTAGCGGCCTCGCTTGGCTCGACGAGCAGCTCCGCTACGCCCGGGCTCTGAGCCACATAGGCCGTCACGCGCCGGCTGTCCTCGATCAGCTGCGAAAGCCGCCCCGAGGTGCTGAGCGCCAGACGCTCGAGGTTGCGGCGCTCCGAACTGGCCAGGGCCTCCACGCTACCCGTGTAGTTTTGCCAAGCCGTGATGCTCATGGGCAGCACGGCGGCGAGCACCAGGGCCAGCGCCATCTTCACGGCCAGCGGCCAGGACGGTGGACGCAAGATGCGGCTGCGCAGCAGGCGCAACCCGCCCCGCTTGCCGCCTTCGGCCTCCGTGCCGCTGGCCAAAGCCTCCTGCAGGCCCAAGCTTGCGGCGTGGGCCGCGAACAGCGCGCGCCGCAAGCTGGCCACATCCTGTGGACGGTCTTCGGCCCGCAGTTGCAAGGCCCAGTCGATGGCGCGCAAGAACTCCGGGCTGTAGCGGGTCGCGCCGATCTGTTCGGCGGACACATCGGCCTCAGGCGCGACCTGGCGGTCCGGCGCCTCGCGCGGCTTGTGGCCGCAGACCATCCAGTACAGCGTGGCGCCCAGCGCGTAGATGTCAGTCCAGGGCCCTTGGCTGCCGCCGACGTACTGTTCGATCGGCGCATACCCGGGCGTCAGCAGGGTGGGGCCCTCTTCGTCGGCGTTGCCGCTTGCGCGCGCGGCACCGAAATCCAGCAACACCAGGCTGCCGTCGGCATCGCGCACGAGGATGTTGTCCGGCTTGATGTCCCGGTGCAGCACGCCCTTGTGGTGCACGAGGGAGAGGCCGTCGAGCAGCGGGCTCAGCAGCGTCAGCAGCTCTGGTTCCGCAAGGGCGCCACTCGGGAGCTTGCCCCACCACTTGCCCAGCGGCTGGCCGCGCTCGAAGTCCAGCACCATATAGGCCGTGCGGTTGGCCTCGAAGAAGCGCGCCACGCGCACGATGTTCGGGTGGCGGAAGGTGGCCAGGGTGCGCGCCTCAATGAGGAACTGGTCCAGGCCGTCGAGCAGGGTGGCCGTGCTCTGTAGCGAGCGCGGGCGTACCGTACCGTCGCCCATGCGCACGGCCAGCTGGATCGGCAGGTACTCCTTGACCGCGACCTGCGCATTCAGGTTCACGTCCGTCGCCAGGTAGGTAATGCCAAAGCCGCCCTGGCCTAGCACCTCGCTGATGCGGTATTCGTGTAGCCGATAGCCCGAGGGGAGGGCCGTTGGAGCGAGACTGTGCCGCGCCGTCGTCGCGGGCGGCGCCCGAACCACGGTCGCATCCGGATCCGGATCGGGACCGGGACCTGGATCCGCAGCCGGAGGGCGAATCACCGTCGCGTCGTCATCCAATCTGTTAACTCCCTGTTTCGACGGCTGCTACGATAGTTCAATCTCGCCAGCCTGTGCACCAAGAACCTCGCCTCGCCCGACTTGCTCGCCTGATGCTTGCCGCCGCAGTGGTGGCGCTGTTCGGCATCGGCATGTGCGGTTTCCTCGCCTACTTCAAGTTCGAGTCCGCGCTGGAAGCCGCGGCCCGCTCGCGCATGGCGGTGCCGGCTGCGTCGGTGCGCGAGGGGGTGGAGGCCGCTTTGGCGCTTGGCGTGCCGCTGGCCGGCGCGAGCGAGACGCCCGCCTTGCTGGAGCGTGAACGTGGTGTTGACGCTGCCATCACCTCCATCAGCGTCCACGATGAGCGAGGTCGCGTGCTGTTCAGCGCCGGCGCGCCGATGGAAGGAAGCGACGAGCTGCGCATGCCGCTGCGCAACAGCTTCGACCTGCGGCTTGGCGAGGTGGTGGTGCGCTACTCCCAAGATGCAGAAGATCGAGCGCTGGTGGCGATGCGGGCGCGATTGCTGCGCATCGCCGCGGCCAGCGCGGCTGGCACGCTGCTGATCGCGGCGCTCGTGCTCGCGCGGCGTCCGCGCCGGCCGGCCCTGGTGATCTTGCTTGCCGTCATGGTCGGCATGCTTTTGGCGAGCTGGGCCACGCACGAGGCTTTCCAGGCCGGTCTGCGGCCTGCGCTGCAAGCCAAGGCGCGCGTGGTTGGCACTTCCGTCGGTGAACTCGTCGGCAAGGCGCTCGATCACGGCCTCGGGCTGACCGAACTCGTTGGCGTGCGCGCGCATCTGCAGGAGCTGCGCCAGGAGCATCCGGAGCTGGCCTACCTGGCCTTGCGCGATGCGGCCGCAGCCGTGCTCTTTGACGCCGGCCATGCCGAAGAGGTGAAGGGGATCGAGGTGCCTCTGGTCAGCGAAGGCCGGCGTGTGGGAGCCGTGGAGGCACAGGTCAGCGCGGGCTACATCCAGCACATCCTGCTCGAATCGGCTCTGGACCTCGGTGTGGTCTTCGTCGTGGCCATGTTCCTGACTCGCGAATTGCTGCACGGCATCACCGGCGTGGCGGCCGCTGAGACACCGGGCGAGGCGACGCTGGCCCGGCTGCGCGTCCCGCTCTTCCTGTTCATGCTCGCTGAGGAACTCACGCGCGCCTTCTTGCCGGGGCATGCGCGCACGCTGATGCCTGTGGGCAGCACGATCTCGCCGGAGCTGATCGCGGGCCTGCCCATCGCGGTCTTCATGGGGGTGGTGGCCCTGGGGCAGCCCTTGCTCGCGCCTTGGAGCGAGCGCGCCGGCCATCGCCGCACACTGCTGCGTGGTGCCGCGCTCGGCGTGCTGGGCTTGGGCGGTGCGGCGACGGCGGGCGGCATCCTTAGCTTCATGGCCTGGCGCGCGCTGTGCGGCCTGGGCTGGGGCATGGTCTTCGTGGCAGGGCAGGGTCTGGTGATCGACAACACCTCGGCGGCGCAGCGCACGCGGGGCTTTGCGATCTTCGTCGGCGCGATCATGGTGGCCGCGGTGTGCGGCCCTCCCATCGGCGGCATGCTTGCCGATCACCTCGGGCCTCGCTGGGCATTCGCAGTAGCGGCCGTGATCGCCGCTGCCGCCTGTGTGGCGGCCCGTGGGCTCCCCGCGGCGCAGGCGAGCACGACCGCCGACGCGCCGCCCGGCCTTCGCGACTTTGCGCGCATCTTCGGCCAGGGGCGCTTTCTGTGGATCACCGCCCTGGCCGCGTTGCCAGCCAAGCTCATCTTGGCGGGCAGCTGCTTCTATCTCGTGCCGCTGTATGTGATCGCAGCAGGAGCGCCGCCCTCGGTTGCGGGGCGTGCGCTCATGCTCTACGCCGTGGTGCTCGTGCTGGTGCTGCCGCAGGGCACACGCTGGGTCGAACGCGGCGTGCCGCTGTCGCGCCTGGTTGGCGTAGGCCTGTGTCTCTCCTCGCTGGGCGCGCTGGCGCTGATCTTGCTGCCCGGCCTGGCGCCGGTGTATGCCGTGACAGCGCTGATGGGGTTGGGGCAGGGCGTGTCGATCGCCGCGCAGAGCAGCTTGCTGGCCCAGGTGTGCGCGCCGGAGATTGCGGCGCACGGAGCCGGCCCGGTGTTTGGCGCGTACCGGCTGGTCGAGCGGCTGGGCAATGCGAGCGGGCCGCTCCTGGCAGCGGGCCTGGCGGTGTGGGTCGGCCAGGCCGGTGCCTTCCTCGGCCTGGCTGCCTTGATCCTTTTGAGCGGGCTGGTGTTTCTCGTTATGGCGGGAAGGGCGCAAGCATGAAGCGCCGCCAAAGCCTTGCCCTGTCGCTGGCTCTGGCCTGCACGGCCGCATGGGCGCAAAGGCCGCAAGGGCCGCAAAGCCCGCAAAGCCCGCAAAGCCCGCAAAGGCCGTGGCGCATCTACGTCGTCACGTATCGTGGGAAGACCGAGGTGGAACGCGGCTTCGCCGACTACTTCAAGGCGCGCGGCATCGCGGTCGAGATCGTCTGGCGCGATATTGCGCTGGACCCGGGGCGGCTGCCCGCGCTCGTGGAGGAGATCCGCCGCGACAGACCTGACCTCGTGCACACCTGGGGCACTGGCGTGACCCTAGGCATCGCGGGCCGCTGGGACGACGCAGACCGCCAGCGCTACGTCCAGGACATCCCGCTCGTGTTCAGCCTGGTCGCGTCGCCGGTCGGTGCGGGCATCGTGCCCGATCTGCGCTCGCCGGGTCGCGCGGTGACCGGCGTCAGCCACGTCGCCAGCCTGGGCGCGCAGGTGCAGGCCATGCGCAGCTACCGCCCATTCAGCAAGATCGGCATGCTGTATTCGTCCAACGAGCCCAACTCGGCCGCCGTGCTCAAGGAGCTTCGGGCACTCGGGCAAGTTCAGGGCTTCGAGGTCATCGCCGAATCCTTCAAGGTCGACGCGGCCGGACGCAGCATGGCCGATGGCGTGCCGACCGTTGTGGACCGCCTCAAGGCGGCAGGCGCAAACTGGCTCTACCTGCCGCCGGACTCCTTCCTCAGCACGCAGGCCAAGAGTGTCGTCATTCCCGCTGCGCTCCAAGCCGGCTTGCCCGCATTCGCCTCGACCGAACAGCTCATGGCCGCCGGCGCCTTGCTGGGCCTGGTGAGCCGCTACTACAACGTCGGTCAGTTCGCCGCGCACAAGGCCGCTCAGATCCTGCAGGACAAGGTCCCGCCTTCGAAGATTCCCGTCGAGACCTTGACCCGCCTGGCCCTTCAGATCAACCTGCCGGTGGCGCGCCGCCTGGGCATGCTGCCGCCCCTGAACATGTTCAACTATGCCGAGCTGATCGGAGACGCACGGTGATGCTTCGACGCCTGAATGCCGCCGATCTCCCGGCGTTGCTCGAGCTGCATGCCGCCGTCATGGCGGCCTTGCCCGATCCGAGTTTGTTTCGCCTCTTCGGTGGTGCCCGGAGTTTTCTGTCCAGCCACTTCGGCGAGCGCGGCGAGAGCCTGGGCCTGTTCGATGGCGAGCGCGTGCTGGCCTATGGTTCGCTGACCCTGCCCATGGCCGACGACGCCGACAATTACGCCCGCAATCTTGACTGGCCGCCGCAGCGCGCAGGCCGGGTGGCCTTGCTGTCTGCCGCCATGGTCGACCCCTCCCACCGCGGGCAGGGCTTGCACCCCGCGCTGATCGAGGCGCGCCTGCAACTGGCGGCCGAACGCGGCGCCGTAGAAGTGCTCGTGCGCGCGGCTCCCGCCAACGCCCAATCGCGACGCACCCTGCTGGCCCACGGGTTCGCCATCGTCTGGCTGGGCGTGCAGGCCGAAGGTTCGCTGCGGCACGTGATGTGGCGGCCCGTGGCGCAGCCGGCCTGGCTGGGGGAGGGCGGGGAGGGCGGCGAGGGCGGTGAGGGCGATCGGTGCTGGGTCGCGGCCGAGGATCTCGAGGAGCACAAGCGCCTGCTGCGCGAGGGCTGGATCGGCGTGGCTGCGCGCGAGGCCGACGCGGCGATCGGATTCGCACGGCAACGCTGAGTCGCAATGGGCGGAAAATACGCCCATGAACAAGGCCTTCACCAAGGAATCCGACGGCGACGACGACGATGATGATGTCGCTCTGCCTGCGCTGCCCCAAGGCACCAAGAACTACATGACGCCGCAGGGTTATGCGCGGCTGCGCGCCGAATTCATGGAACTGCTCGACGTGGAGCGGCCCAAGATCGTCGAGGTCGTGTCCTGGGCGGCCAAGAACGGCGACCGCAGCGAGAACGGCGACTACCTCTACGGTAAGAAGCGCCTGCGCGAGATCGATCGCCGCCTGCGCTTTCTCACCAAGCGGCTGGACATCGCCGAGGTGGCGGACCCAAGCCTGCACTTTGGGCATGACCAGATCTTCTTCGGTGCCACCGTGACCTACGTGAACGAGGCTGGCGAGGAGCGCACCATCACGATCAAGGGCATCGATGAGAGCGACAGCCTGAAAGGCGAGGTCTCGTGGATCTCGCCAATCGCGCGCACCTTGCTCAAGGCGCGCGAAGGCGATGAGCTGCAACTCGTGACGCCCAAGGGCGTCGAGCGCATCGAGGTGCTGGAGGTCAGCTACCCACGACCGAAGGCTTGACGCGCCAGGCCTTGATCACCGCCGGCGAGCGCTTGACGGTGCGCAGCACATCGGCCAGGTGCAGGCGGTCGCGCACGGCAATCAGCAGGTTCATCTCCACCGACTCGCCTTCCTGCGACTCCTCGCTCATTGCGATGTGGGTGATGTCGGCCTCGGCAATGCTGACGGCCGTGGCCACCTGGGCCAGCATGCCCTTGCCGCTCCTGAGCAGCATACCGACGGCGGCCTCGTAGTTGCGGCTGAGCTCCTCGCCCCAGCTCACGGCGATCCAGTGGTCGGGGTCGCGTTGGAAGAGGCGCTTACCGGTCGAGCATTCGGCCGTGTGGACCACGAGGCCCTCGCCGCGGCCCAGATAGCCCTTGACCTCATCGCCCGGGATGGGGCGGCAGCAGGAGGCGAGGCGCACCGAGGCGCCTTCGCTGCCGTCCAGTGTGACCTCGCCGTGGGCGGGCGCGTCGTCGGCGGCGAAGCGGCCCATCGAGAGCATCACGGCGTCGGGTTTCTGGCCCTGCTCGGCCAGCATGCGGGCCAGCTTCTTGGCCACGATGGTCGCGATCTTGCGGCCCAGGCCGACGTCGACCAACAGTTCGTCCACGGTTCGGTTGCCCGCCCAGCGGGCCAGGCTTTGCCAGAGCTGGGCAGCGGCCTCGTCGTCGTCGTCCAGACTGGGCAAGCCCAGGCCCTCGGCTCGCAGAGCCTGCGCAAGCATCTTCTCGCCCAGGCCGCGCGACTCCTCCTGCTCGAGGTTCTTGAGGAAGTGGCGGATCTTGGAGCGGGCGCGGCCGGTGCGCACGAAGCTGAGCCAGGCCGGGTTGGGGCGCGCCGACTCGGCCGTCACGACCTCGACCACGTCGCCGCTGTGCAGCGGCATGCGCAGCGGCACAGGTTCGCCGTTGACCTTGGCCGCCACGCAATGGTCGCCCACGTCGGAGTGGATGGCGTAGGCGAAGTCCACCGGTGTGGCGCCCTTGGGCAGGGCCATGATCTTGCTCTTGGGCGTGAAGACGTAGACGGCATCCGGGAAGAGGTCGATCTTGACGTGCTCGAGGAACTCGTTGGCGTCACGCGTCTCGTCCTGGATGTCGATCAGCGATTGAAGCCAGTTCGCACCGAGCTGCTGCATGCCGCTGGCCGCCTCGTCGCTCTTGTACATCCAGTGCGCGGCCACGCCCTTTTCGGCGACGAGGTGCTGGGCCTCGGTGCGGATCTGGAACTCCACCGGCGTGCCCAGTGGACTCAGCAAGGTGGTGTGCAGCGACTGGTAGCCATTGGGCTTGGGCAGGGCGATGTAGTCCTTGAAGCGGCGGGGCTGCGGCTTGTAGAGCTGGTGCAGCACGCCCAGCGCGATGTAGCAGTCGTAGAGCTGGCCCACCACGAGGCGGAAGCCGAAGATGTCGCTGACCTGGGCGAAGGACAGGCGCTTCTCGCGCATCTTGGTGTAGATCGAGTAGACCGTTTTCTCGCGGCCGTAGATCTGCAGCTTGACGGGCGAGGCATCAAAGGCCTTGACGACTTCCTTCTCGATGCGTGCCACCAGGTCGCGCCGGTTCCCGCGCGCGCGCATCACGGCCTTGCTGAGTGCGGCGTGGCGCCAGGGATGGCTGTACTTGAAGGACAGCTCCTGCAGCTCGCGGTAGATCTGGTTCAGGCCCAGCCGGTGGGCGATGGGGGCGTAGATGTCGAGCGTTTCGCGGGCAATGCGCTGCGCCTTGTGCGCGGCCATGGACTCCATGGTGCGCATGTTGTGGAGACGGTCGGCCAGCTTGATCAGGATGACGCGCACGTCGCGCGCCATGGCCAGCAGCATCTTGCGGAACGATTCGGCCTGCGACTCCTCCTTGGTGGAGAACTGGAGCTTGTCCAGCTTGGTGAGCCCGTCCACCAGCTCCGCGGTGGGGGAGCCGAAGCGCTCGATCAGCTCGGTCTTGGTGATGCCGCAGTCTTCCATGGCATCGTGCATCAGCGCGGCCATGATGGCCTGGGCATCGAGCCGCCATTCAGCGCAGATGCCGGCCACGGCAATCGGGTGGGTGATGTAGGGCTCGCCACTGGCGCGCATCTGGCCCAGGTGCGCTTCATCCGCGAACTTGTAGGCCTCGCGCACATGCTTGAGGTCGGCCTTGGCGAGGTAGGTCAGGCGGCCCAGCAGGGCGTCGAAGGAGGCTGCTTCGGCCAGGCTCGGCTCGGCGTCGGGCGCGGCATGGCGCAGCCCCAAGCCGGAGAAGGTCGGTAGTTTGGCAGCGGCGAAAGAGCGCAATCCCATAGCTGGAATTTACCGTATGCCGCTGCTCCTGCCGGGCGAGAGGGCTTGAACCCTCCCAAATGCAAACGGGCGCCCGCAGGCGCCCGTGGGCATCACGATCTGCTTGATCAGACCGGAACCTTGCGCAGCATCTCCACGCCGACTTCGCCAGCGGCGATTTCGCGCAGGGCGGTCACGCCGGGCTTGTTCTTGCTTTCGATCTTGGGCGTGTGGCCCTGGCTCAGCATGCGGGCGCGGTAGGTTGCCGCGAGCACCAGCTGGAAGCGGTTCGGGATCTTGGTCAGGCAGTCTTCGACGGTGATGCGGGCCATTGTGTTGTTCCTTCAGGGGAGGTCGAGCGCTTTGAACACGGCGGAGCGGTTCCGACGCTGAGCCGCGTATTTTAACCGTTGCGCGTGGACGATGGATTTCAGGTCGAAAACGGCCTTGTCAAAGTCGGCATTGATGACGATGAAATCGAAGTCCTTGGCCTGGGCCACCTCCTCGCGCGCATTGGCCATGCGCTCGGCGATGACGTCCGGCGCGGTGTCGCCGCGGCGGTTCAGGCGCTGCATCAACTCCTCCCAGGAGGGCGGCAGGATGAAGATCAGGACGGCATAAGGGAAGAGCTCTTTGATCTGCAGGGCGCCTTGGTAGTCGATCTCCAGCACCACATCGTCGCCCTTGGCCATGCGGGCCTCAATGGCGGCGCGCGACGTGCCGTAGAGATTGCCGTGCACCTCGGCCCACTCAAAGAAGTCGCCGTGATCCACCTTGGCCTTGAACTCGTCGCGGCTGATGAACCAGTACTCGCGGCCATGCTGCTCCTGGCCGCGCGGAGCGCGGGTGGTGTGGGAGATGGAGACGTCGAGCTTGGCGTCCAGCTCCAGCAGGGCGCTGACAAGGCTGGATTTGCCCGTGCCGCTGGGGGCGGCAACGACGAAAAGATTGCCGGGATATTCCATCGAGGGAGCTTATTCGATGTTCTGGAGCTGGACGTCGAGACCGACGCTAAGAACTTGATCTAGCTGGATATTCTTGAATCCGATCACCAAAAGCCTCACAACGAACCCCACAGTTAGTCAATGCAATGGCCTGATAGGGCGTCACAGCGGTTGCGGTGGCGACATTTTAGCGCCCGACCTCACCCCCCCATCTGGACGTCCAGGTTTGCGATTCACGTCAACAGCAGGTGGGGAAGACGTGGTGAAGGCTGCAGCAATCCATGGAGAACTCCGAAAACGGCCATTTGCCGGCCGCGCGACCGCCCCGGTCTTCGTGGACCTGGCCATCTACCGCGGCTACCACATGACTCACCACGTGAAGACCGGCACGGCCCAAGATCCGGACCTTGGCAACTATGCGAACTACCCGGTCAGCCGTGCCTCGCTGCTGCGCAAGTTCGGCCGCGACCTGACGGGCCGCT
>Ga0213872_10000836_pt1 | contig 22348 bp, 23 predicted proteins | sample VelepicomBERX_R2_FD_160071 | JGI IMG/M metagenome (GOLD analysis project Ga0213872, IMG submission 160071) | Rhizosphere microbial communities from Vellozia epidendroides in rupestrian grasslands, the National Park of Serra do Cipo, Brazil - RX_R2 | ecosystem: Host-associated > Plants > Roots >...
ATCCAGCCTGGCTCCACCAGCATATGAAACTGAGTCAGCTTGAAGTAGGTGGTGTCGAAGAGGAAGTGATACGCGATCATCATCATGACCGCGATGCCCCGAAGCGCATCCAGCAAGGGGAGGCGGCGTGATGAATCTGGGGGGGCGGTAGGCGGCATGGTGGCAGGCAGTTGGGTCAACCGCGCATACCTAACATGATCGGCGTCGGCACACAATCGTGCAACGCATCGGGCGGGCGCTACGTTGTGTAGCGCCCGCCTTGACCTGCCTACTCAGCTAATTCGGATCAGCGCACGATGAATGGGCCGATGCGCGATCCGATCAATTCGCAGGGGCAGGCTGTGGCGCGCCGTCGTGCCAACCATGCTCGTGGTCCCGATGCGCTTCATGCTTGGCCAGTTGCTGTTTTTGTTCGGGCGTCAGTAGCTGGTAAATACGATTGTCGGTCTTGGCCATCAAGTCGCCGATCGACGCCATCACCGCAGCGCCGCGGGTGGTCAAAGCATGTGCCTTGCTGTCGTCGTAATCGTTGCTGAGCGCGAGCTTGTGCAGCTCTTCATGAATCTTATGCAGTTCCTTGTGCTTTTCGCGTAGTGCGGGGATTTGCGCATAGGTCAGTTCAAAGACCTTGTCCTTTTGTGCATCGGTCAATTCAAGACCATGCAAGAAGTGTGGGGTGAAATCGCCACCATGCGTGCCCATGCCGCCGTGTTCGGGCATATGATGCATCGGCATATCGTCGGCAGCTGCCTTGACGCATGCGGACCCTGCCAGGATCGTCGCACCGACCAGCGTCGCCATGAGAGTGCGTGTGATGTTTCGCATTGCTGAGTCTCCAAACCGTCGTTCGAATCAAGATATGTATGGCAACGGCGCTACCGTTGCGGGCGGTGGCCCATTGGATGCCCCGCAGGGGAGGATGCAGGGCACCCGGGCCACTGTCAGATGACCGCGAGGCGGGCTGACGAAGCGTAGTGTCGTAGATGCCCAGGTAAACGAGGATGCGGGCCATGTAAAGATACGTTAAGGGCGGTAAAGCTATGTGGCATCAGATGGGGCGCACTTATCATCAGCGACATGATTGAGAGCGGGCGTCGCTCGCAACACCATTTGGGGTTCAGCGTGCATACGCAGGCCATGCCGTTCTATGGTGTGTTTGTAATGCAGGGCCAGAAAGGGTTTGCGAGCCACGCCGAGGTGAAGATGATGACGAAGGTGTTATTGGTCGACGACGACGTCGAGCTAAGCGGCATGATGCGGGAATACCTGGAGCGTGATGGCTTCGAGGTGGATCTTGTGCATGACGGCGAATCGGGTGTCGAACGGGCACTGAGCGGCGACTACGCGCTGGCTGTGCTCGACGTTATGATGCCCCGATTGAACGGCATCGAAGCGTTGCGCAAGATTCGCATGGAAAGCCGGCTACCGGTCTTGATGCTGACGGCGCGCGGCGACGGCATGGATCGGGTGATCGGCCTCGAGCTTGGCGCCGACGACTATGTGCCGAAGCCTTGTACGGCACGTGAGCTCTCCGCGCGCATTCGCGCCATCCTGCGCCGCGTACGTGGCGAGAGCGTGGCCGATACTGAGCTGCGCACGGTGATTGCGGGCCCGCTGGTGGTCTGGCCCGAGCAGCGTCGGGCACAGTGGCAAGGCGAGCGGCTGGATCTGACCAGTGCGGAATTCAACCTGCTTGAAGTCCTAGTGCGCAATGCCGGCAAGCTCGTCAGCAAGCAGGACCTCTCCGAGCAGGCCCTGGGGCGGCCCTTGGCGCGCTACGACCGTAGTATCGATGTCCACGTCAGCAGCATTCGCCACAAGCTCGGCGCGCTGCCCGATGGCCGCTCTTGGATACAGACTGTGCGCGGCATGGGTTATCAGTTCGTGAAAGAGTGACGCCGGTGGGCCGCCTATTCTGGAAATTCTTCTCTGCCATACAGGGGGCGCTGTTGACCGCAGGGCTGGCCGTTGGCCTTGTTGTGACCATGATGCGCCCCGCCCCGCATAAGGATCTCGAGCTTGAAGCCGGCCCGCATGCGCTTTTTATGGTCGACACCACGGCCACCTTGCTCGCCCATGGTGGCGTGGATGCGGTAAAGGATATGGGCGTGCGCTGGGCGCGTAGTCGCCCTGGTCGTGCGCAGGTGCTGGTGGTGGATACTGACGGTCACGACGTGCTGGGGCGGTCGGTACCTGCTGCGTCGCTTGAGCGTGCACGGCAGGTGGCGACAACGGAGGCGCAAGACTCGCCCCCACCGCTTGCACCAGCCTTGCTTGCCCCACCACCACCGCCGCATGAAGTGGCGCGCAAAGTAGCGCTGGCCGATGGCCGCGCCTTCGTATTGTTTATTCCCACCGACGGTGAAGCGCCAGATGGGCCAGGGCGGCCACCGCATATGCGGCACGAACCGGTGTTTCTGTTGCCGCTGGTGGCCGGGCTGTTGGCGAGCCTTGCCTTCAGCGCGGGTCTCGCCTGGTATTTCGCCAAGCCCGTTCGCGTGCTGCGCTGGGCGTTCGGCGCTGTGGCGGAGGGGCGGCTTGATACGCGTGTGGCCAGGGAGATGGGTAGCCGACGTGACGAGATTGCCGATCTGGGACGCGACTTCGACCTGATGGTGCAACAGCTCAGCGTGCTGATCGAAGCGCAACGCCGGTTATTGCACGATGTGTCGCATGAACTGCGCTCGCCGCTGGCACGGCTGCAATTGGCTATCGACTTGGCCCGGCAAGACCCGAGTAAGCTTGCGCAAACCATGGCGCGCATTGAGCTCGAATCGCAACGACTCGATGAGCTGGTCGGCGAGTTACTGACCCTGGCGCGTCTCGAAGTCGGTAATCGTGACGGCGCAATGGCCGAGATTGACCTGACCGAGCTGGTCGAAAGCATTGCCGAGGACGCGCATTTTGAAGCCCAGGCATCCAACCGGGGTGTACGCTTTCAGGGCGAGCCAGGTGTCGTGCTCAAGGCACACGTCGAGCTGTTGTTGCGCGCCATTGAGAATGTCGTCCGCAATGCGGTGAAGTACACGGCGCCGGGTACTGAGGTCGAGGTGGATATTGCTCGTATACCCAATCAGCCGACGATCGCGATTGTCGTCTCCGATCATGGGCCGGGCGTGCCTGCAGCGCACCTCGATGCCATCTTCGAGCCCTTTTACCGCGCGGAGAATGGCCGTGCGGCGCATGGTTTCGGTTTGGGGCTTGCCATTGCTCGTCGTGCGGTCGAAGCGAACGGCGGCAAGATCATCGCGCAGAATCGACCAGAAGGCGGCCTGCGTGTGCGGATCGAATTGCCGCTCTGAGTGCATGGGGCTGGCGCATTTTGCCGGCCTTGTTTGAAGGGCTTGGTCCGCCTTGTTTTGTGGGTGGTGTGGGGCGGCAGCAATTGCCGCTCGTGAGTGCCCAATCCCCGCCTAGACCCGCACAGGCTGCGGTTTTTCACACTTTTCTCTCTTCCTGCGTTGGGTCTTTACGCAACTTAACCCAGCTTTACACGTGGCGCGCGCAATCTGGCACCAATCGGGCCGATATCTTGCATAGGAAGGCGAGCGATTGCAGTCAAGCTTTCCAGACCTGGCTTCCGGGGAGGGATGGCGGGCACTGAAATCGGTCCATTTCTCAAATCAGGAAGGAGATCGTCATGACGATCAGCAGTGTCTCCGGTTCGTTCAACTGGTTTACGCAGATCAGCCAGTCGAGCAGTACCGGACAAACCAATGGCACCAGCCAACAGGGGAACGATATTGGCCCACCCGGCCCACCGCCCGGCGCGGATGGCGGCCCTGGTGGATTCATCAATGCACTGGCGCAAGCTTTGCAGCAGATCGGTGTGGGTGGTACGACCAGCAGCACGTCGTCGTCTTCCAGCGATTCGAGCACGAGCAGCAGCACCACCAGCGGTAGCAGCACTGATACGACCAGCTCCAGTACCACGTCTGCCAGCACGCAAGACCCGGCTCAGGCACTCGCGACCTTCATGCAGAATCTGATGCAGGCACTGCATTCGCAAAGCGCCCAGGCATCGAGCGGTGCGCAGGCGAGCTCGGATAGCGATGGCGACAGCGACGGCAGCACCTCGGCATCCAGCGCCGCATCGGGTGCCCGCCGCGGTGGGCATCATCACCACCATTCGGGTGGCGCGGGCGGCGCAAAGATTGAGTCCGACCTGCAAAGCCTGATCTCGCAGCTGTCCTCCTCCAGTTCGTCGTCCTCATCGAGCAGCACGTCGAGCGATACATCGAGCAGCAGCAATGGCTCGCTGGATTCGCTGCAGCAGAGCTTTAGCAGCTTGATGACGGCGCTGGGGGATACCAGCAGCAATGCGACGCTAGGCAATTTCCTGCAGGCGTTTGCCGGTAATCTGCAGGGGTCGAGTACCTCGGGTAATGTGGTCAATACCCAGGCTTGACGCTATGCACCAGCACCATGCGGCATGCAAGACGGGATCGGGGAGGATGCCGTCTTGCGTGACGTGATTGCTTTGGTGCGCCGATTTCGAGCGATCAGCTCGTCTTGAGGAGTGGCGCGAGGTAGGTGTCGAGCTGCGCGCGCGTCAGCCGGCCGGCATGGGAGACCACCTTCTTGCCGTGGCTGTCGTAGATGACCGTATAAGGCAGCACGCCGATGCGATCGCCTTCCGATTTCACCAGGTCGAGCGCATCTTGCTCGCCGACCAGGATCGTGTAGTCCACACCGAGTTGCGCCACAAAAGTTTTGACGGCTGCAGCGTTGTCGATGGCGATGCCCACAAATTGTGCGCGTCCGGCCGTCGCCTTGGCGGCCGCTTCAAATTCAGGCATCTCCTCCTTGCAGGGCGCACACCAGGTGGCCCAGAAATTGACCACCAAAGGCTTGCCGCGCCACTCGCCCAAATCGTGCGCGACCCCTTCCGGCGTCTTGAAGCTGGCTTTCCATAGGTCGACTACGGGTGGCGCTGGCATGGTCGGTGCGACGTCGGCCCGTGCAGGCTTGGCGTAGTACCAGGCCGAGACACCACCCAGCGCCAGTGCCAAGCCGGCGACGAGGCTATACAAGGCAACGGGCTTCATCACGACACCGCAATTTGGCCGAGACGATGCAGAAAGTCCTGCGCCGCTTCAAAGCCGATCAGACGTTGGCCGACTTCCTGCCCGCCATGGCCGAACAAGATGGTGCCGGGTGGGCCGAACAGCTTGAAGCGCTTCAGGAGCGCTTGCTGCTCGGGCGTATTGGCCGTGACATCGGCCTTGAGCAGTACAAACTGGCCCAGCTTGGCGCGGACTTGGTTATCGCTGAAGGTATAGCGTTCCATCTCGCGGCAGGATACGCACCAGTCGGCATAGAAATCGAGCAGCACTGGGCGGCCGTTGGCGGCGACCAGTGCTGCATCAAGCTGCGCGGGGCTGTTGATGGGCTGGAAGGCCAGCGTGCTCTCGGCATGCGTCGATTGTGCTGTGGTCAGCGTCTTCAGCGGTTGCAAGGGGTCACGGCTACCGGCGAGCAGGCCGATGCACTGGGCGGCGCCCACCAGCAGCAGCAAGACGCCAACGGCCTTGGCGACACGTCGCGCCGGCTTGACCGCGGGCGGCAAGGTATCGAGCGCCGAGAGTGCCACGCCGGCACCAATCGCCAATGCGGCCCAGGCCAGCATGAACAGCCAATCTGGCAATACCGGGCGGGCGATCCAGATCGCGACGCCGAGCATCACGCCGCCGAACACGTTCTTGATCTGCGTCATCCACGGGCCTGCCTTGGGTAGCACATGGCCACCCGCCACGCCGACGATGACGAGTGGCGTGCCGACGCCCATCGCCATCAGGTAGAAGCCGACAACGCCTAGCAGTAGGTCGGCGCGCGAGCCGACGATGCCGAGGGCGGCAGCCAAGGGTGGGCCCATGCAGGCCCCCACGATCAGCGACGACAGCGCGCCCATCAGGAAGACCGGCACCAAGCGACCGCCGCTGAGATTGTTCGAGGCGTCATTGACCTTGCTTTGTATGGATGCGGGCAGCTGCAGCGTGAACCAGCCGAACATCGACAAGGCCAACAGCACGAACAAGAGCGCCATGGCGCCGATGACCCAAGGCAACTGCAGCGCAGCGACGAGGAAAGAGCCCGACAGGGCGGCCACGGCGCCGACAATCGCGTAGACCGCACCAATACCTTGTACATAGGCCAGCGACAGCACAAGGCCACGTCGTTTGTTGGCGTGCTGGCCGTCACCCACGATCATGGTCGAGACAATGGGGATCAATGGGTACATGCAGACCGTCGCGGCCATGCCGAGGCCCGTCAGGTAGAACGCCAACAACAGCGTGGCGCCACTCAGGCCATCGAATGGGCCTGCGGGCGCATGTTGTGCCGGCGGTACAGCTGGCGTCGGCAAGGGGGCCGTAGTGGCTGAAGCAGCGGCGGATGGCGCGACCGCTGCGGGCGGCGTAATTGGTTGGCTGGCTTGAGCAGGCTCAGCCTTTGGCGCCGCGGCGGCGGGCACTGTTGGTGCGGGCGCCACGGCTTTGGCCTCGGGTGCCTTGGCTGGCGCGGGCTTGGCGACGTCTGTATTCACCACCGACGCGGGTTTGACGTTGGGCACGGTCGATGCCGCCGCTGCATGGGTAGCCGGCGCAGCCTGGCCATCGCCGTTGAACAAGGAAGCCAGCCGCCCCGTTACCCCACTGCCAGAGTCATTGAGCGCGAGGGTCACCGTCTTGGGTGGGTAGCACACCCCGGCATCCGCGCAGCCTTGGCTGACGATTTTCACCTTGCCGTCGGCGGTCAGGCTGGCGGCGGTCAGCGGCACATCGACGCCGTGCCGGTAGGTCACCACATCGCCAAAATAATCGTCATGCTTGACCTTGCCTTCGGGGAAAGTCGGGGTCAGTTGGCCGTCGCCCGGCTGCAGCGAAAACTGCATGCGGTCGCGGTAAAGGTAATAGCCTTCCGCGATATCGAAGTGCACGACGACAGTGTGGTCGTCTTTTTTCATCACCGAGGGCTTGAAAGCCTGTTCGGGAGGCAGCAAATCATCGGTGGAGACCGCCGACGCATACAGCGAGCCCAGCAAAAGGCCGGCGATTGCGATCCAGGACTTCATGCGGACAGCCCTCCGGTTTCGGCCGAGAGCCAGCCGAGGTAGGCGGGGAGTGCGGCTGCAAAGGGAACTGCAATCACTTCAGGTACCTCATAGGGATGGATCGCATCAATGGCGGCTTCAAGGTCGGCATATCGCGCGGCCGTGGTTTTGATCAGCAAAGGGATCTCCTCTGCCTGCTCGATTTTACCCTGCCACCGGTAGATTGATGTCGCAGGCGGTAGAATATTGACACAGGCAGCGAGCTTGCTGGTCACCAGTGCTTCGGCAAGCGTTTCGGCTGTGGCTTTGTCCGGCACATTGCATAGGACGAGCAGAAAGGAATTCGGTTCAAGCATGTTCATGAGATTGTTGCCTATTGTGCTGCTGTCACTGTTGGCGTTGCCCTTTGTCGAAATCGCGGCCACGCTCTGGCTCATTCACCTGATCGGCTGGTGGGTGTTGCCGCTCTATGCGGGCTTTGCCTTGCTGGGCTTGGGCATTTTGCGCAGCTGGCGCTTTTCGGTCGCCTGGGCTTTGTTGGATAGTTTACGCCAGGGCGAGGTGCCGCTGGGCCGCCTATTCTGGGTGGCGCGGTCCTTATTGGCCGGCATCCTGTTTATCATCCCTGGGCCCGTGACCGACATCATTGGCCTGATCCTGATCTTGCCCTGGCCTGGGCACAGCCGCACCCTCGGCGGTCGTGCTGACCGCCCTGATGATGGCGTCATCGACGGGGAGTTTTCGCGCGTCGTAGAGTCAGCCCCACCCCTGCCGCCGCAAGATGATCATCGCATTCATTGATTGAGCCAATGGTCTGAGCCCTCAGGCGGATTCGAGCGCCTGCGGGTGTCGATGACTGTCGCTGACGCGAACCCGCTTGTGCCGCGACAGTTCACCTTGCTCGATGCACACGCGGTTCTTGGGGACCTCAAACCAATCGGCCAGCCAACTGATCAGTGCAGCGTTGGCTTTTCCCTCGACGGGCGGCGCGGCAAGCCGCAACTTTAGCGCCCCATCGTGCAGCCCCGCGGGCGCCGTCTTCTTTGCGCCCGGCTGTAGGTAAAGCGACAACACCCAGTCATCGCCATCGCGACGAAACCAGCTCGATTCGCTCATTGCGCCAGGAAAATGTACGACAGCAAGCGGGATTCAATCGGTGCGACGACGAATTGCAGCAGCATTTGCAGCGCCAGGATCAACACCAATGGGCTGAGGTCGATACCACCCAACAAGGGGAGTACGCGGCGCACGGGTGCCAACAGCGGGCGAGTGAGGGCATCGAGCACGGGTGTGAGAGGGTTGTATGGGTTGACCCAGGACATGATGGCCTGGATGAAGACCGCGCCCAGCATCAGGTAGAACGAGAACTGCATCAGCGCCAGCAGGGCCAGCATGACGAGGCCAAGCGCCACATTGGGGGCCATGAAGTTGAGCGGCAGCGGCGAGACGAAGAGCAATAGCACGTTCATCAGCAACGCAGTAAGCCAGGCCAGCAGCAATGTCGCGGTGTCATAGCCGCTAACGCTGGGGATGATGCGCCGGACAGGCAGCACCACAAAATTGGTTAGCTTGACGGTGAATTGCGCCAAGGGATGGCCAAACGGTGCACGGACCACCTGCAGATAGAAGCGCAAGAGCAGGTTGAGGATGAAAAAGCCGGCCAGATTACGGATCAGAAAGCTGAAAGCGTCGTAGAACATGGTGGGGGTTCGTGTTCTTCACAGATAGGGTGGGGTTACTGACCAGTTTACGCGCGTCCCGTTCAATGGGCTCGGCACATCGACTTTATGTGGCCTTCGCGGGCGAAGACGGGTTGGCCTCATCCGGCGCGAAGCGGATCTCTGGCCGTCGCTTTTGCAGCAGGTGGCGCAGAATATTGCAGTAAAGCTTGTCGAGCTCACGACGCCCCGAATACGGCAAGGACAACGCGCCAGCGTCGTGCTCCAGCAAGAGGCCTGTCAGGTTGCCTTGCTCCATGCGGTAGGCAAGGGCTTGGACCGTGGTCAGGGGCAGCACGACCGGGCGTGGTACACCCCAGCCGCGCCGCGCAAGGGAGACCTGCTGCGCATCGATATCGACCACCGTGCGCCAGGACCAGGCGCGCAGATACCACAATAGGCCGGTGACCGCGGCAGGGGCGAGCAATGCGGCGATCAGCGCCGGCAGCGAATGCGTGGCCAGCGCTTGCGCGAGCAAAAGGAGCAACAGCAAGCCGACCAAGCCGGCACCGACGCTCACCCAGGTGCGGCTATGCGACTCTGCAGGTAGCCGCTGCCACGCGGAAGCAAGCTCCAGGCGGTCGACATGCTCGCCTTCTTCGACGCGTAGCCAGCGGGCCAGATCGGCGAGGCTCGCCTGTACGGGTGCACTCACTTTGTGTCCTTTGCGGGTGTGGGGTAGTGACGGGCGCCGAACAAGGCTGTGCCCACGCGAACGATGGTGGCGCCCGCTGCGATGGCAATGTCGAGATCAGCCGACATGCCCATCGACAAGGTATCGGTCTCGATGCCGCGCGCTTTCAAGGCGGCTTGGATCTCGGCCAGGTGCGCGAATTGGGCTGAGAGCGCGGCAGTATCGTCGGTGGGTTCCGGGATGCACATCAGGCCGCGTAGCGTAAGCCGGGGCAACTTGGCGACCGCCTCGGCCAGTGCAACGGCCTCGCCCGGTTCGCAACCGGATTTGCTCGCTTCGCCCGATACGTTGACCTGCACGCAGATCTGCAAGGCAGGCAGGTGGGCAGGGCGCTGCTCCGATAGGCGCTCGGCGATCTTCAGCCGGTCGATGCTATGCACCCAATGTGCGGTTTCTGCAACGGGGCGGGTCTTGTTGCTTTGCAGGGGGCCGATGAAGTGCCATTCGATGCCTGGCAGATCAGCTAGCTGCGCGGCTTTCTCGACCAGTTCCTGTACGTAGTTCTCACCAAAAGCCCGTTGGCCCAAGGCGTAGCAGTTGCGAACGGCGTCAGCCGGGAAGGTTTTACTGACAGCAAGCAGGCCGCATCCTTTTGTGGGGCGCCCCGCTGTGGCGAGCGCATATGCAATCCGCATTAATACCTGCTGTCTGGATTTATCGAGGTCAGCCATCCATAATGCCCGGTGAATATTGCCGCTTACCCAATGCTGAAGCGGCTTTGCGTGAGTACCTGCCCGACAGGCTTGCGCCCCAAAGGTCATGAAACAGGCTCTTAGGAATTATAACCATGGAAATCTCGGAACTCCTCGCCTTCTCGGTCAAGAACAAGGCCTCTGACCTTCACCTCTCTGCGGGTTTGCCGCCCATGATCCGGGTGCATGGCGATGTGCGGCGGATCAACCTGCCCCCGATGGAACACAAAGACGTGCACGACATGGTGTACGACATCATGAACGACGGGCAGCGGAAAACCTATGAAGAGACGCTGGAGTGCGACTTTTCCTTCGAAATTCCCAACCTCGCGCGCTTCCGGGTCAATGCCTTCAACCAGAACCGCGGCGCAGGCGCCGTGTTCCGGACCATTCCGTCCAAGGTGCTGACGCTGGAAGAGCTGAATGCGCCCAAGGTATTCCAGGATATCGCCCAGAACCCGCGCGGCATTGTGCTTGTGACCGGGCCAACCGGTTCGGGCAAATCGACGACGCTCGCGGCCATGGTCAACTTCATCAACGAAAACGAATACGGCCATATCCTGACAGTGGAAGACCCGATCGAATTCGTGCACGAATCGAAAAAGTGCCTCGTCAACCAGCGTGAACTCGGCCCACATACCCTGAGCTTTGCCAACGCACTGCGTTCGGCCCTGCGGGAAGATCCGGACGTGATCCTGGTGGGTGAAATGCGTGACCTTGAAACCATCCGCCTCGCACTCTCTGCCGCGGAAACCGGTCACTTGGTGTTCGGCACGCTGCACACCTCAAGCGCCGCCAAGACGGTCGACCGGATCGTGGACGTGTTCCCCGCCGCCGAAAAGGAAATGGTGCGCGCGATGTTGTCCGAATCGCTGCGTGCGGTGATCTCGCAGTCGCTCGTGAAGACCAAGGATGGCAACGGCCGGGTGGCCGCGCACGAAATCATGATCGGGATTCCGGCTATCCGTAACCTGATCCGTGAAAACAAGATCGCGCAGATGTACTCCAGTATCCAGACCGGCCAGCAGTACGGCATGCAGACGCTTGACCAATGCTTGACCGAGCTGGTGCGCCGTAACCTGATTACCAACCAGGAAGCACGCGGCAAGGCAGCGCAACCAGACAATTTCAAGTGATATTGCTCAGCTGTCGCGCGCAAGCGATGCGGTTCGGGCGGTTCGGCTTGTCGGGCCGCCGCCATCGGGCCTCGATTGCGCGTAAGATGGTATGAAGGCCAAGCCACATCGATTCAGCAGGCCGGTTGCAGACAGCGCGAACACCCTATTCGCGATGCAGCAACCGTTGCCCGACCATTCAAGAGGTTGACCATGGAAAAGGAACAGGCAACAAAGTTCATGCACGACCTGCTGCGCTTGATGCGGCAGAAGAATGCATCGGACCTTTTCATCACTGCGGACTTTCCGCCCGCAATGAAGATCGACGGCAAGCTGACGCCGGTCTCGAGCCAGGCGCTGACGCCGCAGCACACCAAGGAACTCGCGCGTGCCGTGATGAACGACCGGCAAACCGAAGAGTTCGAAGCTTCAAAGGAATGTAACTTCGCCATCAGCCCGGGCGGCATCGGCCGCTTCCGGGTGAATGCCTTTATGCAGCAGGGCCGTCTTGGCCTTGTGCTGCGGACGATTACGACCGAGATTCCGAAGTTCGACGACTTGGGCCTACCGCCCGTGTTGAAGGACGTCGCGCTCGCCAAGCGCGGCCTGGTGATCTTCGTCGGTGGTACAGGCTCAGGTAAATCGACCTCGCTCGCTGCGATGATCGGCTTTCGCAACGAGAACAGCTATGGCCACATCATTACCATCGAAGACCCGGTGGAATATGTGCACGAGCACCGCAATTGCATCGTTACCCAGCGCGAGATCGGGGTCGATACCGACAGCTGGCAGGCCGCGCTGAAGAACACGCTACGGCAAGCGCCCGACGTGATCCTGATCGGTGAAATCCGCGACCGCGAGACCATGGACTACGCGGTGGCCTTCGCCGAAACCGGTCACCTCTGCATGGCCACGCTGCACGCCAACTCCGCCAACCAGGCGCTGGACCGCATCATCAACTTCTTCCCCGAAGAACGCCGCGCCCAGTTGCTGATGGACTTGTCGCTGAACCTGAAGGCCTTCATCTCGCAACGACTGATCCCACTGCGCACCGGCAAGGGCCGTGCAGCGGCGGTGGAAGTGATGCTGAATTCGCCCCTGATCTCGGACCTGATCTTCAAGGGCGATGTGCACGAGATCAAGGAAATCATGTCCAAGAGCCGTGAGCTTGGCATGCAGACCTTCGACCAGGCGCTGTTTGACCTGTACGAAAGCGGCAAGATCTCCTACGAAGACGCGCTGCGCAATGCCGACTCGGTCAACGACCTGCGTTTGCGCATCAAGCTCGAATCGAAGGAGTCGAAGGGCAAGGATATTCTGGCTGGGTTGGATCACCTGGATATCGTTTAACGAGAATAGCCTTCACCAACAAAGTGGCCGCTTATGCGGCCATTTTGTTGTGGTGCTATGTAGAGCTGTGAAATACCCGTGGGTTGGAAAGCGAACAACATGCGTATCGCAAGTGGTGCTGCGTCATCCGGCGCATGCAATAGCCATGCGCCAGTGTGGTTATGTAGGGCGTATCAGCGAAGTCGATACGCCGTATGAGACGTGACACGCGTGAGCACTTGCGACTTACTTGTCCGGCGTATCGACTTCGCTGATACGCCCTACGGTGTCCATACATTGATTACGCGAACATGGGCACAGCACAAAGACAAATGGCCGCTCACGCGGCCATTTGTCTGCTTGGGTACTTCTTTTTATATCGACCGTTTCCGGGCGACGGGTTTATTGGGCGGCTTCGATTTCGAGGAGCGCGGCACCTTCCTTCACCTGCTCACCCTTACGGAAGAACACTTCCACCACACGGCCGGCTTGCGGGGCGATGATGGTGTGTTCCATCTTCATGGCTTCGAGGATCATCAGCGGCTCGCCCTTTTCGACCGTCGCGCCGGCTTCGACCATGACGGCGACAACCGTGCCCGGCATCGGGGCAGTGAGGCCGCCGCCGCTTTCCACGGCTTCGAGGCCGGCAAGCAGCGGGTTGAAGGGGGCCAGTACGGTGTTTTCACCTTCGCGGATCAGTGTCAGCGCGTCAGCTGTCTTGACCACGGTGGCGGTTTGTCGACGGCCGTCGAGCGTGGCGGTGAGGCTACCGTTGCGTAGCTCACCCGCTGCCGTGATCGAGACATCGCCGATCTCCAGTACATAGCCGGTATCGCGATAGTGTGCGACGACTGCGTACTCCGCACCGTCGACGCGGAAGTGCAGCGCGTGGCGGTTGTCCTGATTCAGGCGCCAGCCATCGGCATCCCACCATGGGGAGTCGGCATCGTTCGAGCGGCTGCGGGCACGGGCCTGTTCTTGCTCCAGCGTAGCAAGCTCGGCCAGGGCGGCGAGCGCCAGCGTGTCGTTCGAGACTGCCGTGGCTGCGGGGATCAACGCTTCACGGTGGCGGGCGATAAAGCCGGTATCGAGCTCCGCGGCACGGAAGGCCGGGTGGCCAGCCAGTTGGCGCAGGAAGCTGAGGTTGGTCGCGAGACCCACGACTTCGTAGTAAGAAAGCGCATTGGCGAGACGATCCAGCGCGCGATTGCGGTCTTCGTCCCAGACGATCAGCTTGGCGATCATTGGGTCGTAGTAGGGCGAAATCTCGTCGCCGCTTTCCACGCCGGTATCGACACGCACATGCGCGGACTCTGTCGGTTGACCCAGGTGCGCGAGGCGGCCGATGGCGGGCAGGAAGTCTTTGTGCGGGTCTTCAGCGTAGACGCGCGCTTCGAAAGCATGGCCGTGGATGCGCAGTTGATCTTGCTTGCGCGGCAGCGGCTCGCCGGCGGCGACACGCAACTGCCATTCGACGAGATCAAGCCCGGTGATCATCTCGGTAACCGGGTGCTCCACCTGCAGCCGGGTGTTCATCTCCATGAAGTAGAAGGCGCCGCTCAGCGTGTCGAAGATGAACTCGACGGTACCTGCGCCTACATAGTTCACGGCCTGTGCGGCACGTACGGCGGCGTCGCCCATTTCGCGGCGGCGGGCTTCGGTCATGCCAGGGGCCGGGGCTTCTTCCAACACCTTTTGGTGACGACGTTGCACCGAGCAATCGCGTTCAAACAGGTAGACCGCATCGCCGTGCGTATCGGCGAAGACTTGAATCTCGATATGGCGCGGCTTGGTCAGGTACTTCTCGACCAGTACCTTGTCGTCACCAAAGCTCGATTGCGCTTCGCGCTTGGCGGATGCCAGCTGCGCGGCGAAGTCGGCCGAGGACTCAACAATCTTCATGCCCTTGCCGCCGCCGCCGGCCGATGCCTTGATCAGCACCGGGTAGCCGATGCGGTCGGCTTCGCGTTGCAGCAGCGCGGCGTCCTGATCTTCGCCATGATACCCCGGCACCAGCGGCACGCCGGCCTTCTCCATCAGGGCCTTGGCAGCGGACTTCGAGCCCATGGCGGCAATGGCACTGGACGGTGGGCCGATAAAGACCACGCCGGCTTGCGCGCATGCATCAGCAAACGCTTCGTTCTCGCTCAGAAAGCCATAGCCTGGGTGCACCGCTTGCGCGCCGCTTTGCAAGGCGATGGAGAGGATCAGGTCGGCCTTCAGGTAAGACTCACGCGGCGCTGCCGGTCCAAGGCGATAGGCTTCGTCGGCCAGCTTGACGTGGCGCGCATTGGCATCGGCGTCGGAATACACGGCGACCGTCTTGATGCCCATGCTGCGCGCGGTCTTGATGACACGGCAAGCGATTTCGCCACGGTTGGCGATCAGGATTTTCTTGAACATTTCACTTCCTGTGTGCCGAGCGCACCCGGCATTGCATATTTTCAGTGCTTGGCCCAAGCCGGGCTGCGTTTTTCGAGGAATGCGGTCAGGCCTTCCTGGCCCTCGCTGCTCACCCGCTGCGAGGCGATGCGGCGCGAGGTGTCGGCATTGAGTTCCGGGCAGGGCGTGCGGCCGGCCACATCCGACACCAGCTTCTTGGCTGCTGCCATCGAGGCCGGGCCGTTGTTCAGCAGCTGTGCCGCCCAGCTATGTGCCAGCGGGCCGACTTCGTCACGTGGTGCGATCTCGTGCACGAGGCCGAGGCGCAGTGCGGTCTGTACGTCGAAGCGCTCAGCCGACAGGAAGTAGCGACGCGCCTGGCTGACGCCGATCTTGCGCACCACATAGGGCGAGATTACGGCCGGGATCAGACCGAGCTTGACCTCGGTCAGCGAGAAAAGCGCTTCGGGCGCCGCGAACACCATGTCGCAACATGCGACGAGGCCGACGCCGCCACCGTAGGCGGGGCCTTGTACGGCCGCGACGGTGGGCTTGGTCAGGGTGTCGAGCACGTACATCAGGTGACCGAGCTTGTTGGCGTCGTGCAGGTTCTCGTCTTCGGTGTAGGTGGCCATGCGCTTCATCCACGCAATGTCGGCACCTGCCGAGAAGCTCTTGCCGGCCGCGGCCAGCACGACCACGCGCACGTCGCGCGAGGCGTTGAGGTCTTCCAGTGCGGTGGTGATTTCAGTAATCAGGGCGTCATCGAACGCATTGTGGCGCTCGGGCCGGTTCATCGTCAGCGTGGCAATGCCATTGGTGGCGATGGTGACTTGAAGTGCGGTGCTCATGATGTGAACCTCCTGTATCCGTGGTATGGGGCGACAACGGTTTACGCAATGAGTCTCAACTTACATACGGAACACGCCAAAACGCGTTTCTTCAATCGGCTTGTTCAGGCTGGCCGATAGCGCCAGGCCCAGCACGCGCCGGGTATCCTTGGGGTCGATGATGCCGTCGTCCCACAGACGGCTCGTCGCATAGTAGGGGTGGCTTTGCGATTCGAACTGGTCGCGCAGCGGCTTGCGGATCGCTTCGCGGTCTTCCTCGCTCAGCGTCTTGCCTTGCTTGGCGAGGGCTTCTTCGCGCACTTGTGCCAGCACGCCGGCTGCCTGCTCGCCCCCCATCACGGCGATGCGCGCATTGGGCCACATGAACATGAAGTTCGGGCTATAGGCGCGGCCACACATGCCATAGTTGCCGGCGCCGAACGAGCCGCCGACGATCACGGTGAACTTCGGTACCTTGCTGGTCGCCACGGCAGTCACCATCTTGGCGCCATGCTTGGCGATGCCTTCGGCTTCGTACTTGCGGCCGACCATGAAGCCGGTGATGTTTTGCAGGAAGACAAGCGGAATGCCGCGTTGGCTGCACAGCTCAATGAAATGCGCACCCTTTTGTGCACTCTCCGAGAACAGCACGCCGTTGTTGGCAATGATGCCGACCGGGTAGCCATAGAGGTGGGCAAAGCCGGTGATCAGCGTGGTGCCGTAGGTTTCCTTGAATTCATCGAACTTCGAGCCATCGACGATACGGGCAATCACCTGGCGGATGTCGAACGGTTTTTTCAGGTCGGCACCGACGATGCCATACAGTTCCTCGGCCGGGTAGAGCGGCGCTTCGACCGGCTTGGTCGCGACCGTCATCGGCTTTTGCCAATTCAGGTTGGCGACGATGCGGCGCACGGTGTCGAGCGCATGGGCATCATTATGTGCGTAGTAGTCGGCTACACCCGAAATCTTGGCGTGTACATCGGCGCCCCCCAGGTCTTCGGCCGTGACCACTTCACCCGTGGCGGCCTTCACGAGCGGTGGGCCGGCGAGGAAGATGGTGCCTTGGTTCTTCACGATCACGCTGTAGTCCGACATTGCCGGCACATAGGCGCCACCCGCGGTACATGAGCCCAGCACGGCAGCGATCTGGGGAACGCCCTTTGCCGAGAGATTGGCCTGATTGTAGAAGATGCGGCCAAAGTGATCGCGATCGGGAAAGACCTCGTCCTGGTTCGGCAGGTTGGCGCCGCCCGAATCGACCAATGCGATGCAAGGCAGGTGGTTCTCCATCGCAATCTCTTGCGCGCGCAGATGCTTCTTCACGGTGAGCGGGTAATACGTCCCGCCTTTCACCGTTGCATCGTTGGCGATGATCATGCATTCCACGCCCGAGACGCGACCAACGCCCGCGATCAGGCCAGCGGACGGTACCTGGTTGTCGTACTGGCCCAGGGCGGCGAGCTGGCCGATTTCGAGGAAGGGCGAGCCGACATCCAGCAATTGGGCAACGCGGTCGCGCGGCAGCAGCTTGCCGCGTGCGGTATGGCGCGCACGGGCGGTTTCGCCGCCGCCTTGCTCAACCGCTGCGGCCTGCTTGCGCAGGTCATCGACCAGGGCCTCCATGGCCGTGCGATTGTTCTGGAATTGTTCGGACTTCGGATTGATGGTGTTGGGTAGCGTATTCATCGCGTACTTGGGATTCTCTGGTCTGGCGTCGTGCTGCAGGTTCAGTAAGTGTCGAGTGGCTCAGGCGGAATGGCGAATCTCGACCGTCGGCGTGGATTCGGCAGGGGCGAATACCACCAGCACGTCGAGTGCTTCGCTCACCTCGACAAAGCGATGTGCTGTATTCGCCGGCACATGCAGAATGCTACCGGCGCGTACCGCGATCAGATCATCTCCGATTTCCAAGGCACCGCTGCCGCGAATCACGTAATACAACTCGTCTTCGGCGTGGGGTCCTTGCGGGTCATGTGCGCCGGGTGCCAGGTGGTACAGTCCTGCGCTCATGTCACGTGCACGTAGAAACTCGTGATAGGGCTCGGCCAGCGTTTGGCGGTCGGTGCTCAGATCATCGACATGGAAAGTCTGCATGGCTTACCTCTGGAACGGGGCTGAAAGCGTATCGGGCTGGCGAATGAGCACCGGGTGTTGCAGGGTATGCGGATCCAGCATAAGGCACATCGTCATAGCAGGGCCGTATCGAAGGCGAGCAGCACTTCGGTCTGCTCGGCCGCGTGCGGCATCGGCCGGCTTTGACCGCATGGCACAAAACCCAAGGTCTGGTAGAACCGCAGCGCGGTGTCGTTATGCTCGGCCACCCAGGCGTTGATGCGTTCCGCACCTTGTTCGGCCAGCCAGCGGGTGGCGGTATCGACCAAACGCCCACCTGCACCACCACGGCGGAACCCGGGCTCGACCCACATATTGCAGATATAGGCGTGGTCCCGCCGTCCGCCATCGAGGTAGGCGCCGGTCATGCCAACCGGCTTGCCTGCGCGGTAGAGCACGAAGGTCGCTGCATCGTCGCTCGTGGCATAGCGGCGCACATGTTCCGACCAGTAAGCGGTCGGACGGGCCGCCACTTCCGCGTAGCGGCTACCAAATGCGCTGGGGGCATCCTCGATGCCGAGCAGCCGCAGGCTGCGCAGCACATCGGCCTGATCTTGCTGGATACGTTGTATACGCTCTTGCATCGTTGGTCACCGCTCAAACATCGTCACCAATCGCACGGCCGATGACGATGCGCTGGATGTCGCTGGTGCCTTCGTAAATCTGGCAGACCCGAACATCGCGGTAGATGCGCTCCACCGGGAAGTCCTTGAGATAACCATAGCCCCCGTGAACCTGGATTGCATCCGAACACACGCGTTCCGCCATTTCGCTGGCAAAGAGCTTGGCCATGCTGGCTTCTTTCAGACAGGGTTGGCCCGCATCCTTGAGGCTGGCAGCGTGCCAGATCAGCTGGCGGGCAGCTTCGATCTGCGTCGCCATATCGGCGAGGCGGAAATTCACCGCTTGGTGTTCGAAGATGGGTTTGCCGAAAGCGACGCGTTCCTTGCTGTAGCGCAGCGCGCACTCGTAGGCCGACCGGGCCATGCCGAGTGCCTGGGCGGCGATGCCGATGCGGCCCGATTCCAGGCTGGCGAGTGCGACCTTGTAGCCTTCGCCTTCGCGACCCAAGAGGTTGGCGGCCGGCACACGACAGTTGTCCATGACGATGGCGCAGGTGTCCGATGCGCTTTGGCCAAGTTTTTCTTCGACACGTGCGACCGTATAGCCCTGTGACTCGGTCGGCACGATAAAGGCAGAGAGACCTTTCTTGCCCGCGGCCGGGTCGGTCACGGCGATGACGATGCTGACCTGCGCATTGCGGCCGTTGGTGATGAATTGCTTGGCGCCGTTCAGCACATAATGATCACCATCGCGTACTGCGCGGGTTTTGATCGCGCTGGCTTCGCTGCCGACTTGCGGCTCGGTCAGGCAGAAGCTGGCGAGCCACTGGCCGCTGGCGAGCTTGCGCAGATAGGTCTCTTTCTGGGCTTCGGTGCCGAAGGCCATGATCGGGCCACAGCCGACGGAGTTGTGTACCGACACGATGGTCGAGAATGCACCGTCACCGGCTGCGAGCTCTTCGATGGCGACGGCGGCGGCCAGGTAATCGAGCCCGGCACCATCCCATTCGGCAGGTACCGTCAGACCCAGTAGACCCAGCTCGGCGGCAACGCCGATTTCCTCAAAGGGGAATGCATGGGTTTCATCGCGCAGACCGGCCGTCGGCCACAGCTTCTCGCGTGCAAAGTCGCGCACGCTGTCGCGGATCATCTGGTGTTCTTCGCTGAGGATCATGCTGTCTCTTTCTTATCGTGTAACCCGTCGTCGCGGGTGGTTACTGCACTTGCGCTACGTCTCGGACGGCCACCCAGATGGCGTTCTCAAGGCTCATCACCAGCTCACCATGCTGATTGAAGGTGCGCCATGCCAGCTGCACCACGCCGAACTGCGGGCGGGAACGTGAATGCTTGCGGCTCATCACGTCAAACTCGGCGGTGAGTACATCGCCCGGCTTCACCGGCTGGTGCCACATCAGCTTGTCGATCTGCAGGCCAACTAAGCCATTGGCAATGGTATTCAGCTCGCTCTCGGCCAGCATGCGCATCGAATAAGCCGCCGTCTGCCAACCACTCGCGACCATGGCGCCGAATACGCTGTTACGGCCGGCTTCTTCGTCGAGGTGGAAGGGTTGCGGATCGTACTGGGTGGCGAAATCGTGCACCGCGCTGACATCCACCGTCACGGGGCCGGATTTGAACACCCGACCCGGCTTTAAATCTTCAAAATACAGAGTCATGAATTCTTTATCTGCTTACCAAGGCAGGGCATTGCCTGCGTAATCGAAATACCCGCCGCTGCGCTCCATGCCGCCCGCCGCCAATACGGCACGCAAGCCGCGTACGCTGGTGGCGACGTCGATATCGGCGTTGCTGCCGCCCATATCGGTCTGCACCCAACCTGGGTGCAGGGCAATCGCACGCACCGAGCGCTCGCGCCAGGCGTTGGCATAGCTCTTCACAACCATGTTCACGGCGGCCTTACTGGTGCGGTAGAAGAGGGCATTGCTGCCGGCCATCAGCGACACACTGCCCATCTTGCTCGACAACACGCCCACGGTGCCATTGGGTGCCATTAAGGGGCCGAAGAGACCCGCGACCCGCATGGGGCCGAGCACATTGGTGCGCATACCATCGAGAAAGGCCAGCTCGTCGAGGTGAGCGGGGTCGGCATCGCCTTCAGGGAAAATGCCCGCATTGATCACCAAGGTGTCGAAGGCATCGTGCGCGAGCGCTTTTGACAAAGCGACGACAGCGTCGTTGTCGGTCACGTCGAGCAGATGCGGTTCTGCGCCCAGCGCCTTGATGCCATCAAGGTCTGCCGGCTTACGACAGGTGGCGACCACGCGCCAGCCATCCGCCCGGTACTGCCGGACAAATTCGTGGCCGATGCCACGGCTGGCACCGATGATCAATGCGGTAGGCATCAGATCAGTTCCACTGCGAGCGCGGTGGCTTCGCCGCCGCCGATACAGAGCGTAGCGACACCGCGCTTCTTGCCGTATTGCTTGAGTGCGTAGATCAGTGTTGTGACCACGCGCGCGCCCGATGCACCGATCGGGTGGCCCAGTGCCGTCGCGCCGCCATGCACGTTGACCTTGTCGGCTGGCAGGTTGAGTTCGGTCATGGCCGCCATGGTGACCACGGCGAAGGCTTCGTTGATTTCATACAGGTCGACCGAATCAGCGCTCCAACCGGTCTTTTCGAACAGCTTCTTCAGCGCGCCAACCGGGGCGGTGGTGAACCAGCCCGGCTCCTGCGCGTGGCTCGCGTGGCCAACGATGCGGGCCAGTGGCTTCAGGCCACGCTTTTGGGCGTCCGATTCACGCATCAGCACGACCGCTGCGGCGCCGTCGGAGATCGAAGACGAATTGGCGGCCGTGACCGTGCCGTCCTTCTTGAACGCAGGCTTTAGCGTCGGCACTTTCTCTGGCATTGCCTTCATTGGCTGCTCATCTTGCTCGATGGTCACATCGCCCTTCTTGCCCGGCACGACCACGGCAGCGATCTCGTCGCGGAACTTGCCGCCGGTGATAGCCGCTTGTGCCCGGGAAAGCGAACGCAGTGCGAACTCATCCTGCGCTTCGCGGGTGAAGGTGTACTTGCTGGCGCATTCCTCGGCGAAGGTGCCCATCAGGCGGCCCTTGTCGTAGGCGTCTTCGAGACCATCGAGGAACATATGATCCTTGAGCTCGCCATGGCCCAGACGATAGCCACTACGTGCCTTGGTCATCAGGTAGGGCGCATTGCTCATGCTTTCCATGCCGCCTGCGACCATCACGGTGTTGTTGCCGGCGCGCAGCATGTCGTGCGCAAACATGATGGCCTTCATGCCCGAGCCGCACATCTTGTTGATGGTGGTGCAGTTGGCCGAGAGCGGAATGCCCGCGCCGAGCGACGCCTGGCGGGCAGGGGCCTGGCCCTGGCCAGCCGACAGCACATTTCCCATGACAACTTCTTCGACATCGGCTGCCGCAACACCCGCGCGCTCGATGGCAGACTTGATTGCGACGGCGCCGAGTTGCGAGGCGGTCAGCGAGGCGAAGTCGCCCATCAGGCCCCCCATGGGGGTACGGGCGGCGGAAACGATGACGATGGCGTCGGACATGGTGCAATTCCTCAACAAAGGTGCAAACGGATTTCGGACAGGACGGCAGCGTGCTTACGGTTGCTTGCCATCGTTACGCGCCCCAGTGCGTAGGGCTGGTTTACTTCGAATCGGGTACTGCAGGGTCTTACGGGCATGGTCTTGCCACGCCTGTCTCATCCATCCGCCCTCGATCTAGCGCGAGAGTCGTGGTTCAATATCTGTCAGGATACTGACTGTGTACTGCTGCCATACACGCTTGGAGTCACCGCCCGACGAAAGGTTTAGTGCCGTCGGGCGGGCAGGCAAACCGGCTTAGCGGGTTTCGTTAAACAG
>Ga0213872_10000837_pt1 | contig 22321 bp, 11 predicted proteins | sample VelepicomBERX_R2_FD_160071 | JGI IMG/M metagenome (GOLD analysis project Ga0213872, IMG submission 160071) | Rhizosphere microbial communities from Vellozia epidendroides in rupestrian grasslands, the National Park of Serra do Cipo, Brazil - RX_R2 | ecosystem: Host-associated > Plants > Roots >...
TCGCGTCGGTGATGCCGGCGACGATGCAGCCCTGCGCGTCGGCTTCGATCAGCAGGCGCAGCGCGTCGGCGCGGTCGCCGACGCCGCCCGCCGTCGGATTGTCGCCCGAGTCGGCGAGCACGACCGGGCCGGTCGTCGACGCGAGCGCCTGTTCGACACACCACGCGAGCGTGCCGGTCGAGACGCTGAAGCGGAACTCGGCGCGCGCCTGCCAGTACGCTTCGCCGAGCGCCGCGGCCTCGCGTGCGAGGACTTGCGCATCGATGCCGGTCAGCACGGCTGCCGCGCCGGCGCGCGCCTCGTCGGCCCATACATAGCCGACCAGCAGCGACGCATCCCACACGCCGGGAACCGCGTCGATCGTGGGCAGGGACGCATACAGGCGCCTGGCCGGCTCGTCGTCGGTCGAACTGCGCTCGCCGGGCATCAGCACCGGGATCGGCACCCACAGCACGAGGGGTCGGACGCCGGCGCGCAGCGCGCGCACGAGCATGGCCACCGCGCGCTGCCGCGTCTCGAGCGTGTCGATATGCGGCGCGGTGCGGTAGGCCGCAAAGATGTCGATCGCGCCGACGACGCGGTCGCTGAGGTTGCCGTGCAGGTCGTAGCTCGTCGCGACGACGCAGGCGTCGCCGACGACCGCGCGCGCCGCGCTGATCCAGTCGCCTTCGGCGTCTTCCATGCCCTCGACGAACATCGCGCCGTGCATCGCGAGGTAGAGGCCGTCGACGCGGCCGAGCTCGCGCAGCCGGGCGAGGAACTCGGCCTTGAGCGCCTCGTAGGCCGCGCGGCTCACCGGGCCGCCAGGAACGGCGCGCGCGTGCAGCAGCGGCAGGAACTCGGCGTCGTGTTCGCCGAGGAAGCCGAACAGCGACGCGGCGCCCAGCGCCGCGTCGCGCAGGACCACGAAGTCGTCGGACTGAGTGAGCACCGGGTTGTAGGTGCTGCACTCGATGTGGATGCCGCCGAAGGCGATGCGCGGGCGTGGGCTCATGGGGAGGTGAATCGCTCAGGGTGTGGGCCGCGACGGCGCGTTCCGCGCATGCGCGCGCAGGCATGCCTTGAGCTCGCTCACGACGGCGGCCGAGGTCGCGAGACCCGACGGCGCGGCGAAGCCGAACGCGAGCAGTTCGGGGGTGGCTTCGGCGCCGGGCGCCCGGCACGAGGCGTGGACTTCGCGAACGCCTGTCGCGGCGAGCAGCGCGGCGACGTTCGCGGGGCCGATGCCGCTGCCCGCGAGGATCGAGATGCGGGCGCGGCTTTGCGCGACCAGTGCCGCGAGCCGCGCGGCGCCGGCCGGTGCCTGCGGCGCGCCGCCCGAGCTGAGGACGTGGGTGAAGCCCAGCGCAACGGCCTGTTCCAGCGCCTCGGCCGGGTCGTGCACGAGATCGAACGCGCGGTGCAGTGTCAGCTGCAGTCCCGCGGCGTGCGCGGCCAGCCGCTCGAGCAGCGCGAGGTCGAGCGTGCCGGCCTCGGTCAGCGCGCCGATCGCGACGCCGGCGAGCCCGAGCGCGGCCGCGCGCTCGATATCGCAGAGCATCACGCGCTCCTCGGCCGGCGTGTACACAAAACCGCCGCCGCGTGCACGGATCAAGGCGACAACCGGGACGTTCAGGCGACTCGCTTCGGCCATCAACCCGGCCGAGGGCGTGACGCCGCCGAGCGCGAGGCTCGCGCACAGCTCGATGCGGTCGGCGCCGCCCGCGACGGCGGCCTCGAGCCCCGCGACGTCGTCGACGCAGACTTCCAGGAGCAGGTCGCCGCTCATTCGCCGATCCGCTGGCATGCGTAGGCGGCGCCGATCAGGCCGGCCTGGTCATTGAGCCGGCTCGGCACGACGAGCGCGGTGTCGCTGCGGCGCAGCGTCCGCTCGCGCACCGCGAGGTCGAGCGCTGCGACGAGGGCCGTGTCGCGGCCGAGGCCGCCGCAGACCGGCACGATGCTCGCGCCCGTGACGTTGACGACGAGTGCGAGCGGGCCCGAGACCAGCTCGACATAGGTGGCGACCGTCGCGGTCGCGCGCGGCTCGCCGGCCGCCCAGGCGGCGAGGATCTGGTGGCTCGTCGCTTCGCCCCCGTGCAGGAAAGCATGCAGGCGCTCAAGCCCGCGCGCGCCGCCGACGGTGTCCGCGCAGCCGCTCAGGCCGCAGCCGCAGCGAAAGCGGGGAAGCTGGACGCGCCGGCCGTCGCCGGTCTCGACGGTCGCCTCGTTGACGATCGGCGCGTGGCCCCATTCGCCGCTCAGGCCGCCCGCGCCGCGCACGAGCCGCCCGTCGACGACGAGCCCGCCGCCGACGCCGGTGCCGAGCACTGCGCAAAAGACCACGCCATGGCCGACGCCCGCGCCGACCCGCGCCTCGGCGAGCGCCGCGCAGTCGGCGTCGTTGGTCACGAGGACCGGCATGCCGAGCCGCGCCTGGAGCTCGGCGGCGAGCGGCTTGCCGCGCAGGCAGGGCAGGTTGGCCGCCGCGACCTCGCCGGTCTCGGGCGACACGACGCCGGCGATCGATATCGACAGCGCCGCCGCCACGTTCGCGTGCGGCCGCACGGCGGCGTCGAGCGCCGCGCAGAACTGCGCCCAGTCCTGCGGCGGTGTGGGCAGGGTCGTCAGCAGCTCGCAGGCCTCGCCTTGCCGGTGGTGAGCGAGGCGGATGTTGGAGCCGCCGATGTCGGCGACGAGTACCGTCATGTCTTGGCGAGCCTTTGCTGCATGCGCGCGTCGATGTCCACGTAGCGCCACGCGCTGCGGATGAACGTATTGTGGTGATAGCCGATCACCCAGGGCTGGGCGAGGTCGGTGAACAGGCGGTGCACGTGCACCTTGTAAGGCATGTAGGCCGCGAGCAGCTTCTTGGCCTCGAGGAAGACCGCGTCGCGCTCGGGGCCGTCCGGCATCGGCCGCTGTTTCTCGAACACGCGGTTGTAGGCGGGCAGGTCGAAGCGCGCGTGGTTCGCGTCGCCCTTGGCGGGGCCGTAGGCGAGCACGAGCAGATCGCTGCCGTCGGGCGAGCCGCCCCAGCCCATGCCCCACATCTGCAGCCGGCCGGCGCTCGAGGCCTTGAGGTTTTCGGACCAGGCCGCGACGCGGAAAGCGATGCGCACGCCGATGGCGGCCATGTTCTTCTGCCATTGCTCGGCGAGCTGGCGCGACAGCAGATCGGGCTGGCTCGCGTACTCGAGCTCAAGCGGCGTGCCGTCGGGCCGCTCGCGCCAGCCGTCGCCGTCGCGGTCGAGGTAGCCGTAGAGGTCGAGCAGCGCCTGCGCGCGCGCCGGGTCGTAGTCGCTCATCTCGGACTTGAACGCCGGGTCGTAGCCGCTCGCGCAGGGCGCGATCAGGCTTTGCGCGGGAATCGCCTGCCGGTGGCGCACGAGGTGAATCTCTTTGTCGACGTCGATCGCAAGGGAGATCGCGCGGCGCAGCGCGACGCGGTCCGGCGTGTAGCCGCCGACCACCGGATCCTCCATATTGAAATAGCTGAAGTAGTTGTACGCGCGCGGGTAACGCAGCATTCCGATGCCGCGCTTCGTGAGATTGGGCGCGAGCCGTCCGTTCGGCACGGCGATATTCGCGTACTCGGGCGGCACGTCTTCGATCAGCTCGTGCTCGCCGTTCAGGAACGCGAGCCAGCGCGGCTGGCTTTCCTCGACGATGGAAATCTCGACGCGGTCGACGAGCGGCAGGCGCTTGCCCTGGAGCGCGGCCACCGCGGCCTCGGCCATTGCGTCGCCGGCTGGCGCCTGCTCGTCGTAATAGACCTCGCGGTAGCTCGGATTCTTCTCGAGCACGATCTTCGATGTGCGCTGCCACGCGGCGAGGCGAAACGGCCCGGTGCCGACCGGGTGCTCGGCGATGCGCTCGCCGTAATACTCGACGACTTCGCGTGCGACGGCGCCGGCCCAGGCGCTGTCGGTGAGGTTGAGCAGGAAGCGCGGCGACGGCTGCGCGAGCCGGAACTCGAAGGTGTAGCGATCGATCGCACGCAGGCCCTCGACCTCGCGGTCGTAGTCGAACGGGCGCTTGTTCGCGATCGCCTCGTGGCGCAGCTCGGACAGGCCCAGCACGCCCGCGTCCTCGAGCAGGAACAGAAAGCTCGCCTTGTACTTCGGGTCGTAGAGGCGTTTGTAGGCATAGACGTAATCGGCCGCGACGAGTTCGCGCCGGCGCCCCTTGAACGCCGGGTCGTCGGCGAAATAGATGCCGGGTTTCACGCGCAGCGTGAAGGTCCGGTAGTCGGCGCTGACCGCGGGCATCGCGACCAGGGTGTTGGGCCGCATGCGGCCCGGTCCGCCGAGGAAGGCGAACTGCAGCGGCGCGTCGAAGATTTCCGATGCGATCGTGTTCGAGCTGCCGCTGATCTCGGCCGGATCGAAACCGGTCTCCGCGATCGCGAAGGCGTAGCGCAAGACCTTCTGGCCGGGCGCCGCCTCGGCCGGCGCGCCACGGCTCGTCGTCGCCGCGGCGGCGGCGAGCACGCGCAGGAACAGGCCGCGTCGATGCATGGGGCGACTCCTCTTCAATCCTCTGGGGGCGGGGAGCCGCGCAGTCTAGGCCCTCACGGAGGCACGTGGGCGGGTGTCTCCGGTGGGCTGCACTTTAGTTTACTAAACAAAACTAAACTGCACCGGATTTGCGAAAACATGTTGAAGCGCTCTTGGCTCGTTTGTATAAATTTACCTGGGTGAAATGCAAAGCCCACCGATACGCAGACGGCATTTAAGTTGTTTAGTAAATTCTCAGGGTTCTCCCCAGGTTAAGCCGGTGAACCCTGGGGAGCGAGCGGATGCCGCCTGCTGAACCAAGACAAGAGAGCCCGCCGTCGGGCACGACCAGGAGACAGCACATGACGTTCAGAACCTCTCCCGCTGCTCGGCAGCGCCGCTGGCACGCCACGCCCATCGCCACGGCGGTCGGCCTCTCGCTGCTGGCCCTGGGTGCGGCCCATGCGCAGACCGCGCCGGCCGACAAGCCGGCCGATCAGCCAGCGGAGAAGAAGAAGGCCGACGCGGCCGCCGCCCAGCAGCTCGATACCGTCGTCGTGAACGGCTACCGCTCGTCGATCGAGAAGAGCCTCGCCGCGAAGCGCAGCGCCGACGCGATCGTCGACGTGATCAGTGCCGAGGACGTCGGCAAGTTCCCCGACAAGAACGTCGCCGATGCGCTGCAGCGCGTGCCCGGCGTGATCATCGACCGCGACGGCGGCGAAGGTAAGTACGTCAGCGTCGGCGGCCTGTCGTCCGGCCTGACCCTGACCGAGCTGAACGGCAACTACATCGCCACGGCCGAGTCCAACGGCGACCCGACGCGCTCGTTCAACTACACGCTGCTGCCGGCGAACATGCTCGGCAACGCCGAGGTGCACAAGTCGCAGGAAGCCCGTATCGACGAAGGCGGCATCGGCGGCACCGTGATCCTGCACACGCGCCGCCCGCTCGAGCTCAAGGCCAATACCGGCTTCATCACGGCCGAGGGCACCTGGGCCGACACGACCAAGAAGGCCGACGGCCAGCTTTCGGCCCAGTACGCCTGGCACGACCAGGACAACCGCTTTGGCTTCCTCGTCGGCTACACCGAGCAGAAGCGCACGACGCGCACGATGGGCGCGAGCACCGAAAACTGGACCTGGTACGGCGACAACTACGCCACCCATCCGGCGACCGACGTCAACGGCAAGCCGTCCAACTTCAACAGCTACTGGTGGGGCCAGTCGGGCTTCTACGACCAGGGCGGCCACTACTACACGAACTTCATGATGCCCACCTCGGTCGACCTCAGCGTCACGACCGAGCAGCGCGACCGCAAGGGCGCCCAGGCGACCCTGCAGTTCAAGCCCGTCGACAACCTGACGCTGACGGCAAACTACTTCCGCTTCAAGCTCGACCAGAACTCGCAGACCAACACGCTGAAGATTCCCGAGTGGAACCTGGCCCGCTACAGCGGCGACGGCACCTGGCCGGGCGGCCGCATGCTCGACCACCTGGCCATGGACCCGAGCGGCACGATCGTCACCGGCGCGCAGTACAGCGCTCACGCTGGCAAGCCCTACTACTGCAGCAGCGCCGCCGCGGCGGCGGCCGGCTACACGAATACCGGCGGCTTCGGCCCCGACGACTGCACGATCCCGACGCCGCAGATCACCGGCAGCTACAACGTGCAGAGCGCGCTGTCGCAGACGGCCGACTTCGAGGCCGACTGGCACCACGACGCCCTCGACGCCGTCTTCAAGGGCGGCCGCACCTGGGCCGAGGGCGGCCCGAAGATGCAGTTCACGATGGCGATGAAGCCGCGCCTCGAGAACGCCGATGGCAGCTATACGCTCGGCAACTACGCGAGCGCGTGGGACCTCAGCGGCACGCCGACGATGACCTTCTCGCCGCAGCTGATGAGCAACCTCGAGAAAGGCATCGGCCAGCTCGACCTCGGCTCGACGAATTCGTCGTGGACCGAGAACAGCAACCACCAGAACTACGCCCAGGGCGACTTCACCTGGCACAACGACAACGGCGGCTGGCTCGATGCCCTGCTGTTCGGCATCAAGTACCGCGACGGCGGCGTCCACCGCAGCACGGGCAACAACTACTGGGTCTGCAAGGGCGCCGATCCGACCGACTACAACAGCCGCTTCCAGAACGGCTGCGACGCCAGCGCCGGCGTCTTCCAGCCGAGCTTCCTGTACGCGAACTCGCTGCCCAACATCACGGGCGGCATCAGCGCGAGCGCCTTCCCGGCGATCAACTACCCGGCCTACATCGGCTATCTGACCCAGACCTACGGGGCGATGCAGACGCGAGACGAACCCAACTTTGTCTATAACGTCGACGAGAAGATCTACGCGACCTACGTCCAGGCCGACTTCGCGGTCGAGCACCTGCACGGCAATGTCGGCCTGCGCCTCGTGCGCACCAAGCAGCATGCCGATTCGACCGACCAGGTCGACTACTACAACGGCTACTTCTGGCACGACGCGAGCGGCAGCGCGGCGCCTTGCCAGACGAACGGTGCGCCGGCCGTCGGTGCGCCTGCCGGCTCGGGCTGCGTGAGCGGCTTCACCACCTTGCCCGACAACACACCGGCCAGCCATACCTCGTCGTATGTGGTCAGCTCGGTCGATCGTGCCTATACCGATCCGCTGCCGAGCCTGAACCTCGCCTACGACCTGAGCCAGGACCTGCTGCTGCGCTTCGCCGCGTCGCGCGCGATCTCGCGGCCGAGCTACGACGACATCGCGACACCCGGCGGCCTGCAGTACTACAGCCCGACCTATGTCGCCGACCGCAATCTGATCGGCGGCGCGAACCAGCAGGGCTGGACCGGCTCGGGCAGCAACAAGGGCCTGCAGCCGTATATCGCGAACCAGTTCGACCTCGGCATTGAATGGTATTTCCACCGCGGCTCGGTGCTCGGCGGCGAGCTGTTCCGCAAGAACGTCTCCAACTTCGCGGTGCCCGTCACGCAGAACGTGACCATGAATATCGGCGGCACCAACCAGACCGTGCAGAACTATTCGACGACGGCAGGCGGACGCAACGGGGTTTCGCAAGGCGTCGAGCTGTTCGTCCAGCACACGCTCGATATGGGCCTGGGCTTCCAGGCCAACTTCACCTACAACAAGACGAACGAGGCGGCCGTGACCCTCGCCGACGGCACGAGCATCGGCAAGTCGCCGCTGGTCGGCAGCGCGAAGAACCAGGTCAACCTGACCGTGTTCTACGAGACCGACCGCTACCTGGCACGGATCTCGTACAACCGGCGTGGAGAAGTCGTCGACGGCCTCGTCAATGGCCTGAACGTCTACGAGAACCCGTACAGCCAGGTCGACCTGAACGCGGCGTACAACTTCAACAAGCAGTTCAGCCTGACCGCCTCGGTGCTGAACCTGACGAAGTCGCAGACGCGCTCGCACCTCGGCAACGACACGACCGAGCGCTTCTACTCGAACGGCTACGCCGGTCGCGTCGTGTACATGGGTGGAACCTACAAGTTCTGAGCCCCATTCCCCTCGCGCCGGGCGGCGCGAGGGCCTGTCTTCCCAGGAGATCAATCATGAAGCTCTTGCATCGGGTATTCATGGCCCTGGCCGGCGTCGCGCTCGCGTCGTCGACGGCCGCGGCCACGACGGGCTATACCGGCGTGTACGGTGGCGGGCCGCTGTACAAGCATGTGGCCAGCAACATCACCGAAATCCGGAACTCGGGATTCACCGAGGTCATCGTCTGGAGCGTCGAGGTCAGCGCGGCCGGCGACCTCAACATCAACGGCGAATTCCCGCTGACTTCGGCCGGCGCCTATGTCGGCAACAACACCTGGCCCAACTTCGCCGCCGACCTCGCCGCGATGAAGCAGGGCAGCGCCAAGCGCATCACCTTCAGCGTCGGCTCGTCGAACGCGAACCCCAGCGACTTCGACCACATCAAGGCGCTCGTGCAGGCCCAGGGCACGGGCCCGACGAGCATCCTCTACAAGGCCTTCCAGGCCCTGAAGCAGGCGCTGCCCTCGCTCGACGCAATCGACTTCGACGACGAGAGCACCTACGACTCGGCGACGATGACGCAGTTCGCCGTGATGCTCGGCAATCTCGGCTATCACGTCACGATGTCGCCGTACACCAATGCGAGCTTCTGGACCTCGGTGGTGTCCAACATCAACACGCAGCTCGCCGGCACCGTCGACGGCGTGCACCTGCAGGCTTACTCCGGCGGCGCTGGCAACAGCCCCTGCTCGGGCTGGAACTTCGGCAGCGTGCCGGTGTTCCCGGGCCTGTGGGACTCGAACGACACGCCGCCGCAGATGCAGAGCCAGATGCAGAGCTGGAAGAGCCAGTGCGGCATCACCGGCGGCTTCCTCTGGCTCTACGACGACGTCGTCGGCAAGACCTACAACGGCCAGGATTCGGCCCAGGCCTACGCGGCGGCGATCAACACTGCGCTCGGCATCGACCCGTACCCGACCGGCGCCTACGACGTCCAGGCGATGTCGAGCGACGGCACGGCGATCACGAACGGCGGCATCGACGGCGGCGGCTACGCCTACTCGTCGGCGCTGCTCGGCAGCTCGGTGAGCTGGAACGGCAACAGCTTCACGCTCGGCGCTGCGAACGCGGTGGACGCCTGGTACAACACGACGATCGCGCTGCCCTCGGGCCAGTACAACACGCTGAGCCTGCTCGCCACGGGTGTCCAGGGCAGCCAGGCCGGGCAGACCTTCGTCGTGCATTACTCGGATGGCACGAGCACGACGCTGAGCCAGAGCCTCAGCGACTGGTTCAGCCCGCAGAACTACACGGGCGAATCGAAGGCCGTGACCATGGCCTACCGCAACAATCCCGACGGCAGCAAGGACAGCCGGACCTTCTATCTCTACGGTTATTCGTTCGCGATCAACGGCGCGAAGACCGTGACCAGCCTGACCCTGCCGAGCAATCGCAACGTCGTGGTTCTGGCCGGCGTCGTCAGCAATGCCGCTGCGGCGCCGACGAGCGTGAGCCTGTCGTCGGCGTTCACGCGCGGCGGCGTCTACACCGACGGCACGAAGTTCGGCTCCTGCTCGCTGTTCAGCTGCACGGGCGGCGGCCTCGACAGCAACGGCTACGCGTACTCGTCCAATCTGCTCGGGTCGTCGACCAGCTTCAACGGCGTGAGCTACACCTACGGTGCGGCGAACGCGAACAACGCCGTCAGCGCTGCCGGGCAGACGATCACGCTGCCGGCCGGCCAGTTCTCGTCGCTGCGCATGATGGCCACAGCGGTCGGCGGCAGTCAGACCTCGCAGACCTTCACCGTGACCTACACCGACGGCACGTCGACGACGTTCACGCAAAGCCTCAGCGACTGGTTCACGCCGCAGAGCTATGCCGGCGAACTCACGGCGGTGGCGATGAGCTACCGCGACACGAACAGCGGCGGCCGCGACAGCCGGACGTTCAACCTCTACAACTACACGTTCGCGTTGAACAACGCCAAGACCGTGCAGAGCGTCCAGTTCCCGAACAACGCCAACGTCGAGGTGCTGGCGCTAACCTTGGTGCCTTGATCAAACTCGGCGCCGAACGATGAGCAATAGCAGCAACCGTGTAAGAAACGTCGTCGTCGTCGGCGGTGGCAGCGCCGGCTGGATGGCGGCGACGGCGCTCGCCACCTACCTGGGCCGGCAGGCCTCGGTGTGCGTCGTCGAGTCCGAGGAAATCGGCATCGTCGGCGTCGGCGAGGCGAGCGTGCCGCACATGCGCATGTTCAACGGCCAGACGCTCGGCATCGACGAGGCCGAATTCGTCAGACGAACCCAGGGCACGATCAAGCTCGGCATCGAGTTCCAGGACTGGGCCCGCATCGGCGACCGCTATTTCCACGGCTTCGGCTTGATCGGCCGCGCGATGGGGCCGCTGCCGTTTCACCAGTTCTGGCTCAAGCTCTTCCTGGCCGGCCGGGCCGGGCCGATCGGCGACTATTCGCCGCAGACGGTGATGGCGCCGCGCGGCAAGTTCGCGCCCGGCGACCAGCAGGCGCCGCCGGGCTCGCCGCTCGCCGACATCGCCTACGCCTACCACTTCGACGCGGGCCTTTATGCGCGTTATCTACGCGAGCTGTCCGAGCGGCGCGGCGTCAAGCGCATCGAGGGCAAGATCGTTGCCGTCAACCAGCGTGGCGACGACGGCTTCGTCGAGTCGGTCCGGCTCGAGAGTGGCGAGCTCGTCGGCGGCGAGCTGTTCATCGACTGCTCTGGCTTTCGCGGTCTCCTGATCGAGCAGACGCTCAAGACTGGTTATGTCGACTGGTCGCACTGGCTGCCCTGCGACCGTGCAATGGCCGTGCCGAGCGAGCGCGTCGACCCGATCACGCCGTACACGCGGTCGACCGCGCGCGCGGCCGGCTGGCAATGGCGGATCCCGCTCCAGCACCGCGTCGGCAACGGCTACGTGTATTCAAGCCGTCACCTGAGCGACGACGAGGCCGCCGCGACCCTGCTCGCCCATCTCGACGGCCCGCCGCTCGCCGACCCGCGCCCGCTGCGCTTCACGACCGGCATGCGCCGGAAATGCTGGAACAAGAACGTCGTCGCGCTGGGACTCGCGAGCGGCTTTCTGGAGCCGCTCGAGTCGACGAGCATCTACATGGTCCAGTCGGGCATCGGCCGGCTGCTGGGCCTGTTCCCGGGCCGCGACTTCAACCCGCTGCTGGCCGAGCGCTTCAATCGCGAATCGGAGTTCGAGTACGAACGGGTCCGCGACTTCCTGATCCTTCACTATCACGCAACCGAGCGCGATGACACGCCGTTCTGGGACTACTGCCGCACGATGGACGTCCCCGCAGACTTGCGCGAGGCCATGGCGCTGTTCCGCGTCGACGGGCGCTACTTCCGCAACGGCGAGGACTTCTTCGCGCTGCCGAGCTGGGTTCAGGTCATGCTGGGCCAGCGCATCGTGCCGCAGGGCTACCACCCGATCGTCGATGACATGCCCGAGTACCGCCTCGTCGAGTACGTCGAAGGCATGCGCAAGACGCTCGCGAGTGCGGTTGCCGCGATGCCGACGCACGACGATTGGATCAACCGGCATTGGAAGGCGACGGCACGATGAGGTGGCTGCTGGGGATCGGCTGGGCGCTCGCCGCCGCGTCGGCCATCGCCGCCACGCCGAGCGAAGTGCTCATCGACAAGGGCTGGACCTTCCGTGTGCTGCCCGACACCGCGCAGGCCGCAGCGCACCCAGAGGCGGCGCCGTGGCACGCGGCGCAGGTGCCCGGCACCGTGCACACCGACCTGCTCGCCGGCCACCTGGTCCCCGACCCCTATGTCGGCGCGCCCGAAGCGGGCCTGCAATGGATAGGCCTCGCCGACTGGGAGTACCGCACGGACTTCGATGCGCCGCCCGCCGCGCTCACGAGCGCGCGCAGCGACCTCGTCTTCGACGGTCTCGACACGCTCGCCGACGTCTACCTGAACGGCGCGAAGCTGCTGAGCGCCGACAACGCCTTCCGGACCTGGCGCGTTCCGGTCCAGGTCCGGCTGCGCCCGCGCGGCAACGAGCTGCGCATCGTGCTGCATTCGCCGATCGCCGCGCTGCTGCCGCAGGTCCAGGCGATGCCGCACAAGCTCGCGGGCAATTACCCCTCGCCCTACGGCGACGAGCCGCCCGACGCGATGACGGCGAACTTCGTGCGCAAGCCCGGCTACCACTACGGCTGGGACTGGGGCCCGCGCTACGTGACGGCCGGCGTCTGGAGGCCCGTTCGCCTGCAGAGCTGGGACACGCTGCGCGTCGCCGACCTGCAGCTGCGCCAGGACCATGTCGACGCCGCCCGTGCCGAGCTCACCGCGCGCGCCTCGCTCGATGTGGTCCGCGCCGGCCGCTACGAGCTGCGCCTGTGGCAGACCGCTCCCGACGGCCGGCGCACGCTCGCGGCAAGGCGGCGCGTCGAGCTCGGCGCCGGCGACGCGCGTGTCGAGTTGCCCGTCCACCTAGACCACCCGCAGCGCTGGTTCCCGAACGGCTACGGCGCCCAGCCGCTGTACCGCTACGAGCTGGTGCTCGACGACGGCAAGGCCACCATCGCGACGCGCACGGCACGGACCGGCCTGCGCAGCCTCGAGCTGCGCCGCGAACATGACGCGCAAGGCCGCAGCTTCTATTTCCTCGTCAACGGCGTGCCGGTGTTCGCGAAAGGCGCGAACGTGATCCCGTTCGACATGTTCGCGCCGCGCGTGACACGCGCGCAGCAGCGCCGTGTGCTGCAGTCGGCCCGCGACGCGAACATGAACTTCGTGCGCAGCTGGGGCGGTGGCTACTACGAGAGCGACGACTTCTTCGACCTCGCCGACCAACTCGGCCTGCTCGTCTGGCAGGACTTCATGTTCGGCGGCGGCATGCCGCCGGCCTACGACGCGGCGTTTCGCGCCAAGGTGGTCGAGGAGGCGCGCGACAACGTCCGGCGCCTGCGCAACCACCCGAGCCTTGCGCTCTGGTGCGGCAACAACGAGGAAGAGATCGCCTGGAAATACTGGGGCCCCGGCAACGCGATGACGGCGGCCGACCCGGCGTTCGCCGCCAAGGTCTGGAACGGCTACCGCCAGCTCTTTGGCACCGACCTGCGCGAACTCGTCGCCGCCGAGGGCGGCGGCACCGCCTACTGGGCGAGCTCGCCGAGCGACGACCTCGCCGAGGTCGCGAACACGCCGGCCAGCGGCGACATGCATTACTGGGAGGTCTGGGGCAACCCCGCCTATCCGCCGAGCCAGTACCTCGCGATCACGCCGCGATTCATGTCCGAGTACGGCCTGCAGGCCTGGCCCGTGCCGCGCACGATCGCCGCGTTCGCCAGGCCCGACGAGCAGGGCATCGCCTCGCCGGTGATCGAGGCGCACCAGAAGTTCCTCGCCGGCAAGGGCAACGAACGGTTGATGAAGTACGTGGCCTACGAGTTCGGCGAGCCCCGCGACTTCGCGGACTTCGTCTACCTGAGCCAGGTCGTCCAGGCCGAGGGCATCGAACTCGCGGCGCTGCACCACCGCGCGAGCCGGCCGTTCACGATGGGCTCGCTGTACTGGCAGCTCAACGACGTCTGGCCCGGCGCGTCCTGGTCCAGCGTCGACTGGTTCGGGCGCTGGAAGGCCCTGCAGTTCCACGCGCGGCGCTTTTACGCGCCGGTCGCGCTGGCCGCGCTGCGCGACCCCGCGAGCGGCCGCACCACGGTCAGCCTGCTCAACGACCGGCAACGGGCGCTGCACGGCGAGCTGCGCCTGCGCGTGATGACGCTCGACGCCAGCCGGACCCTGCGCGATGAGCGCCGGCCCGTCGAGCTCGCGCCGCTCTCGGCGACCCGGGTCGGCGACGACGCGGACGCCGCGCTGCTCGGCGACGCCGATCCGGCCGCCACGGTCGCGGTGTATGAGCTGCAGGTCGCCGGCGAGCCAGCCTCGCGCGGCGTTGTCTACTTCCGGGCCGCGAAGAACATGCATTGGCCCGACCCCGGCCTGCAAGCCCGCTGGCACCGCGATGCTGCCGGCGGCTACACGCTCGAATTGCACGCGACCCGTTTCACGCGCGCGCTGTGGATCGACTTCGGCAACGCGGATGCGAGCGTCGACGCCGAGGTCTCGGACAACGCACTCACCCTGCTGCCCGGCGAGAACCTGAGCCTGCATGTGAGCTCGGCGGCCGGGCTCGAGACGTTGCGCAAGTCGCTGCGTTTGCGCTCGCTGGCCGGCACAGTTGTTTACTAAACAGAGCTAAAAAAGGCCTGAACAAGGCGTCTTCTGTTGACGCTGGAAAACGCTGTCGATATAAATCCCGCTGAGCAATCGATCCAACAAAACGCGCTTACAAGCGTTTAATAAACCAGATACCGGAGACTCTCGATGCCCTTGATTGCGCGACACGGCACCCCGCCGCGCGACCGCTCCGGTCGCCTCGAGGTGCTGCCGTGAGCCAGGTCACGATCCGCGACATCGCGGAGGCCACCGGCCTGTCGATCGGCACGGTGTCGCGCGCGCTGAAGAACCAGGCCGGCATGACCGAGGTCACGCGCAACAAGGTGCGCGAGGCCGCCCAGCGCCTCGGCTACGACTTCTCGCAGCTCAAGAAGGGCCGCATCCGCCGCATCGCCTTCCTGCTCCACAGCCAGCACAACACGCTCGCGTCGAGCCCGTTCTTCTCGTCGGTGCTGCACGGTGCCGAGGAGGCCTGCCGGCGCGAGGGCATCGCGCTGTCTTTCATCGTCGTCGGCCCGGCCGAGCCGGTGATCGAGCAGATCCGCCTGCATCAGCCCGACGCGATCCTGTGCGCAGGCTTCTTCGAGCCCGAGGTGCTGATGGCGCTTGTGCACACCGGCAAGCCGCTCGTGCTCGCGGACATGCAGCGGCGCGGCCTGACCTCGATCAACCCCGACAACGTGCTCGGCGGCTACCTCGCGACGCGCCACCTGCTGCGCAGCGGCCGGCGCCGCATCGCGATGCTGTCGGGCTCGCCCGCGCACTACAGCATCCAGCAGCGCAACCGCGGCTTTCGGCGCGCGCTGTTCGAGGCCAAGGTCCACGCCGACCCCGAGCTCGAGGTCATCATCCCGACCATGGGCGAGGGCGACGAGGGTGTCGCCGAGGCGATGCGCAGCCTGCTGCGCCTGCCCAAGCGGCCCGATGCGGTGTTTTGCTACAACGACAGCACCGCCCTCGTCGCAATGAAGACCTGCCTGAGCGAGGGGCTGAAGATCCCCTCCGACATCGCCGTCGTCGGCTTCGACGACATCAGCAGCGCGGCCGTCGCCGTGCCGCCCCTGAGCACCGTGCGCGTGGACAAGGAGGCGCTCGGCGCGACCGGCGTCGAGCTGCTGCTGCGCCTCAAGCCCGACGAACCCCCGGCCGAGATGACTCTGCCGGTCGAAATGATCGTGCGCGAAAGCAGCTGCGACGACTAGCGCACCCAACCCCAAACCCATATGCCTAACTTTCCCGATTTCCGTTCTCGGGCGGTGCTGCTCGCCCATGCGCGGCACAGCATGGACTTCTACCACCCGCGCGGCATCGACCCGAGCGGCGGTCTCTACCATTTCTACAAGGACGACGGCACGGTCTACGACGCGCGCCATCGTCACCTCGTCAGCAGCACGCGCTTCGTGTTCACCTATGCAATGGCCTACCGCCATTTCGGCGACCCGACCTTTCTGCGCGGCCTGCACCACAGCCTGCGCTTCCTGCGCGAGGCCCACGCCGACACCCAGCATGGCGGCTACGCCTGGATGCTGACCTGGGATGCCGGCCTGCGCGAGGTCGTCGACGGCACCCAGCACGCCTATGGCCTGGCCTTCGTGCTGCTCGCCTACGCGCACGCAGCGATGGCCGGCATCGCCGAGGCCAGGCCCTGGATCGCCGAGACCTTCGAGCTGATGGAACAACGCTTCTGGAGCGCCGAGGCCGGCCTCTACGCCGACGAGGCGAGTCGCGACTGGACTGCGCTGAGCAGCTACCGCGGCCAGAACGCGAACATGCACGCCTGCGAGGCCCTCCAGGCTGCCTACCAGGCGACCGGCGAGCGCCGCTATCTCGAACGTGCCTACGCCGTCGCGCAGAACATCACGCAGCGCCAGGCCGAGCGCTGCGGCGGCCTGGTCTGGGAGCACTACGACGCGAACTGGCAGCCCGACTGGCGCTACAACTTCGACGACCCGGCCAATCTGTTCCGCCCCTGGGGCTACCAGCCCGGGCACTTCACCGAATGGGCCAAGCTGCTGCTGCAGCTCGAGGCGCGCGCCCAGGGCTTCGGCTGGGACCTGGGCTGGATGCGGCCGACCGCCGAGCGCCTCTTCACGACGGCGGTCGAGCGCGGCTGGGACGCCGAGCATGGCGGACTCGCCTACTCGCTGGCCCCGGACCTCAGCGTCTGCGACCCGCACAAGTACTTCTGGGTCCAGGCCGAGAGCGCGGCGGCGGCGGCGCTGCTGGCGCGGCGCACCGGCAAGCCGGTTTACTGGGACTGGTACGAGCGCCTGTGGGCCTACAGCTGGACGCACTTCGTCGATCACAAGTACGGCGCCTGGTACCGCATCCTCGACCGCGAGAACCGCAAACTCAGCGACGAGAAGAGCCCGGCCGGCAAGGTCGATTACCACACCATGGGCGCCTGCTATGACATCCTCGCTGCGCTCGGGGGCGGCGACCATGCGTGACGCACCCGAACTGCTCTGCGCGGGCGAGGCGCTGACCGACCTGATCCACCAGGGCGGCGAGGAATGGGTCAGCCGCGTCGGCGGCTCGACCTGGAACGTCGCGCGCGCGCTCAAAGCGCTCGGCGGCGCGCGCACGGGCTTCGCCGGCGCGATCAGCCGCGACCGCTTCGGCGACGCCCTGTGGGCCGCCAGCGCGGCCTCGGGCCTCGATCTGCGCCTGCTCCAGCGCGTCGAGCGCTCGCCGCTGCTCGCCGTCGTCGAGCAGGGCGAACCGCCGCGCTACTTCTTCGTCGGCGATGACAGCGCCGACCTGCATTTCGACGCCACGGCCCTGCCCGAGGGCTGGTCGGCCGGCCTGCGCTGGGCTCATTTCGGCGGCATCAGCCTCGCGCGCGAGCCGCTCGCGGCGCGGCTCGTCGCGCTCGCCGAGCGCCTGAAGGCGCAGGGCGTCGCGATCAGTTACGACCCGAACTACCGCAAGGTGATGGGCCCGGCCTACGCGCCGGTGCTGCAGCGCATGGCGGCGCTCGCCGATCTCGTCAAGGTCTCCGACGACGATCTGCGCGGCCTGTTCCCGGGCCTGGGCGTCGACGCCGCACTCGCGCGCCTGCGCGCCTTGATGCATCCCGCGGCGCTGTGCCTGTTCACGCGCGGAGGCCAGGGTGCGAGCCTGCTGCGCGGCGCCGAGCGCTGCAATGCGCGCTCGCCCGCCGTCGCCGTCGTCGACACGGTCGGCGCCGGCGACGCGAGCGTGGCCGGCCTGATCCACAGCCTCGACGGCCACGCCGGCCGGCGTCCGCTGCAGACGCATCTCCACGCGGCGCTCGCCGCCGGGTCCGCGGCCTGCCTGCAGGCCGGCGCGACGCCGCCCGACCCTCAGGCCATGGGTCGACTGTTCGAACAATTGCAAGACGAGGCGAACAAGCCATGAGAGACAACACGACTCCATCCCTGCGCCGCGCGCCTCGCGGCCTCGCCGGGCGCCTCGCGCGCGGCCTGTGCGCCGCCGCCATCGCGACGCTGCTGCCGGTGCTCGCGGCGCCGGCCCTCGCCGCGCCGGCCGTGCCCCAGGCCCCCGCCATCCCGGCGTTCACCCCGGTCAGCGACGCCGAGTCGGCCGTGCTGGCCGAGCGCGTCAAGGCCGAGATGCTGCATGCCTGGCAGGGCTACAAGCAATACGCCTGGGGCCACGACGCGCTCGACCCGCTGAGCAAGAAGCCGCACGACTGGTACGCGCATTCGCTGCTGATGACGCCGGTCGACGGCCTCGACACGCTGATCCTGATGGGCCTCGACGACGAGGCCAAGCAGGCGCGTGACCTGATCGCGACTCAGCTGTCCTTCGACCAGGATATGTACGTCAAGAACTTCGAGATCACGATCCGCCTGCTGGGCGGCCTGCTCTCGTCCTATCAGCTCAGCGGCGACGCGCGCCTGCTCGCCAAGGCCCAGGACCTCGGCCGGCGTCTGCTGCCGGCCTTCGACTCGCCGACCGGCATGCCCTACGAGCAGGTCAACCTGCGAACCGGCCAGGTGCGCGGCAAGCTGACCAATCCGGCCGAGACCGGTTCGCTGATCCTCGAGTTCGGCATGCTCAGCAAGTTGACCGGAAACCCGGTCTATTACGCCAAGGCCAAGCGCGCGCTCGTCGAGACCTACAAGCGCGCCGCGCCGAACGGCCTCGTCGGCTCGGCGATCGATGTCGTGACCGGCAAGTGGGTCAGCACCGACGCCAATATCGGCGGCGGCATCGACTCCTACTACGAGTACCTGTACAAGTGCTGGCGCCTGTTCGGCGACCCCGAGTGCAAGACGATGTGGGAGCACAGCATCGACGGCATCAACAAGGTGCTCGCCGACGAGCCGCGCGGCGAGTTCTGGTATGGCCACGCCGACATGTACACGGGCAAGCGCACGGCGACCCAGTACGGCGCGCTCGACGCCTTCATGCCGGGCCTGCTCGCGCTGTCGGGCGACCTGCCGCGCGCGCGTCGCCTGCAGGAGTCGGGCCTGCGCATGTGGCGCCTCAACGGCATCGAGCCCGAGGCGCTCGACTACCGCAGCATGAAGGTGCTCGCGCCCGGGTACCCGCTGCGCCCCGAGATCGTCGAGTCGACCTTCTACCTGAACCACTACACGGGCGACCCGCGCTACCGCGCGATGGGCAAGGAGTTCTTCGAGGACTTCGTGCGCTACTGCCGCACCGCGACCGGCTACGCCGCGCTCAAGGACGTGCGTAGCAAGGTGCAGGAAGATTCGATGGAGAGCTTCGTCTTCGCCGAGACCTTCAAGTATTTCTACCTGCTGTTCGCGTCGCCGAAGGCGATTGACTTCGACGCGATCACCTTCAACACCGAAGCCCATCCGCTGCGCCTGCCGACGCCGGCCGACCCGATGCCGGTCAACACCTTCATCGGCACCCAGGACGAAGGCAATACATTCCCCGGCGCGTCGGCGCCGTTCGGCATGATCCAGGTCAGCCCGACCGGCGAGCATTACGCGGGCTGGCGCTATAGCGACCCGCGCATCCGCGGCTTCGGCCATTTCTACCTGTCGGGTGCCGGCTGCTGGGAGCAGGGCGGCCAGTTGCCGGTACTGCCGGTGACCGGCTCGATCGGCCCCGGTGGCGACTTCGACACCGCCAAGCCTGAGACCTTCGACTACAAGCACTACGCCGCCGAGTACAAGCACGACGGCGAGGTCGGCCGCGCCGGCTACTACAAGGTCGAGCTGACGAGCTACGGCGGCATCACGGCCGAGGCGACGGCGCTGACGCGCGCCGCGGCCGAGCGCTACACCTTCGAGGGCAAGACCGCGAACGGCAGCGTGCTGCTCAACCTCGGCCAGGCCAACGAACGCCACAGCGTCGTCGGCAGCGAGGTCCGCGTGGTCGACGACCACACGGTCGAGGGCAAGATCGTCACCAAGAGCTTCTGCGGCGGCGCCCAGTACACGACCTGGTTCCGCATGGCGTTCGACCGGCCCTTCACCGCCCATGGCATCTGGAACGAACGCGGCGGCTGGCCTGGCGCCAACGGCCCGAGCCAGCAGGGCGACAGCCGGCCGCACGGCGTGTGGCTGACCTTCGACCTCAAGGACGGCCGCGCCGTCACCGCGATCAGCGCGATCTCGCACGTCGACGCCGAAGGCGCGCGCATCAACCTGCGCGCCGAGGGCATGGCCGGCGGCCAGCTCCTGGGCTTCGACACCATGCGCGCCCAGGCCGAGGCCGTCTGGCAGCACGAGCTCGCGCGCGTGCGCATAGACGGCGGCAGCCAGGACGACCGCACGGTCTTCTACACCTCGCTGTACCACGCGCTGCTGCAGCCGCTGACCGGCAGCGACGCCGACGGCCGCTATCGCGGCTACGACGACCAGATCCACGAGGCCCGCGGCTGGACCTATCACGAGTTCTTCTCGCTGTGGGACACCTACCGCGCCCAGAACCAGCTGCTCGCGCTGCTGCGCCCCGACCATGCGCGCGACATCGCGAACTCGGTCCTGAAGATCCGCGAGCAGGGCGGCTGGTTGCCGCGCTGGAGCTACGCGAACTTCGACAGCAACGTGATGACCGGCGACCCTGTCACGCCCTTCCTCGTCGACCTCTGGCGCTACGGCGCGCTCAAGGGCCGCGAGGCCGAGGCCTACGCGGCGCTGCGCGAGAACGCGTACGGCGTGCCGCCGCAGCGCATCCGCGCCGAGGGCCGCGCCGGCAACCCGAGCTACCTGAGCCAGGGCTTCGTCCAGTACGACCGCGGCTTCGTTGCCAAGAGCATGGACATCGACCCGCATTACGGCGGCTCAGCCACGCTCGAGTACTCGCTCGCCGACAGCGCCCTGGCCATCATGGCCAAGGCGCTCGGCCACCAGAAGGACGCCGCCGAACTCGCCCAGCGCGCGCTGAACTGGCGCAAGGTCTGGGACCCGAGCGTCGTCGACGCGGCGGCCGGAGAGCATGGCTTCCCGCGCCCGCGCCTGCTCGACGGCAGTTGGTTCAAGGACGTGAACGGCAGCTACGACCCGCGCGCCGAGAACGGCTTCCACGAGGGCACGGCCTGGCAGTACCAATGGCTCGTGCGCCAGGACGTGCCGGGCCTCGCCGACGCGATGGGCGGCCAGGCCAAGGCCGTGCGCCGGCTCGACCAGTTCTTCGACTACGACGCGCTGCTCGCCGACCCGGTGGCGGCGGTGCGCAAGTCCTGGGTCATGGGCGCCTACGACTACTACAACCAGTTCCGCTATGACCCGAACAACGAGCCCGACCTGCACGCGCCCTGGGTCTACACGCTGATGGGCGCGCCGTGGAAGACCACGACGGTGCTGCGCGCGGCCGAGACGCTGTTCACGAACGGCCCGAGCGGGGTCACCGGCAACGACGATCTCGGCACGATGTCGGCCTGGTATCTGTTCAGCGCGCTGGGCCTGTACCCGGACACGCCGGGCAGCGGCCGCTTCATCCTCAACGCGCCGCGCTTCGCCCATGCCGAGATCGACCTCGGCGCAGGCCGCACGCTGCGCATCGCGGCGCCCGAGGCCCGGCCCGGCGAGCGCCGCTTCGTGCGCTCGGTCAGCTGGAACGGCAAGCCGGTCGACCGGGTTTGGCTCGATTGGGAACAGCTGCAATCAGCCGGTACGCTCGCCTACCAGCTGAGCGAGCAGCCCGACACCGCCGGCTGGGGCACACATGCCCACGAGCTGCCGCAGGCGCCGGCGGGCGTCGCGCCCTAGGGCGCCGAGCAGAAAAACCGAGGAGACAAAGAAATGGCAAACATCGCATCGAAAGCCGCGCCAGCCGCGCCGCAGGCCGGCAGCGCGGCATCGAACAACAACGCGCTCGTGATCATCACGATCCTGTTCTTCATGTGGGGCCTGATCACCTCGCTGAACGACGTGCTGATTCCGCACCTGAAGGCGATCTACACGCTCAGCTACGTGCAAGCGATGCTCGTGCAGTTCTGCTTCTTCGGCGCCTACTTCGTCGTGTCGCTGCCGGCCGGGGCCCTGATCCGGCGCCTCGGCTACCAGAAGGGCGCCGTCGCGGGCCTGCTCGTGGCGGCCGGCGGCTGCGCGCTGTTCTACCCGGCGTCGATGGGCGGCTACGGCCTGTTCCTGTTCGCGTTCGCCGTGCTCGCGGCGGGCATCACGATCCTGCAGGTCGCCGCGAATCCCTACGTGACGGTGCTCGGCCCGCCGCGCACGGCATCGAGCCGGCTCACGCTGACCCAGGCCTTCAACTCGCTCGGCACGACGATCGGCCCCTCGGCCGGCGGACTGCTGATCCTGACGACGGCGGGTGTCGCCGTCACGGCCGCCGACGCGGCGACCGTACGCGGCCCCTACCTCGCGCTCGCCGCGACGCTCGTTGTGCTCGCCGTGCTGTTCCTCGGCGCGAAGCTGCCGCGCATCGCCGAGGGCGAGGACCAGCCGCTCGCCGGCGAGGGCCACGGCTCGGCCTGGGCGCACCGCCACCTGGTGCTCGGCGCGATCGGCATCTTTCTATACGTGGGCGCCGAGGTCAGCATCGGCAGCTTCCTGATCAACTTCCTCGGCGAGCCGCGCATCGCCGGCCTCGCCCACGCCGAGGCCGCGCACTACGTGAGCATCTATTGGGGCGGCGCGATGGTCGGCCGCTTCATCGGCTTCGTCGTGATGCGCAGCGTGAGCCCGGGCAA
>Ga0213872_10000838_pt1 | contig 22278 bp, 17 predicted proteins | sample VelepicomBERX_R2_FD_160071 | JGI IMG/M metagenome (GOLD analysis project Ga0213872, IMG submission 160071) | Rhizosphere microbial communities from Vellozia epidendroides in rupestrian grasslands, the National Park of Serra do Cipo, Brazil - RX_R2 | ecosystem: Host-associated > Plants > Roots >...
GGTGACATCCCGATGTCGGTTCGAGCCATGAAGGAAGGAGCAGTAGAGTTCCTGCCGAAACCTTTTCGGGATCAAGATCTACTCGATGCGATTCAGCACGCCATAGAAATTGATCGGGTGGCACGTCAGGAACGGACCGTGGTGGCTGCAGTGCGCCGCTGTTACGAATCGCTGACTAAGCGGGAGCGGGAAGTGATGAAGTTGCTTGTGTCGGGTTTGCTGAACAAGCAAATAGCAGCCCAGTTAGGCAGCAGCGAAGTCACCATCAAAATGCATCGCGGGCAGGTCATGCACAAAATGAAAGCTGAATCTGTTGTCCAGCTTGCGCGCATGGCGGAAAAGATCGGGATAACTTAGCCTGCATCGTTCACAGGGCGGCGAGCCGTTGGCGCCACAAGGCCAAGGTGAAACTTGGCCCTACCGTGTATTGGCCCAACGTCCGGTAGGGACGCGCGTCGCGTCCTGGCTCCAAGCCCAGGCCAAGGTGAACAGCTCGACTGAGCTCGCCGAAGTCCTTGGCCCTACCGTGAACCCATAATCATACAAATCTTTAGAGTATAGGTCATGGCATACCATCGTATCATGGAACCCAACTTAGCTCTCGTGCTACCCGTCCTTTGTGCAGTGGATTGAATGAAGGATAAAGGTGGCCCAGAAACGTCAGCAAACCAAAATTCCATTGATTTGCATCGTCGACGACGATGAGTCGCTGGTTGAGGCTACGGTCAGTCTGGTAGAGTCGGTTGGATACAGGGCGGAAGGATTCTGCTCGGCAGAGGACTTTCTAAAGTCGCCTCAATTGCCCAAAACCGATTGTCTGATCCTCGATATCCGCATGCCCTCGATGGACGGATTCGAACTACAACGTAGGCTGGCAGCTGGAAATCACAGAATTCCGATCATTTTCGTCACTTCATATGAAAGTGACCATGCCAAAACCCAAGCGACGGAAGCTGGCGCAGTGGCGTTTCTGAACAAGCCGTTCAGCCAGGACTCTCTGTTGCAAGCTGTTCGCGCCGCCTTGGCAAGTGAAAGGGAAGATAAAAACTAGCCTGCCTTCAACCAAGGACAACTCATGAATGAGAAGGAATCCGTAGTCAGGTTCTCGGAAATCGCGGGCTCAAGTGCGGCCTTACGCCGAGTGTTGCGCCAAATCGAGCTGGTCGCTCCAAGAGATGCCACGGTCCTGATCTCTGGCGAAACTGGAACCGGGAAAGAGCTAATAGCGCGCGCCGTTCACCAGCACAGTAAACGTAGAGACAAACCCTTAGTGCGGGTCAATTGCACTTCGATCCCAAAGGAATTGTTTGAAAGCGAATTTTTCGGCCACGCCAAGGGCGCGTTCACCGGCGCTATCAAGGATCGAGCCGGCCGTTTCGAGGTCGCCTCGGGTGGAACTCTGTTCCTGGATGAGGTCGGTGAAATTCCTCTGGAACTACAGAGTAAACTGCTGCGTGTCCTGCAGGAGAAGTCTTACGAACGTGTAGGCGAGGACAGAACCCGGCAGACAGATGTGCGGATCATCGCAGCGACCAATCGGGATTTGGAAAAAGAGGTAGCCGCGGGCCGCTTTCGCGAAGATCTCTACTACCGCCTTAATGTTTTTCCGTTGCAGATTGCCCCCCTCAGGGAACGCAAAGAAGATATCCCTCTCCTGGCCACACATTTCGTCGAATTGTTAGTGAACGAACTAGGCTGTCTTAACCCGAGACTAACTCGAGCCGGTGTTGACTCGCTCCAAAGCTACAACTGGCCCGGCAACATCCGGGAGCTGCGAAATGTCATCGAACGCGCGGTCATCTGCGCTCGCGGTGGGGCTCTGGAGTTCGATCTTCCGGTGACTTCCTCCTTCGTCGATTCGACTCCCTGTCGATCACAGGTTACTGACGGACCCGAATATCTGACCGAATCAGAAATACGACGCCGCGAGAGGGAGAATCTTTCCATTGTGCTCCAAAAGACGGGCTGGAAAATCAAAGGAGCCGCTGGCGCGGCAGAGCTCTTGGGAGTTAGGCCGACTACTCTGATGTCACGCATCGAAAAGCTGGGCCTCAGACGACCTGTCGTGACCTAGCCATTCATCGTCGAGTCCTTATGAGGCAAGCACCAGGGCAACAATTTGAGTGGTTGGACCGCATTTTCGTCCTGCACGCCCTGAAAGTTGGGCTGGCCGGTGTGCTCGCGCTATTTGTCGCTCAGGCTCTTCGCCTGCAATACCCCGAGTGGTCCGTGTTTACCGTGATGACGTTGAATATGGCTCACTATTATCCCGGGTCCGTCGCGCTCAAGGCGCTCTTCCACAGCCTTGGCACCCTGGTCGGCGCAAGCTTGGGTGTCTGGCTGGTGAGCGACTACTTATCTGCTCCCGTCTTATTCCTGAGTGTGACATTCGTCGTGATGTTCTTCGCCAGCTGCAAAGTGGGACATCTCAGCTCAAAAATGGCCCCTTATGCCTATTTCATGACTGGGGTCACACTTATTATCGTTGAAAGCACCGGGCTAACTCAACCGGGGAAGGAATGGTTCGTTGCACTCAGCCGGATCGAGGAAACCTTTGTCGGAGTCGGTGCTGTGCTGATTGTGACTCCATTATTCTGGGTCCGACGTCCTCGACTTGAATTTCAGCGACTCGCTAACGCGTCAGTTGACCAGCTCAAGAGGCTAACCAGTTCTGCGCTCTACAACATCACGGAGGGAACCCGTTCCAGCTCTGAGTTAGTACAAGAGCAAACAGCCGTGCTACGAAAGCTGCTGTCACTTGACAGCCTCTTGATAGCTGAGCGGCGTGAAAGTTTATACTTCGGAGCGAATACTGCCATCCATTTCAAGACTCGGAATTCATTACGAAACCTTTTTCAAGCAGTACTCGATTTGAGTCAATCGCCGGTCAGCGGCAACGCGCCAAACCAACCCTTCCGGACGCATTGGGATGCGGTACAAGATTTATTCGAACGCCGCTTCTGTGAGGTCGATCATGCCCCGGCAGAAGATCGATCTATGCTCGCGAGTGCATTCCAGGCTATAGATGAAGAAATCAATCGCCGGCTTAGATCCGGCGACATCAGGGAACTATCGGTCGACCAGCTAGCGGCTAATCTCCGTTGTTGGAATGCCTTTCGCCGCATACAGAATGAGTTGCTGATTCTCGAGGACTTGGAAGACCAGCTGCAAAGTTCCACGCAAGCTACGGTGACTCAGTCCCATCCTCCCAGCGTTCAGCAGAAGGTTGATAGACGCCTGGTGACTATTGGATTCAAAGGAGGCCTCGTCGCCGTTGTCAGCCTATTTCTACTCGTATGGCTTCATCTGCCGGGAGCACCCATTATGCCGGTTGCCGCCTGGCTCGCATTGATTTTTACCTCCTATGAAATACCACTCGGTCGTCCGGGACATGTTCGTTCCTTTCAAAAACTCCTGCAGATGGCTCTATACGGATTGTTGATCGTATTTGTCCTGCTCGTCCTTACTCCCCTCATGTCGAACTATTGGGTCATGAATCTGATCTTGTTCTGCATCCTGTTTGCGCATGGATATTTTGCCTCTAGAACTTCGGGGCTGGCGTTCTGGATGTTAGGGGCACTTTTTCTCGTCTCCGTTTTGGTTGGGCTTGACGCGCAAAAGGCGGTTTCATTCGCATCCATTATGAACAGCTACTTAGCCGTGATGACCGGTTTAACGATCGGAGTAACTATCGCGCGTGTGCTCTGGCCAAGGTTGCCCCAGAACGAGTTAAAGGAAGCTGCCGCCCGATTTTGTGACGCCGCCAAATTGGCCTTAGGCGATAACTCTGAGGTAGCCACGAGTAAAATTAATTCCATCCTTTTGACTCTGCCATTGGATATTGCACGGGCCACGGCAGCGCTAGGAGTCAACCGGTTTCTACGCCAAGAACAGACAAAGTGGAACAGGTTGGTTCCTATTTTGATCAGCCTTTCCGCTCAGCTGCCACGCCTGGCATTGATCCGCGCCAACGTAGTGGGCATTGCCCCGCGAGTACCTGGACCAATCATTCGAATCGTCGTAGTTGACAACCAGCATGTTCAGCGGGGGGACCTGCTCTTTGAGATCGATCCGGCGGATTACCGCGCCGCGGTCGAACGAGAAAGGGCGCAAGTATTGGCCGCGACGGCAGCTTTAACTCAGAAGAAACAGGACCTGGATAGACAGACTGAGCTGTTGCGCAAAAAGGTAAATGCACTGGAGGAATACGAGGACGCGCAGGACAATTACGATAATGCGCAAGCGAACTTAGCTGCAGCGAAAGCTAATCTCACAACGGCTGAATTGAAACTTAGCTATACAGAGATCTATTCCTCGGTCAATGGCGAGGTAACGAACTTGGATATTAGCGAAGGCTCCTATGCCTCGGCCGGCCAGCAAGTTATGGCCCTGGTAGACTCTGATTCGTACTGGGTCGCCGGGTACTTTAAGGAAACGCAGCTCCGGAACATCTCTACGGGTGACAGAGCAACAATCTCGCTCTTGGGGGATGAAGATCAACCGTTTAGGGGAACAGTTCGCAGTGTGGGCTGGGGCATCTACGTGACGGACGGTTCCTCAGGCGAAAACAGTTTGCTGCCCTCAGTCGAAGGCACGGCCTTGCTGCCCGCAGTAAGTCCAACCGTCGATTGGGTTCGGCTACCACAGAGGTTCCCCGTACGCATTCAGGTCGACAGTTCGGCGACAGGTAGGCTGCGAATCGGTCAGACCGCCTCGGTGGCAATTTCACACGGCGCACGGAGAGAAAATACAAGAGTTATTCAGTAATAGACTGGCACACATGGAAACGACAACAGAACACGATAGAATTGCACATATGCACACGACAACAGAACACGACAACCTTCGCTATACGAAGATACCCCTCACGAATGGATCCGGTGCGATGCCCGCCCTCGGTTTTGGCACGCTGATACCCGATCCCATCGCCACCAAAAACGCGACCAGGTTCGCGCTGGAAGCAGGATTTCGGCAATTAGATTCTGCGGAACGATACCGAAACGAAAAAGAGGTCGGCGAAGCGATCCAGGAGGTATTCAAGGAAGGGAAAATTAAGCGGGAGGAGGTCTTTATTGCCACGAAACTCTGGAACAACAACCACCGTCCTGAACGTGTCAAACCCGCTTTCGAGGCGAGCCTAAAGCGACTCCAACTTGATTACCTCGACCTCTATTTAATCCACACCCCGTTTGCCTTTCAACCTGGAGACGAGCAAGACCCGAGGGACGAGAACGGCAAAGTGATTTATGATGAGGGGGTGACACTGCTGGATACGTGGAGAGCTTTGGAGAGTCTGGTTGACGAGGGTAGATGTAAGGCCATCGGATTGTCGGACGTGAATGTGGAAAAGGCGAAAGAGATTTTTGATTCCGCCAGGATAAAGCCCGCCGTTGTTCATGTAGAATCCCATCCCTATCTCCCAGAATGGGAGCTCCTCGAGTTTTGCAAAAAGAACGGTATCGTGCTCCAAGCTTTTGCGGCGTTGGGTCATAGTTCAGAACCAAGGTTGCTAGATGATCCTGTGATCACCTCCATCGCCAAGAAAGTTAACAAAACCCCTGCCCAAGTGGTGCTCGCATGGGCGATACAGCGCGGCACGGCCCTCCTTACCACATCCAAAACCCCGAGCCGTATCAAAGAGAACTTTGATATCTCCACGCTTCCTGAAGATGCAGTGAACCAGATCAGTGAGGGAATCAAGACGCGGTTAAGATTTAATGCGGTCGTTGCAACTGGCGTGCCCGGGTTTATTCCAAGCGGAAGGTGAACGTTAGACCAGTCCCCAGAGTGCCGGATGATTGGGGCGGGCTTGTCGGGAGAAGAGACGCACGAGATGAGCGAAGCCGCCCTACCGCGAAGCGGTTTGAGACCATAGCCCAGCCCTTCCAAGCCTGGTCTGGAGTTTGGACATTTTAGCACCGAAGGCGTGACGTCAAGAAGCCTAGCCCACAGGGCTAGGAACTGTACGAAGAACAATCAGCGCTGAAAGCGCGCCTCAGTGCGGATTTATATTTTCTCACGGGTCTTCGGTACAACGGCTATCGTTCTGCCGCGCTTTCAGCGCTAGCCCTTCTTTTGCGTTTACCTAGGGCTGCGCAACAGGCCGAAACCGGCCCGTCGCTTGCCCTAGGCTTTTTTGATGTCGCGCCTTCGGCGCTGAAAACCGAAGCACGAAGCCATAAACGGCTAAACTCCCGGGCGTTGCAAGCAAGCCTGACACCGGTGGCCCGCCCGTGCTTCGGTGAAGATCACGGGCGGGACGCCCGTGTTTCCCAGGCCTGAAGGCCTGGGCTGTTGTGTCGTGTTAAACCGCTTCGCGGTTCGCGCAATTTGCGGACCGGCACTCAGCCGTGCTGAGAGCGGGCGGCTGATCCTACGGAAGCGAAGCCAATAGTGCCCGTAAGGCATCGAGGTCCAGGGGCTTGATCAAGTGGCGGTCGAAACCCGCCTCCTTAGATTGGCGGCGGTCTTCTTCCTGGCATCAGGCTATGCACCAGTGCCCCGTCTGCGCCGCCGACATCCACGGCGACCGAATAGGTGGATGTATCAAGTATGCCGGCGATCTCGCTCGCTACGCCCTCGGAAACGCTCTGCATAGTCGCCCTGAAGATCGCTGCTTCGTCGGGATGGTCGGCGTAATAGTCGAACAATGGAGCACCAAGCGCTCTTGCAGCTTGCGCTTGGTTCGTGCGCACTGCGGTGAGAAATTCGGTCCACATCAAATACTGGCCGCGTGTGCCAAGCATCATTGCGAGGTTACGCATCGACCCGGGTGTCTGCTCGTGTAGAGCCTGCAGACGTGAGGTGGACTTGAACGTACGACCGTCGTCACATTCGGTCAGACCGACCTTCGTGCATGCCCGCAGAAAGCGAAATGCCATGGACCGCTCGATGCCGCTAGCTGCCGCCAAATCGTCGGCAGTGCGGCCACCGTCCTGAAGATGTTCCGCCAGGCGGAGTGACGCAGCGACTGCGAGGATTTGCGTCCGCATGAAACCCGTCATCTCACAGCGAAGCCAGTCGAAGTCTTCTTTAGTTGGAGCTTTAATCGATTGATAGAGGTGGCCCTTCATGCCCTCCTTTTGGCTTGTTTCTTTGGACCTGTCACTAGCACGACACGCCATTCGTCCGCGATCTTAATAGCGCGCTCCGTCTGCCTCAGGAGACATATCCGTTAACCGGAGCGACTAGGCATTTCGGCGCTTCAAATCCATAAAATTTCTCAAGCCTTCGACAGTTCTACCGAAATTTGTAAATAACCTGCCAAACTTTCTAAAAAAGTTAAGGCCATAGCCTTTTGGCCATAGGAAACCCGTTTGTGGCTCATCATATTTTTGCTGGGCTTCGAACCACATGCTATATAGGGTGTTGAAGTAATCAGCAAATGCGCCAATCCTACAGATTCAAGATGCACATGAGCCACAACAACTGGCGGCTGGACGACGCTTTTGATGTTGGCCCTTGGCTCTCGAACCACGCGACGGCGATTCAGCGCACCTGTGGAAGACTTTTCGGTAAAACTCTGCCACAGGCGAAAGTAAAGGCCCATTTAGTCGTCCAGATCGAAGCCAATAGAGGAGGCGGCAGAAAAGTACTGGTAGCAAGTTTAGCCGTGGGATTATTAGCGGTGGGTGCCGCAATATTTGGCAACACTGCTATCCAGAAGTTGAATGACAAATTTCGTGAAACATCCGTGGCTGGTCGTCAATCGCTCTATGAACTGAGCAAAGAAGCCCGAGGAGCTGTAAACCAAACCGAAACACCGGGTAGCCTCGTCGACGACGCTGCGGAGAAGTGGCAAAGGACTGCTGCCGAATCTAACCGCTATTATGGAGGCGTTTTGTTCCCTAATCCAACTCCAGGGCCCGTAAAATTCTTGGAGACGAAAATGACTCCGGACGGGAAAGCTAAGTTGGAGCAGGAACGAATCGCGAATGAGCAGCAGAAGCGAGAGCTGTTCGAGAAAGAGGAAGCTCAAAGAGAATCTCACGGGGATTTCCGCCTGGCTCCCGGGCTCACTCCTGCGGAAAAAGAAGCTGCGGCTATCCGTTGGGCGGAAAAGAATGCTGCTCAGTGTATCAAAGGTGCGACGCCGGCTCCGTTCTAATAGCATTTCTCGGCACTAAACGCGGTCCGCGGGTTAGTTCATGAACCAATTCTCGTGATCACATCGACCGATGACCTCAGCACTGCCGTTTCTTGGACAACTTGTTCTTTCTTCCGCACACAGATGTATGGGTTAAGTCCAACCTTCGGTGGGCTTTAACTCATAAGAGGTCCGAGATCGAGAAAAGTTGTTGTGGGGCCGATACAAAGTGCTCAAAAATCATCGTTCGGGACTTTGCCGGCTCCCTGAGCTCGGTTTTGCGCAGGCAAGAGATATTCCGGCCATTTCAGCTTTAAAAGAAACCCGGGCTGATCGCCAGAGGAGAGAACGCTGAAGAATTCGCGAAGCTCACAAAATCGCATTAACGTGCAGGCATGGCGCCGTCTCAGTGGCATGAGCCTTGCTCGGACTCTATGATCATGGAACTTCAATTTTTCGTGGAGGTTAAAGCCATCGCGGATAGAGCCCGCGAATTGCTCGCTGCAGACTGCATCTCCCCCAGCCGCCGCGAGTTCCTGAGGACATCCGCCACCGTTGCAGTTGGCCTGGCGATGACTTCCATTATCGGGTTGTACCCCGCTGCAGCAGCACCTCTCAAAGAAGTGCGCTTCAGCGAAGCCGTTCATAATCTCGGTTATATCAATCTCTACGTTGGCATGCACGCCGGCATCTTCGAGAAGAACGGTCTCGATATGAAAGTGAGCGCCGCCGGCGGCGACACTCAGACTTTCGCGGCAGTTCTCGGGGGTTCAGCGGATTTCGCGATCGGCGATGCGACGATGGCTCAGATTTCGCGGGAGAACGGCGGTCCAGGCGTGGTCGTCGGCACGGTGGTCCAGCGCGCGCACTATTTCGGTGTGTCAAAAACACTCAAGCCCATCACTGATCCCAAAGACTTCAAGGGTTTGAAAATCGTCACCTCGCCCGAACCGAATACGAATTACAGTGTTGCCAAACGACTGTTGGAGAAAGCAGGCCTCAAGGTCGGCGTCGACGCGACGATCGTTCCGGTGAATCCGGGTACCGAAATTGCCGCCATGCTCGCCGGGCAGGCGGACATTGCCATCGCCTATCAGCCAAGCGTCGCGGCAGCTGAGGCACAAGGGGCCAAGGTGGTATTCGACTTCTCGAATTATATCGGGCCCTTCTGCAATACCGGAATCATGGTGCTCCCGACGACGATCCAGAAGGACCCGCAGATGGTGCAGGCTCTAGTGACCTCGTTTGAAGAAGCTTCCCGCAAAACCTACGCCGACCCGGCCTTCGCCAAGAAGGTTGCGCGCGAAGAATTCCCGGACCTTCCCGGGGAGGTCGTCGACAAGGCGATCGATGCCGAACTCACCTATCTTATTCCCGCTCAATCCGTCGTCACCAAAGAGGATCAGTGGAAGAATTTGATGGATATGCAGGTTTACCTTGGCAATGCTAAAGGGACGATACCTTTCGATCAGATCATCGACAATTCCTTTGCGGAAAAGGCGGTCGCCATCGCCAATGAACTGGGGAAGTGAACGGCTTGAATGTTACTGCGCGGGCCCCATTTCTGAAGCGACTGCGCCCGCAGCTTCGCTCATCGTCCAGCACCTGGCAAAAAGTTACGAAGTTGGCGGCCGGATTGTTCCGGTCATCGCCGACCTCAGCCTAACGCTCGACAACAGCCAGATTGTCAGCATCGTTGGACCGTCGGGTTGCGGCAAAACGACACTGCTGAACACGCTATGCGGATTGCTAAAGCCCGATTCGGGACGTATTAGCTGGTATGGCCGCGAGATCATCGGGCAGCCGCAAAATGTCGGTTATATGCTTCAAAAGGATCTCCTGCTGCCGTGGCGAACCGCGCTCGGCAACGTGATGCTGGGTCTTGAAATCCGAGGTGTTAGCGCGCGCGAGGCTAAGGATCGCAGCCGCGCGATGCTCGATCAGCTGGGGCTGCACGGTTTCGCCGATCACTACCCTTCGACGCTCTCGGGCGGCATGCGCCAGCGCGTGGCGCTGGCGCGGACATTGGTGAATGAGCCAGCCGTATTATTGCTCGATGAACCCTTCGCTTCGCTCGATTTCCAGAACAAGCTGTTGATCGAAAGCGACACCGCGAAGCTTGTTCGCAAGGGCGGCCGATCGCTATTGCTGATTACGCACGATATCGAAGAAGCCGTATCGCTTGCGGATCAGGTGATCGTGTTGTCCAAACGGCCCTCCCAGGTCAAAGCGGTGTATAATATCGCGCTTGGCATCGAACGGACCGACATGATGGCGGCGCGCGATAGCCGCGATTTCAGCAAATATGTTCGGCAAATCTGGGCCGATCTTGACGTCGTGCTGCAATGACAGCTAATACAGATAGCGAGACGCGCCTCATAACCCGAGTGTCTACCCAAAAGCCCGTTTCGCCGGCCACCCGGCGCTGGTCAAGGATCCGCACGGCGGGGATCGTTCTCGCGACGCAGGTGACGCTGCTCACCGTGCTGCTCGGCTTTTGGGAACATATGACGGCAAATAATAAGCAGGCGGCCTTCATGTTTGGGTCGCCTTCAGCGATGGCCGGTTTTTTGGGTCGGATGGCGGGCGACGGCAGTCTGTGGCGCGATAGCTATGTCACCGGCCTCGAGACGTTGCTCGGCTTTCTCGTCGGAAATTTCGTCGGCACGCTCTTTGGACTCTCGCTCTGGTACTCTCGGTTCGTTTCTCGCGTTGTGGAACCGTTCGTGATCGCGCTCGGCTCAATCCCGATCATCGCCTTGGCGCCGATTATCATCATCTGGTTCGGCACAGGACTGATTTCGAAAGTCGCGATGTCGACACTGTCGGTTGTGATCGTTGCTTTGGTCACGTCTTACAAGGGCGCGGCCGGGGTCGATCCGGATCAGGTGAATCTAATGCGGACACTGGGCGCCTCAAAATTTCAGATTTTCTGCAAGCTGGTGGTGCCGGCTTCGCTCGCCGATATCTTTGCCGGACTGAAGCTCACCGTAGGCTTCGCGTTGATCGGCGCGATCGTCGGTGAATTCATGTCGTCATCCGAGGGATTGGGCCATGCTATTTTCAAAGCGGGCTCGCTATATATTATTCCAAAAGTCTTCGCCGCCTTGGTGGCGACGATCGCGTTGGCGCTGCTGCTTACTTTCGTGGTGGGCAGGATTGAGCGCCTCCTGATGCCGTGGCGACGCATTCACTAGAATATCGGAAAGCAGGTTGAATTCAGGAGGGAACATGTCTCAGCGTGTCAGCAAAGTCGGTAACATCAAATACGCGCTTTCGGGCGATGACCGCTTCATTGCGAGCGTCGAACCGGGCGAAACATTCGTCGTCGAATGCGCGATCAACGTCAATGACGGCACGATCCGCCATCTCGGACAGCAACTGACGGAGGCTGACGTCACGCTGCCGTTCGTCAATGGTGCCACCGGCCCAATCGAAATACGGGGCTCGAAAGCCGGCGACATGCTGAAGGTCGAAATCATCAACGTGGAGCTCGGCCATCTCGGCTTTACCGCCCTATGGCCCGGCATCGGCATGTTTCCCGATTGGGTGCGGAGGAAGGAGTTCGGCCGGCAGACGAGGGTTGTCGAGGTCAAGGACGGCCTCGCGCACTGGAACGAACACCTCAAGCTGCCGATCAAACCGATGATTGGAGTCATTGGTGTCGCGCCGGTGCACGGCGCCGTCCTGACCGTCGATAACGGGCCGCATGGCGGCAATCTCGACGTGCAGGAAATCACTTCAGGCAACAGCGTATTGCTGCGCGTCAATAGGGAGGGTGCGCATCTCTTTCTCGGCGATTGCCACGCGATTCAGGGCGATGGCGAATGCAATGGCATGGGCGCTATCGAGATTGCCGCAACCCTGACGGTGAAGGTCTTGCTGGAAAAGGCGCCGGCACGGTTGAATCATCCGCGCATCGACACCTTGACGCATATTTGCACATTAGGTTGCGCGCGCCCGTTAGAAGACGCGATGCGCATTGCCTTCGAGGAGATGGTCTATTGGATGGAGGATGACTGGAAGATTCCTGCCGCCGAAGGATACATGCTGCTTGGCCAAATCGCAGAAGCACGCTGCACGCAAGTGGTGAACCCGAAATACACTTACATCTGCAAGGTCAACAAAAGCATCCTCTCTGGATATTTCGGTTGAGATTGGTGGTCCTCCCGGCTTCCTACACTCCGACCGGTCAGAGCCAAATGTTCGAATGTTCGCTTCCTGCTGCAACTTCTCCCTGCGGGTGATGGCGGTCCGACCGCGGTCAATCCGGAGTCTCCGCCACGGCACCAGATTTTAAACCGAGTTTGACGGCCTGATTGAAGTCAGCACTGGCTCCGTTAAGGTCGCTTGACATCTCCCCGATTGTTATAGGCGGCGACATATCTTGGATTGAGTTTGATGGCTCGACTGTAGTCCGCTATGGCCCCGTCCAGATCCCCCATCACCTCCTTGGCTGTTGCCCGGTTGGCGTAGGCCATTGCATTTTTCGGATTGAGCCTGATAGCTTGCTCGATGTCAGCCATCGCCCCGTCCAACTCGCCCTTTATGAGCTTGCAAAATCCCCGGTTGTCGTAAGCGGGACCCGCGAAGCGCGGATCGCTCCGACGACTCGAGCTGCATGTGCAAGTCGGTCTTGGCATTGATTCCCCTGATCGTTGCATCCAAGGCTCTCTGGTGCAGGTTCGTCCAGACCGGCAATGGCGGTCGTCGGATAATATTTCCACCAGCATCGCGTATCGATACCAACCCGAGCACCTTTCGAACCTGTTCTAAAGAAATGCGCTTGGCACCTGCCGAGACATAGTTTTTCGCCCAACCGTACAGGCGAAAGGCTATTCGGTAACCGTCGCTGAACTAATTTTTCCCTGCCTTTATTCTCTCGCCTTGTTTATTCATCTCAATACGGGCCATTTTTCTCCGTCTCGCGGTGGCGCTTATGCGACAAGAACCCGACAAACGAGCTGGGTTTGAAGGCATAACGTCAAGTGGCGGAATTCTTGGCCATATAATCTGCGTCGCCGCCGCTAACCCACCGAATTTGCATGCACGCCACCAATCTCGGCTTCCCCCACTCTACCCTCCTCTTCCCTCGCCTACTACTTACGATTTTTACGTCGCTATTTGCTACCGCCCGTGTCGTCTACGCACACTTTTCGACATCGTGCCTAGCTTTTATTAGCAACGATTTGCGCGGCGGGAGTTATGACGCAGCTATAAATAAACTTGCTATACCCCCGAACGATAAATCAGGGAATTAATGTGCCAGAAGAAGAGCCGGGGCAATCTCAGATTGTCAAAAATTTGCGTGTTACCCGATCGGGTAATTGCGGTCCGCGGGTTTTAGCATTTCATTAGATCTGTAAAAACAGTTAACTTCGCGAGCTTTCATCGCATAGAGGCTGCAGAGTTTTCGCTACAAACTATTCGTTCGTTACAGGATGGAGAGGAACTGGCGGAGATAACATCTGCGAAGAGAGAAGAAGGATAACCGAAATGGAAGCAAGAGTTTTCAAACATATCGATGAACTTATGAGGAGGTCCAATGTTAGTTCCTTATGAAGGTGGCCCGGTCATCAGGTGTCCTGCGGTTTACAACAGTTTTTGGGGTCCGTCCTGGGGCGATGCCACGCATCGGACACTGGTCAAGCAGATCAACCAGTTCACGCAGGATCTGCTGGCTAGCGACTTTATGAACATCCTGACGCAATATGGCGAACTGCTGGGCGCAGGTTCAGGCGCGTTCATCCGCGCTTCGTTTCTTCCGGGAGTCCAGAGCGTCCTCACAGTGCAGAGCTATCAGCAGATCATCCAGCAGTGCATCAACGCAGGTGCGTTCCCGCAGGCCGTAGACCTAAACACTGCGATCAGTGTCCCGATGCTGATGATTTATCTCGATGAGAACACCGTCATCAACGGCGGCGGGCGGCAATTGAACCTACCCGGGGCCCCTGACCTGGCCTATCATGATTCGTTTCTCACCGCCAATGGACAGCCCTGCGTCTATGCATTCATGGCTTTCCTCGGACTGAACGAGCTGACTTGGGTTGCGAGCCATGAGTTCGCGGAGGCCGTGACCGATCCGCTCTACAACGCCTGGACGCCGGACCACGCATTCCATGAAATAGGGGATTACTGCGAAGGCAGCAATTCGAGCATAACCGTGAGCGGTCGAACTTGGACAGTGCAGACGATCTGGAGCGATACGAACAACGCTTGCATCGCTCCGCCCGCCGCACCGATTCCCCGTCTGCATCCAGGTCCCTTCGGCGCGGCCGATGTCGCCCGCGGGACCGGTGTAGCCCGCCCAACAGCCGCCCGGGGTGCTTTACGGATCGCGCCGCATGATCGGGTCCTCCCGCTGCCATCGATCCAGTTCGACCTTACCTCCGGCACGCACGCCATGGACCCCATCGAAGTCAGCGACTATGTCAAAAAGATGTTCCACCCACTGAAGCACGACCAATTGCTAGGCAACACGCCGGAGTTTTTGCGCTCATTCGCCGGACTGCTCGAACAGACGCTCCGCTCCGAAGATCCGCAGAATGCGCCCGCTCCTTCAAGCGCATCGGAAACGGCGGCAGGTGCATCGCGTAATGCAGGTGTCGTCCGGCGTGGGTAATGGAACGGCAATTTTTAAACCAATCGATATCGACATGCCAATCCCCGATGAATTTCCCGGCCATCTGAAACTGGCGACCAACGAACTTATTGCTACGGCAGCAGGCGACGCAAAGAAGTCGGCTCCGAAACTCAAGCTAGTTACAATGTGGATTGTTATAATGTGGATTGCGTCTCTGTGCGGACTGATCGCTCTAGCAGCTTATAGCTTGGCGCACGATCCAGAACTGTGGAACGCGATCGCTCAAGGGCAAAGGTTTTAGTTTTAATAAAAACTTAGCAAGACGCCTCGGCTACTTCTGCCCAGTGCTTACCGCGGACGGGAAGCTGGACTGTGCGCCGAAATAACACTCAAGTGATTCCAACTTTCCGTTCGTGATTCGAAGGTACTCCACATTCCGGAACGTTTGACCGTTCTTAGTGTGGCAAAGATACTTCACAAAAGCATCGTCCGCACCAGTGCTGATTTGCTCCAAGTCAAAATGCCCAATGAAATTAACCTGTGTATCCCAGCATTTCGACTTGAAGGTGCTTTTGCTGATGTGGTCGTCGCCGGCCGCGCTGCTAAAGGTGAAGTTGTCGGCGAGCAGGGCATTGAACGTGGCCAAGTCCTTGTTTTCCCACGCAGCGTACCATTTACGGACGATCTCCTCGTTCGCTGAGTTTTGTCCACTCGCTGCGCTGGCTCTTTCCTGTCCCGGCAGAGCCACTGCCCCCACCAGCGCGCACGCTCCCGTTGCGAGCAGCTTCCTGCGCGACACTGTCATCCTCGTCATTGTTCGTTCTCCTTTCATGATGTTATGTTTCGTTCTCCTTTCAAGATGTTACGTTCGGGCGCTCGCGATGCTGACGCTGGCCTACGAACAGGTTGGTATGTAACAGCGTGCCACCAGAGGTTGGATTCAATGCAGTCAGCCCGGCTTGCCATTGCCCGGCGCACGCAGAGAACTCAACCAGTTCACGATATTTTTGATCCCCATATTCCACACCTTCGCGTCCTGAGCGTTCTTTGCCAGCACTTCGTAGCCTTCGACCATCGCGATCAAAAAGCTCGCAGTCTCTTCCGGAACCAGGTCGCGGCGGACTGTTCCGGTATCCTGCCCCATTCGCAAAGCGGTGGCAATGCCTTCCTGCCAGGCCTGGAAGATTCTCTCCAATCGCCTCCGGAATTGTTCGTCGAGCAGAGACATCTCTTGCGTCAAATTGACCAGGGGGCAACCGCGCTTTACATCCCTTGGCCGAGCGGGTATCGCCTGTACGATGCCGATCAAAGCATCAATAGGGTTCTTGTCTTTGCTCTGTTGTAGAGGACGTAACCACCGGTCCTTGGTGATTTCTGCGACGATCTCCTCGATGATGGCATGGCCCAGAGCTTCCTTGCTCTCGAAGTGGTAGTAGAGCGCTCCTTTGGTGACGTTGGTAGCGGCGAGAATAGCATCGATCCCGGCGTTTTGGAACCCGTATCGGTAAACCTCGCGAAACGCTGCCTGCAACAAGCTCTGTCGCGTGCCCTCAGGATCGCGCAGCTTTGCTGTCCTGCGTGGCAGCTTCTTCGGCGCCAATAACATACAGACCGGTATGTACGCAGCGTTGCGCGGGAAGTCAAGAGGATAATTTATCGTCCAACACCCTCTATGCAGCCTTGCGCGATCCGATTGGCAGGGTGAATTGGAACAGCGCCCCGCTTTTGCCGTCCGACGATGCTGTAATTTGACCGTCGTGGCCCTCGACAATCATCCGGCAAATGGCGAGTCCCAATCCGGTTCCATGCGCTTTTGTCGAAATGAACGCATTAAATACGTTATCCAGCAGTTTCGGATCGATTCCCGGTCCCGAGTCTTGGACTGACACGGCAATTTCATCGCGACCACGAACCTCTGTTCTTACTCGCAACACGCGACTTCGATTGGTCATGGTAGACATCGCTTCGACCGCGTTGTTGATCAGATTGAACACCACCTCCTGCAGTTGAGCCCCGTGGCCGCTGATCAGCGGTAGTTCTGTCGCTAACTCGTGGCGAGCCACTACGTCATGAGCATTCAACTCTGTCTGCAAAGATTCTATTACGCCAAGGACAATCTGGTTCACATCGATCGGCTGTCGTTCCAGGCCACGCTTCCCGAACAAGGCGCGAATGCCGCCGAACACTTCATTCGTTCGATACACGTCCCTTTCTATTCTATCCAGAGCCACCCGTACTTTGTCATGTTTAACTGGCGTTTGTGCAAGATACCTCATTGCTGCATTAGCGTTTATCGCCATGCCTGCCAGGGGTTGCCGTATTTCATGAGCAATCGCAGCCGTAATCGCCTGAGCCTGCAGCAGCTTATTATCTCGTTCGCGCTCCAACATAGCGTTCGAGCGGGCGAGGCGCGCTTCGCTCTCTCTCCGCTCAGCAAAGAGAGCAGCGAGCACCTGTGCCCCGATTGCCGCAACCAAAATAATCGCCTGGGCCTGCAAGATGCGGTAATCAACCGGCAGTCCTGTGTTTCCGAGATGACCAATGCCGAGTTTTGTCGCCCAGGTGACGGCTACGGAAACCATCAACACTCCTCCGGCGGCGAACACAGGGCGGCAACGGGCGGCGAGCCACAACAATATGGGAAATAGCAGCGCTCCTGGCACCACCGTCTCCCAAAGCTGCCGCGGGAGCATAATCATGACCCCCGTCATCGCAGCAAGCGCCGAGAGGCCGCCGGCGCCTTCGATCTGTTCGCTCCGCGGCGGCGGCTGGCGCACGGCAGCGGAGAATCCAATTATAAGTGGGGAAACAGTCACGACACCAACGGCGACTCCTATCCACCAATGTAGCCAAGTGGTGAGGATCGGGGCCGCTCGACCGAGGAATAACCTGGACGCAACGGCAGCCGCTAACGATGACGGAGTAGTCCCGGCAATTGTGGCGGCGAGTAGACCAAAGACCCGACGCAATTGATCGAGGGCGAAATCGGCACCGAAGTAGCGCGCTACCAGTCCCGCTATAATGAGGGGTTCCGCTGTGTCGCATACGGCAAAAATCGTAGCCAGCCAGACGCCCCGCCCCAGTATGACTAGAGGGACAGCAAAAGCTCCGACAAAAACCCCAATCACCACAGGCCATCGCGCAGGCGAACCACCAACTGCAATCAACAAGCCGGACGAAATACCAGCCGCGGCCCAGAACAAGGTGATGCCTTCAGATGGTAGAAAAAACATACCGGTCAGGCCGATGTACGCTACAAGGAAATAAGCCGAGCCGACGGCGGCAGCGAGACCTACGCTAGCAACCCATCGCCAAGTCAGTTTACCGACAGCGGATTTGGTGCTCGCCGGGTGCATTTACATTTCTCGATTATAATGGCTAGTCGCTTGGTCATGTCGAGCCGAAAGGCCGTTCGATAACGGCTTTTCGAAGGCGCTACGATCCCAGTTAAGGAAGCCGTCTGAATTCGGCGGCCTGCGGTTGACTCTCGAATCCAGTCGCACGAGAATAACGTGCTTAGCAAAAACACTGTTCCATTCGGTTAGATGCCTATGTTTTCCTCGAGAACTCTGACGTCGCATGGTGAAAAGCTCGTGAAGGAAATTGCGGATCGGCACGGGGTAAGTACCGATGCAGTGAGAACATTGCTGTTTGCGCTTGAGAAGGGTGGAGGGACGGTCGCTCAGTTTTGTCACCCCGAATTGGGCGGGAACGGCCAATGGATGCGCGGCGGAATGACGATGGTCGGAGATATGTTCAACGACCGGCTGAAAGCGACGGTAAACGCGATTTGTTTGGAGCTCTCGTCCATCTTCAGTAGCCAGGAACTCTTCGTTCCTCTCGCTGTCGACGATCACACGGGCGGGTTAGCCGCAAAGAATGCGTGGTGGCCCGCCGAGTTGGGTATACCGAGCTCGACCGGTTCACAAAATGAGGTCCGGTACGCGTATTTTCCGTCGCTGCACCGCATAGCGATTCTGCAAGACGGGAGAGTTCAGATCTACGATACGCAGGGTCACAACATCCAGGGTGTTCAACAGCAGCAGCAGCAATCGGGAATGGCCGGCGCACTCCAGTTTACGAGCCAGAATGGAACATTCGGCATAAGCGCGCTGCCGATATTGAGTCCCGATCGCAAAGTCGGCGAAGCCTCGGCTTTTCCGGCACCGGCTAAACCGCCGCCACCCGTGGCTATCCCACCAACCGGAAAATCCTCGCCATCCCCGACAGAAGAGACTCTGAGGACGCTGGAGCGAATTGCCGAACTTCACCAAAAAGGAATCCTGTCAGACGAGGAATTCAAGAGCAAGAAGGCAGAATTGCTCTCGCGCCTTTAAACGACGGCAGACTTTGCGGTTCGCGCTCCGGTTTTATTAAGGACCGACGGGTTAGTGTTCAACCGCGCCGCAGCGCACTGTCTCTCGGTTTGTGGGAAGTCCAGCGTTATCAAATGAACGCTTGAGATGCAAAGCGAGTAGCCTTCGGCTACGACAGATCTGCTAAATTAAAAGAGGCGAGCAATTGTTGCACCCGTAGACTTCCGTCGTGGTGAGATTATCTTGCCGCAACCACAGGGGGACTTTCCGGTTGTCTTGCGTTTGCTTGTAACATGATCATTGCGCGGGTGTGTGGCAGAACGTCCGGCGTGACTTGTTTTCCGTGGAGCGTGAACAATGTTCGGCTCGCCATTTCCGTGTGACGTTACGGAACCTATGCGAAAGCAAGATTAGATTTTAGCGTGTTGTCGGCGGATGCTCTAATGTTCCATTTGCCTACCAAAGTTAACGTGCGCGGGCCAACCGGAGGGTCGGTGTTGATCGAGCTTTCAAATTATGCGCTCGAGCCGCTGCGGGAAAACGAAGAGTACATCGTTTACACTGGGCGGAGAGACGGGGAATTGCCGGCCATTCTCGTGGTAACCCCTGTCTCGGAATATCCCGCTCTGGAAAGCTTGGAGCGGCTCGAGCACGAATATTCCCTTCGAGACGAGCTTGATTCGGACTGGGCGGCTCGGCCGCTGGCGCTCACTCATCACCTCGGCCGGACGATGCTGGTACTCGAGCATCCCGGAGGCGCGCCCCTCGATGGGCTCCTTGGCCGTCCGCTTGAATTGCTCCAATTCCTCCGCTTGGCCGCCGGCATATCTGCTGCGCTCGGCAGGCTCCATCAACGATGTCTCATTCACAAAGATATCAAGCCGGCCAATATTCTGGTGGACTCTGCGACCGGCCACATCTGGATGACAGGTTTCGGCATCGCTTCCCGTCTTCCGCGCGAGCGCCAGGCACCCGAGCCCCCCGAGGTGATCGCCGGCACACTTGCCTACATGGCGCCTGAACAGACAGGCCGCATGAACCGGTCGATCGATTTCCGGAGTGATCTCTATTCCTTGGGTGTCACGCTCTACCAGATGCTCACCGGAGTACTACCTTTCAACGCCGCGGATCCGATGGAATGGGTCCACTGCCACATCGCGAGACAGCCGGCGCCGCCCGAGGAACGGGCCAGGGGCGTGCCCGGACCGATATCAGCCATAATCATGAAGCTCCTAGCCAAGACCGCCGAAGAACGGTACCAGACGGTCGCTGGCCTCGAAACCGATCTCCGGAGGTGCCTGGCGGAATGGGAGGCCCGAGAACATGTCGACCCGTTCCCACTAGGCGCTAATGACGCGTCGGACCGGTTGCTGATCCCGGAGAAGCTGTACGGGCGAGAACCCGAGATTGCAGCGCTGCTCTCGTCCTTCGATCGGGTAGTGGCCCGCGGCACATCGGAGCTTGTGCTGGTGTCCGGCTATTCCGGTATCGGCAAGTCTTCGGTCGTGAACGAGTTGCACAAGGCGCTCGTCCCGTCGCGCGGTCTTTTCGCTGCCGGCAAGTTAGACCAGTACAAGCGCAACATCCCGTACGTGACTTTGGCTCAGGCTTTCGGTACCCTCGTCCGCCAGATCCTGACCCAGAACGAAGCGGAGGTGTCCCACTGGCGGAGCACCCTGCGGGAGGTGCTGGGCCCGAACGGCCAGCTCATTGTCAACCTCATTCCTGAGCTCGAGTTCGTGATCGGGAAACAGCCGCCCGTTCCCGAGCTCGCACCTCAGGAAGCACAGAACCGCTTCCAGCTGGTATTCCGGCGGTTTCTGGGCGCGTTCGCCCGGCCGGAGCACCCTCTCGCGTTGTTCCTCGACGATCTGCAGTGGCTGGACGCGGCGACCCTTGAGCTGCTCGAAGACTTAGTCAGCGAGCAGGACGTGCGGCACCTCCTGCTGGTCGGCGCCTACCGGGACAACGAGGTCAGTCCCTCGCACCCGCTCATGCGTACCCTTGATGCAATCCATAGAGCGGGAGTGAGCCCGCAGCAAATCGTGCTTGCGCCTCTCGGGCTCGACAATGTGGGCCGCCTTGTGGCCGATTCCTTGCACTGCGAGCGGGATTCCGCCGAGGCTCTGGCGGAATTGGTATATGAGAAGACTGGGGGCAATCCGTTCTTCGTAATTCAGTTCCTGACGGCCCTGGCCGAGGAGGGACTGCTGGTGTTTGACCCAGCCGCGGCTGCCTGGAGCTGGGATTTGGCGCGCATTCGCTTTAAAGGCTACACCGATAATGTCGTGAATCTGATGGCCGGGAAGCTGAGTCGTTTGCCCCACGCGACGCAGGAAGCTTTAGGACGGCTGGCCTGTCTGGGGAACGTCTCCGAAATCGCCACCCTTGCCCTGGTTCAAGGCGAATCAGAGGAGCAGATCCACTCGGCTCTCTGGGAGGCTGTTCGCGCGGGACTAATCTTCCGCCTGGATTGCGGCTATACGTTCCTCCACGATCGGGTCCAAGAGGCGGCCTATGCGCTCATCCCTGAAAGCGAGAGGGCAGCTGTACACCTTAGGATCGGCAGATTGTTTGTGTCACGGACGGCGCCTGAGGAGATGGAGGAGAAGATCTTCGAGGTCGTCAATCAGCTCGACCACGGCACCGACTTGATCGATTCGCCGGAGGAACGAGTGCGGGTTGCCGAGCTCAATCTCATTGCCGGTAAGCGGGCCAAGACTTCGGCGGCCTACGCCTCGGCACTGACCTACTTTGCAGCCGGTCGCACGCTGCTTGCCGAGGGCAGCTGGAACCAGCAGTATGCGCTTACCTTCGCGCTCGAGTTGCAGCGGGCCGAGTGCGAGCTTTTGACCGGCGATTTCGCGGCGGCAGAAAACCGACTCTCGATGTTATCGCGCCACATCAACAACCTGGTCGACCGTGCCGCCGTCGCTCGCTTGCAAACCGAACTCTACGCAGCCCTGGTTCGGAACGACCGCGCAGTCGAGGCGGCCCTGGAATACCTTCGCCAGGTAGGCATCAACTGGTCGCCACACCCGATGGACGACGACGTTCGGCAGGAATACAATCGGATTTGGCAACAACTCGGAAACCGGCCGATCGAGTCGCTTGTGGACCTGCCCCCGATGACCGACCCGGCCTGGCGGGCAACTCTCGACGTTCTCGCGGCGCTCGAGGGAGTGCCCGGCTATTTCACCGACGTGAAGCTGCAGTGCCTCGTCATCGCTCGGATGGTGAACCTCAGCCTGGAGCATGGCAACAGCGACGGATCATGCTTGGCCTACGTCGAG
>Ga0213872_10000839_pt1 | contig 22235 bp, 21 predicted proteins | sample VelepicomBERX_R2_FD_160071 | JGI IMG/M metagenome (GOLD analysis project Ga0213872, IMG submission 160071) | Rhizosphere microbial communities from Vellozia epidendroides in rupestrian grasslands, the National Park of Serra do Cipo, Brazil - RX_R2 | ecosystem: Host-associated > Plants > Roots >...
CACTCTTCCCCCGTCGCCCGCGCGCAGGCGGGGGGCCGGGCTGAAGTTAATGTCATTAGAAAGCAAAAACTACCTGAACCCCCGCCTGCGCGGGGGTGACGAGAACTCGTGCGTGCACACGTGAACACCAGGGCGCATTGACCCCAACACATCGACTCCAGCGCATCCAAAAAGGCAATCAAGTAAAATCCCGGGCTACAAAAACTCCGGAGACAAAGCGTGTTACCCACCCGCAAATTCCTGCCTCATCTGACCTTGGTCATCACTGCCGCGTTTGCTTCCACCGGCACGTTCGCCGCCACGCCAGCCGATGCGCGCTTCGAAAAAATATCCGACGTCTTTATCGAAAAGCTGCTGGCCACGCATCCGGAAACGGCGAGCACGCTGGGCGATCACCGTTACGACTGGCGCACCAGCGACTACAGCGCGCGCGGCATCGCTGCCGACCGTGCGCTGTACCACAAGACGCTGGCCCGGCTGGCGGCGATTCCCGCCAAGGACCTGTCGCCCGACAATGCCGTCGACAGCGCGATTCTGCAAAACGAATTGCATGCGCGCCTGCTCGACATCGAAGTGATCCATGAAGCGGCGCGTGACCCGTTGCAATACAACCCGGCGCCGGGCATATACATCCTGCTGGCGCGCGACTATGCGCCGCTGCACAAGAGGCTGGAAGCAGTTGAGGCGCGCCTGCATGCCATACCGGACATCCTCGCCGCCGCCAGACAGAATTTGCAGCACCCGCCGCGTGTCTTCACCGAAACCGCCATCGCGCAAAATCAGGGCGCGATCTCGCTGGTGCGCGACGAACTCGATACCTACCTGAAAGACGCGCCTAAAATGCGCGCCCGGCTGGCACCGGCACGCAAGCAGGCGCAGGCCGCACTGGAAGCGTATGGCGTCTGGCTCAAGAACGACTTGCTTCCACGCTCGGATGGAAACTTCCGCATCGGCAAGGAAGCCTTCCGCCAAAAGCTGCGCTACGCGCTCGATTCGGACCTGACCCCCGAGCAGATCCTGGCCAGCGCCGAAAGCGAATTGAAGGCCACGCAGCAGGCGCTGTTTGAAGTCGGCTTGCCCTTGTATAAGAACTGGTTTCCGGATCAGCCGATCGAAGGCGTCGAGCATCGCCTCATAGTGCGCGCCGTGCTCGGCAAGCTGGCCGAAACGCATTCGGACAACGACAGCATCGTCCCCAACGTCCAGAAAAAGCTGGCAGCCGCCACTGAATTCGTGCGTGCCCATCGCCTGTTGACGCTGCCGGATGCGCCGGTCCAGGTGATCGTGATGCCGGAATTCGCGCGTGGCGTCGATATAGCCTTCTGCGATCCGGCCGGTCCGCTGGAAAAGCGCGGCACCACCTTCTACGCCATTTCGCCGACCCCGGCCGATTGGAGCAAGGAGCGCACCGACTCCTTCTACCGCGAATACAACGACGCCATGCTCAACGACCTGACCGTGCACGAAGCCATGCCCGGGCATTACGTGCAATTGAGCATAGCCGCCAAGCATTCCACGCGCGTGCGCGACCTGTTCAATAGCGGCACCTTCGTCGAAGGCTGGGCCACCTATGCCGAGCAGTTCATGGCCGACGCCGGTTTCGGCGGTCCGGAAACGAAAATGGAGCAGTTGAAGATGCGCTTGCGCACCATCATCAACTCCATTCTTGACCAGCAAATCCACGCCGGCGACATGAGCGAGCAGCAAGCCATGCAGCTGATGACGCAGGAAGGCTACCAGGAAGAGGGTGAAGCGGCCGGCAAGTGGCGGCGCGCGCTGCTGACTTCGACCCAGCTGTCGACCTATTTCGTCGGCAACCTCGAAGTCAACGCGCTGGCGCGCGATCTGCAGGCCAAGACCGGCGCGACAACGGATATGGGCGCAGCGCACGACAGCATGCTGGCGCACGGATCGATCGCAACCAAATACATCCGCACGCTATCCGGCTTGTGATCGAGTGATGGGAGCTTGCCTACTTGCACTCAAGCGGCAAGTAGGGAATCGGCACCGTGGTCTGGTTCGCGCCCATCAGGGTCATGTTTTTAGGCGCTTGGGCATTGCCACATACCCAGGTCACCGGCACTTGCGGCGCGTCGCTGACCACGGCCGGGCGCAGCGTCAATACCTTGCCGGCCAAAGCGCCCACGGCGCGGTTGCCGAAGGTGACATTGACCGCGCCGTTCACTACCGCGACATTGCTCACGTAGTTGTTGACCATCTTGTCGGCCGAAGGCAAGCCGGCAGCGGCGTTGTCGGCCGGCAGTGCCTGCGTCATGCGCCAGGCTGCCGCCACCGGCGCTTCGGCCACCGCCACCAGCGGCCCCATGCCTTCAATCTGCTGGCGCACCACGCGCGTGTAATAGGAAGGCAGCGCGGTCATGGCCAGGATCGCCAGCACGGCCAGCACCACCATCATTTCTATCATGGTGAAGCCGGCCATTTGGCACGGGCGCGTCCGGGTTTTAGGCTGGATGTTGGACATGGCGAATGCAGCTATCGGCCGGGCTGGGCAGGCATGATGCGCTTGCTCATGCCGACATAGGAGAACGCCTGGCCGTCGAAGCGGAACATGTCCGCGCTTTCTCCCGTGCAGGTATAGCCGTTGCGCCGGTACAGGCTAATGGCGGCCTCATTCACGGCCAGCACTTTCAAGTCTATCCATTCCAGCCCGTGCTCGGCGGCCCATTGTTCGGCATGCGCCAGCAGACGCGCGCCGAGGCCCTGTCTGCGATGCGTGCGTTCGACCCCCATGCCGAGCAGGCAGCGGTGGCCGGTATGCGCCTCGGGGTGTGCGCGCAAATCGATATGCCCGGCAATGCTGCCGTCCGCCGAGTGTGCGACCCACAGGCGCCGCCAGCCCGGTTCGCCCAGCGCGCTCTGCAAGCCTCTGCGAAAGCTCTCCATTTTGTCGGTCGGCATTTCCGATTGCTGGCGCGGCAGGGGCTGGAAGTAACCGGTTCCCGGCGCGCCGTTGTCGCCCAGGTGGTCGTTGAGGTAGGCAAAGAAGATACCGAGTGCGGATGCGTCGAGCGCGTTGATAGTCAAATCGTCGTGACGCAGCATGGGGGAATGGCTCGATTAAAGCTGGTTCGCATGTCGTTGGTTCAATGCGCCGCATCCCGGATCGCCTTGGCGCGCGCTTCCAACGGTGCGGCATCGTCGTTCTTGCCCATCTTGCGGTCCAGCGCCGCCAGGTTTTCCAGGCTGGCGGCCACGTCAGGGTGGTTCGCGCCCAGCTTGCGCTCGCGCACCGTCAGTACGCGCATATAGACAGGCAAGGCCTTGTCGTACTGGCCTTCCTCGGTATAGGCGCGGGCTTCGGTATTCATGGCTTTCATCAAGGCGCCATGGGCATTGCCCAGTTTTTTCTCGAGCAGAGGCAGCGCCGGCTGCAGCAGGGCTTCTGCCTTGGCGTATTGCTTCTGGTCGACATAGGCGGCCAGCACGTCATTGAGGGCGTCGGCCAGCAGCAGATTGTTGGGCGCCAGATAGTTGTCGCTTGCCGCCAGCAGGCGTTGATAGAGCGCGTCGGCTTCTTCGGTCTGGCCGGTATAGGCATCGGCCACGGCCAACTTGCCGGCGAAGAGGGCGGCGTCCAGCGAATCGGCGCCGAAGGCCTTTTCGGCGATAGGCAGCGCACGCTTGAACAGCGGCTGCGCCTGCGCGTATTGGTGCATGGACATGTACAGCGTGCCGAGGTTGGTCAGGCTGATGCCGACCAGGCCGTGGGTGGCGCCGTAACCGGCTTCGCGGATGGCGAGCGAACGTTTGTAGAGCGGCTCGGCATGAGCGTTGTCGCCTTTCTTCTGAAATAACTGCGCTTCGTCGTCCAGCGCTTCGGCAACCGAGGGATTGTTGAGGCCGCCGCTTTTTTCCCAGATCGCTTGTGCGCGCTTGAACAATGGTTCGGCCAGGTCGTCCTTGCCCAGCGCCATCTGCGCCTCGCCGAGGTGCACCAGGCTCTTGGCCACGTCGGGGTCGTTCGGCCCGACCGATTTGGTGGCGAGGTCGAGCGCTTGCTGCGCTGCATCCAGGGCTTTGTCGTATTGCTCGTCGCGCATCAAGGACTTGATTTCCTTGTTCATGTTGCGCCATTGGGTGCGCCAGTTGTCGGCGCTTTGCGCCAGGACGTTGGCGGACAAAAACAGGGACAGCAGCAGTGATATGACGGGCATGCGGACAAGCGCTTTTTTCATCGCGTGAAGACTCCGGTTTACCAGGTGAGGCATGGAGGAACCAGGCAGTTCTTGTGCGACAGGGAAAATCTTTCTGCCCGGTGCGGCGCACTCAGACTAGCCCAGTATAGTTATTTTTGCAAATCATCATTGAGCGTGCCGTCCAGCTAGAACACCGGCACGGCGGCAACTGAGGGGCGCTCGCTAGAGATCATAAGCAGGTTTGGCGGGGTTTTGCGGCAACAAGGAAGGCGGCAACCGAGTTCCTGGATATGCTTTACAATAAAGCAAGCTGTATCGATCAGTTGCCCATGCCCAGCACCTTCTTGGAGGACACATGACAACGCAAGCAGGTTACGAGTTCCACATGCCGGTAGACGGCGCCACACGCCGCTACACCATTGCCCCGATATTTTCGCCTGAGGGCAATCTGCAGCAGCTCGCGATTTCCCAGGACGCGCCGCCCGACAAGCGCCAGACCATCCATATCGCGATGGATCCCGCCGTATTCAAGCAGGCCGCCTTGCCCGGCGTGGAAGTGCTGTCGCGCATCGCCATCGGCCAAGCTACGCAGGACAAGCTGTTCGGCGGCCCCGGCGAGTCCGAGGAAATTCTCGACTTCACCATCGAGCCTTGGCAGGGCGACCTGCGGCCGCTCAATAGCTGACAAGCCTTGGTTTATAGCCGGGCCGCCTGCGGGCGGCTTTTTTGTTTTTGTCGCAACCGCATCGACAAACCGCACCAACTGCACTACCATCAGTCCCGGAATTGTGGTGACAGTCGGTAACATTCCGCCTTCGAAGGGGGACAGCATGCCGCGCTACAGTCGCAGTTTCCGCCAGTGGTCATCCGAACGCGATGCCCTTGCCTGGGGCAGAAAGGGAGTGCTTTGCCTGCTCGGCACCCTGTTCGCTGCGGCATTATTGCAGTCTGCGGCGGCGCAGCAGGCCAGCCAAACGGCCATGTCAAGCGAGGGCAGTGCGCGGCAGATTACCTGGGTGTTGATGAATTGGCCGCCGTTCTACATGGCCAAAGACGACAGGTCGGCGCAGTCGTTGAAGCAACGCGGCGAGGGCGCAGCCGAGCGCATGATAGCCGAACTGATTGCGCACCTGCCCGGCTACCAGCACAGTTTCGAAGTGTCCAACATGCAGCATGTCTGGGCCGGCTTCGAGGCCGGGCGCAATTACTGTTACATGTCCGCGGCACGTACGCCGGCCCATGAAAAAGTCGCTTACCTGACTCCGCTCACGCTGGCGCCAATGGCGGCGTTGGTCGTGCGCAGCGATCGCCGCGCAGCCATGAAGCTGTCGGAAAAAACCGTATCGCTGAAAGGCTTGCTGACCGCGCGCAAGGATCTTGCAGGCTATATGGCAGAGGGGCGCAGCTATGGCCAGGAGATCGAATCCTTTCTCGGCGGCGGCGACTACAATGTGCGCCGTTTTCCAGTGCGCGAGCAGTTCGACCTGATGCGCCAACTCGACCTCGGTCGGACCGACTATATTTTTGAATTTCCACCGGTGGTCGAGTACGCGCAGCGGCGTACACCATTTCAACACACCTTCGATGTGATCCCGTTTGACGATCTGCCACCGCTGATGACAGTGTATGTCGCCTGCACGCGCAATGCCTGGGGCCGGGATGTCATTGCCGACGTGGCCGTGGCCGTGAAGGACGCCGCGCGGGGGGCGGTGTTTCGCAATGCGCTCAAGAGGTGGCTGTCGCCGGAGTTGCTGCGCCTGGATGGCGGCGACATGGACCGGTTTTACGACGCGCTTGCAGGCGGCAAGCTGCCATGAGTATGTTAGAACCTGTTTATGATCTGTAGCGAGCGGCCCTCAGTTACCGCCGCACAGCGCGGAAAAACCGGAATGTACTGGAGTACATGAGGATTTTGAGCACTGCGTGGCGGTAAATCAGGGCCGCGCAGTAAGATCATAAGCAGGTTCTCAGGCCAGTTTGATCTCGGGCGCACAGCGCGGCACCGTCAGTGTGAACTTGGTGCCGTGGTTCTCCGCGCTTTCAATCGATATCTTTCCGCCCAGCACCCCGGTGACGAGGTTGTAGACGATGGATAAACCCAAACCCGATCCACCTTGGCCCAGCTTGGTGGTGAAGAAAGGGTCGAACACGTGCTTGAGATGGCGCTCGTGGATGCCATTCCCGTCGTCGGCGAACACGATCTCGGCGTGGTCCGATTCGAGCAGGCGCGTACTCAGGAACATTTTCCCTTCCTTGCGGTTTTCGAAGGCATGCGCGATCGCGTTGGAAATGAAATTGGTCAGGATCTGCCCCATGGTGCCGGGGTAGCTGTCGAGCACGATGCCGGGCTGCAGTTCCGCATGCAGCGTAAATGGCGTCTTCTTGCACATGGGCTGCAGCGTGACGATGTCCTGTTCCAGCACTTGCTGCAGATCGAATTCGCGGCGCTGGTTGGTGGTCTGGTCGACCGCCACGTTCTTGAAGCTGTCCACCAGGTCCGAGGTGCGACGCAGGTTGCGCATCAGGATTTCGTTGCCGCTCATGGCATCGTTCAGGAATTGCATGAATTCCGAACGCTTGAGCCGTCCATCCTCGACATCGCGCGCCAACGCCGCGGCCTGGCTTTGCAGCGTGCTGGCGACGCTCACGCAATTGCCGACCGGCGTATTCAGTTCGTGCGCCACGCTGGCGACGATGCCGCCCAAGGCCGCCAGCCGCTCGGCCTCGGCAACCTGGTGCAAGGCTTTTTCCAGGTCGCGGGTGCGCTGCTCGACGCGCGATTCGAGTTGTTCGTTCAACATGCGCAAGCGCTCTTCGGAGTCGCGCCGGGCGCCGATTTCGGTCGCCAGTTCCAGCGTCAGCGTGGTCAGCACGGCAGTCTTTTCATCGACTTGCGCGCTCAGCTTATTGCGATGGAATTCCAGTTCCTGGCGCTGCGCGAACAGGTCGCAAAACACGCGCACCTTGCTGCGCAAGACCAGCGGGACGATGGGCTTGATCAGGTAATCGACCGCACCGAGTTCGTAGCCTTTGAAAACCTGCTTTTCGGTATGCAGGCCGGCGGTGACGAACAGGATGGGCACGTGGCGTGTCTTGGGGTTGGCGCGCAGCAGTTCCGCGACTTCGAAGCCGTTCATGCCGGGCATCTGCACGTCGAGCAGGATCAGGGCGAAATCGCGCTTTAGCGTGAAGCGCAAGGCATCTTCCCCGGAAAGGGCTTTCACTGCTTCCAACTGATACGGCAGATCGGCAAACAGCGCTTCAAGCGCGACAAGGTTTGCAGGCACATCATCGACCATCAAGACGGGGATGCTGAACTGTTGCGGCATGCGAACCTTTCGAGGCGTTGTGTCGGCGAACGCAAAATAATCGCCGCTCTTTTTTTAAAAGCAAACATGACATGCGTGACATCGATTGTCAATTTGACGAAATGATACGGAGCTCGCGGCTGATGCAGCGCATCGTGAAAGTGTTGATTGAATCGGACACATGCAATCACAACGCGTGTCCGCATTCATCGATAAATCGGCCATGCGTATTCGATGCGAACGGCGGCCGACGGTCCCCCAAAAAGAAAACCAGCAGGGCCTGATGGTCGGATGGGAAGCACGATGCGTTGTGTTTTCCCGCGTCGCATTTTGGGGCGCGTAAAACGGCAATGGCACGAGCCGATTCCTTGGATCACAGACCGCGCCGAAGCCACCCGCGGGATCCGTCGCCGCGCGAGCACGAGTTAGCCGTTTACTACCAAGTTGACTTTTTTGATATTTATTTTCGTAAAAATAGTTAATTTTTACCTAAAACTTATCTCCAAAATGAAAAATATCTGATTCTGTTTCTTGGTTTGGGGAAACGAATCGTGTAGTATTTCTGTCCGAAAAGGATAAATTGCTGGCCGTTTTCATCAAGTTTTCAAACTTGTATCAAATCTGTCGTCAGTGCATCTCCCACCGTTGTTTTCAGGTTGTCTCATTCGCGTGAGCCGACGCTTGCTGGTGCTTGCCGGTTGATGGGTGGGGTGATCGCTGGCGGGTGGCCGGCATCGGGCAAGACCGAATCTAAAAACATGAAATGCAATAACGTGAAGGAACTCTGGCAATGACGATCAAGTTGAAGCTCAGGATTTTGATGCTGGTTACGCTGCTCGCCATCGCAGGCGGCATTGTGGCGACCGCGATCGGATTCAATTCAGTCAACAACACGCATGCCGATGCGCATCGGCGCCAGGAACAGGTGCGCGGCATCACGGAAATCAAGGCGAGCCTGTTGGCCACCATGGGACTGGATCCGGCGACGGAAGACACCAAGCGCATCTTTGCAGAAGCGGAACGCGACATCGCCAAGTGGGCGGAGGTGACGGCTCCTTTATTCCTGATGCCGGCACGTCACCAGGCTTTCCAGAACATCGTCGGTGCCTGGAGCGAGTACGACCAAAAGTCGCAGCAACTGATTACACTCGCCGCAACGGATCCCAAGCAGGCCAACGATAAAAACACTGAGCTGTACCGCTCGAACTTCCAGCCGATGATGGCGATGGTCGAGCAGCTGGCGGACGAATGCAGCAAGGAAGCAGCGGCCAGTATCGAGCGCGCGAATAACATGAGCACGTTTGCCGTGCGTGCCGTGGTTGCCATCTTGGCGGTGATTCTGTTGCTGGTGGTCGGCGGCGTCCTGGTGGTTTCGGCGTCGATCCGCAAGGCGCTGGGTGGAGAGCCCGAATTCGCAGCCAAACTGTGCCAGCGCATTGCCGACGGCGACCTGACTACCGAGATCGTGCTGCAGGACGGCGACAAGCATAGCCTGCTGGCGGCCATGCACGACATGAAGGACAAACTGACCGTCATCGTGCATGGAATCAAACAGGCTTCCGGAACCATCGCCGTCGGCGCTTCGGAAATCGCGGTCGGCAACACCGACCTGGCGCAGCGCACCGAAGAACAGGCCGCGTCGCTGGAAGAAACCGCGACCAGCATGGAGCAACTGGCAAGCGCAGTCGGCAATAATGCCGATAACGCGAAACAAGCCGAAAGCCTGGCAGACTCCGCGCTCGACGTGGCACATCGCGGCGGCGAAGTGGTCAAGCGGGTCGTGGTGACCATGGACCAAATCTCGGAAAGCTCGGCGAAGATCGGAGAAATCGTCAAGCTCATCGAAAGCATTGCTTTCCAGACGAATATTCTGGCGCTCAATGCCGCCGTGGAGGCCGCGCGGGCCGGCGAGCAGGGCCGCGGCTTTGCGGTTGTCGCCAGCGAAGTGCGCAACCTGGCGCAACGCTGCGCCGGCGCCACCACCGAGATCAAGTCCCTGATCGAGGAATCGGTATCGCGCGTCGGCAACGGCGGGAAGCTGGTCGCTGAAGCCGGCAGCACCATCGAGGAGATCGTCCATTCCGTGATGCGCGTGAACGATATCGTACGCGAAATTTCCTCGGCGTCGAGCGAGCAGCACGACGGTATCACCCAGGTCAACAAGGCCGTCACGCAGATGGACGATGTCACCCAGCAGAACGCCGCGCTGGTGGAGGAAGCGTCGGCCGCGGCGCAGTCGATGAGCCATCAGGCCGACATGCTGCGCGATGCGGTCGCCGTATTCCGGATGAAGGAAGCCGGCCAGCAGCGCGTGCAAGCCATGGCGCCGGCTGCGGGGGCGGCCGCGGCATCGGGCGGTTTGGCCGTCGTCAAAAGCACATCCAGGGCCTTGCCCGACAACCCCGCCCGCAATCCGCGTCTGCCCGCCAGGAAGGTAGTGGGCGGCGAATCCGAGTGGGAAAGTTTTTGAACCAGTAGCAGATCTCGTATCAGCAACAACATCGATTGGGAGAAACGACATGGAACATCAAGTCACAGCATTGAAATCCGCTTCGGCGGGAGATGCGACCGGACAGGTTGCCGAATACCTGGCTTTCTGCATCGGCCGTGAAGAATACGGCATCGATATCCAGAAGGTGCAGGAGTTGCGCGGTTATGAAAGCGTGACCACGATTCCCAATTCGCCGGCCCATCTGAAAGGTGTGGTCAATCTGCGCGGCGTGATCACCCCTATCGTCGACATGCGCATCAAGCTGAACGTCGGCGAGCCGAGCTACGACCAGTTCACGGTCGTCATCGTGCTGAGCTTGAACGGAAAACAGGTCGGCATGGTGGTGGACAGCGTGGCAGACGTCATCCGGCTTGAGCCGGAGCAAATCAAACCCGCGCCCACTCTCGGCAATGCGGTCGATACCGATTACCTGACCGGCATCGCGACCGTGAACGAACGCATGATCATTCTGATGGAAATCGAAAAGCTGGTTGCCGAAAGCCTGATGAATGTCGATACGCGCCTGGCCGCGTAAGGTAAGCGCCTGCCGGTTCTGAATTACTTGTAGGGACTGCCGTCACGGTGCACGAACCCCGCCTTGGGGTCGGCCACCATGTCTATGTCGGAGTACACACACGTGTCGTCCGGGTGCTTGGTACCGATGTCGAGCACCACGGCGGTGGTCCCGCTGCGGTTGATCAGGTGATGGCCGTTCGGCGTGTTGGCTGGAAAGGCCGCGCAGTCGCCGCTGCGCATGACTTGCTCACCTTCGTCCGTCACCAGGACGACTTCTCCTGAAATCACATAGACGAATTCGTCTTCATGCGTATGCCAATGGCGCTGGCTGGACCAGGTGCCGGGCGGCAAATGACGCAGGTTGACGCCGAATTGCGTCAAGCCGCCGGCGTCGCCCAGGCGCTTGGTGAGGCGCTGCCCGGGTTGCTCGGCGAACGGCGCCGGGTAGCTGGTGCCCTGGCGTTCGGGGATGGCTTGCTGGTCGAGCTTGGGCATGGATACTCCTTTTCCGCATCTGTAATACGATAGAAGGTCGCGCCCATTTTAGCCTGATCCGTATAGTGTAGTGGCGCGTCACAATGTGAAGGTGTGCCATGACCAGCTACCGGACCGAAACCGATTCCATGGGCGGCGTCAACGTGCCGGCCGACTGCTATTGGGGCGCGCAAACCCAGCGCTCGATAGAAAACTTTCCCATCGGCGTGGCGCGCTTCCGCTGGCAAGCGCCCATTATCCGCGCGCTCGGCATCCTGAAAAAAGCCGCGGCGCAGGCCAACGCCGAACTCGGCGAATTGTCGCCCGAGCTGGCCAGGCTGATCGTGGCGGCGGCCGACGAGGTGATCGCCGGCAAGCTCAACGAGCAGTTCCCCTTGGTGGTGTTCCAGACCGGCTCCGGCACGCAGTCGAACATGAATGCCAACGAAGTGATCGCCAACCGTGCCATCGAACTCGCAAACGGCGTGCGCGGCAGCAAGACGCCCGTGCACCCGAACGATCACGTCAACCGCGGCCAGTCTTCCAACGACACGTTTCCCACGGCCATGCACATCGCGGTGGTCGAGCAATTGCACCGCAAGCTGCTGCCGGCGGTGGAACGCCTGCGTGACACCCTGGCCGAGAAGGCTGAAGCATTCAAGGACGTTGTCAAGACCGGGCGTACCCATTTGCAGGACGCCACGCCCATTACGCTCGGCCAGGAGATCAGCGCCTGGGTGGCGCAGATCGAATTCGGCCTGCACGCGGTGCGCCAGTGCCGGCCCGGCCTGTACGAACTCGCCATCGGCGGCACCGCCGTGGGCACGGGCTTGAATGCGCATCCGCGCTTTGGCGAGACGGCGGCCCAGCACATCGCCGCCATCACCGGCTACCCCTTCCACGCGGCGCCCAACAAATTCTTTGCGCTGTCCGCGCATGACGCGCTGGTGCAGACTTCGGCGGCATTGCGCACCTTGGCCGGCGGCCTCATGAAAATGGCCAACGACGTGCGCTGGCTGGCCAGCGGCCCGCGCTGCGGCATAGGTGAACTGCAGATCCCGGAAAACGAGCCGGGTTCTTCCATCATGCCGGGCAAGGTCAACCCCACCCAATGCGAAGCGCTCACCATGGTGTGCGTGCAAGTGTTCGGCAACGACGCCGCCGTCGCCTTCGCCGGCAGCCAGGGTAATTTCCAGCTCAACGTCTACAAGCCGGTGATGGTGCATAACGTGCTGGAAAGCATGGAGCTGCTGGCCGACGCCTGCGGCGCCTTTGACGCCCATTGCGCGCAAGGGCTGGAGCCTAACCGCGAACGCATAGACGCCAACCTCAACGCCAACCTGATGCTGGTGACGGCGCTCAACCGCCATATCGGCTACGACAATGCCGCCAAAATCGCCAAGCGCGCGCACCACGAGGGCATCACCCTGCGCGCGGCGGCGCTGGCGTCGGGGCTGGTGACGGCGGAACAGTATGACGTCTGGATTGTGCCGCTGGAGATGACCTATCCGAGCGAAGCTGGCTGAAAGGGGCGGCGATGGAGCAAACGTCGGAAGGCCAATGCCTGTGCGGCGCGGTGAAATTTTCCGTGGCGCTGCCGGCCAGGTGGATCGCCCACTGCCACTGCACGCGCTGCCAGCGCGCGCACGGCGCTGCTTTCGTCACCTGGGTCGGCACCGATGAAACCAGCTCGCGAATCATCGACCCCGGGCACAAGCTGACATGGTATGTGTCGGAACTGGGCGGCCATCGCGGCTTTTGCTCGCACTGCGGCTCGCCGATGTTTTTCAAGTCGGAACGCTGGGCCGGCGAACTGCATATTGCCCGGGCTTTGTTCACTCAACCTATCGGCGGTGAGCCGAGCGGGCATGCGTTTTACGATACCCATGTGGGGTGGGTGGAGCTGGGGGATCACTTGCCGAGGAAGCCGGATCCGGCGTCACTCAAATAGGGCGGAAGAGTGTCCTCCGCCCGCAGCTTGTCAGCGGCCTGGTTTCCTTTTCGCCAGTCCGAGACCGGCAAGCGCTATGCCGAACAAGGCCACGGTCGCAGGCTCGGGTACGTTGGCCGGATCGGTCGAAATACTAACTGAGTCCAAGGTCATGCCATCTTCATGGAGTGTGGTCCCATCGAAATAGGACAGCCCTGCAAAATTAAATGTTCCCGCCGCCATGAAATTCACGGGTTGCGTTACATCCAATCCCGCATTGGGATCTTGGAATATGTTGGTGGCCAATCCATTGAAATCCCAGGTGTTCAAGTAAATGGAATTCCAGTAGCACGTACCGTCGGAACAAATCTCGGTATTACCTGAGACCCAATATTCGTTAAAGCCATCGCCTCCCGCATTCCTGTCGACCATGGCCCACGCATCATCGACATCGCCTCCACCCAAATTGAAGTTCATCGTACTCGTGGTCGCCGACCCGCTCATGGGCGAAGGCGTCGGGGGGAAGTAGATGCCGTATTGCTCGAGATAGGTGCTGCCATCGCCTTCGCCAACGTTCGTGAACGTTGCAGGATCGACGGTCAATGACGCGCTTACCGTGCTGCCTATCGGGTCGCCATTGCTGTTCCAATCCACGGTCCCGGTGAACGTGTAGGTGACAGGTGTCGCTACAGCTGCTCCAGTTGCCAGCAATAGACCAAGCATCCCAACGATTTTTTTCGCTTTCCAAAATTCCCACGTACAACCGCCCATCTTTCCTCCAGCCTGAATTCTCGCGAATGATATCGTGAGCAAAATAAAAGATTTCTGCTAAGCATGTTGTATGCCAGGAACTTGGCATGATGATTTGGGGAATGGTTGTTCTAATGAAATCAATGGTTTATGGAAATGTTGCAAGGGCTTTTACACCGGCAGGTCCCGCGGATAAAGCGGATGTGTCAAATATTCCGACAACTACATGTGGGGCGATTATTTGAATTACCTGCCTGAGGAACAGCTTCTGTGAGATAACATCGTTTCGATTACGAGCCAGCCATATCGCATTTTCGAATACCTATGCCGCCCACTTCTGAACAACTTGCCCGTATATTCTTTGACCGCTATACCGAAAGCTTTTCGGACTTAAGCGGCCAATGCATGGCGCGGTGCTATGCATTGCCTTCGGTGATGACGCGAGCCGATGGTTCCAGCTACGCATTTACCGATGAAGAAACGCTGTTGTCTGCCTTGCGCTGGGTAATGCAAGATTATGTGGCCCAGGGTGGGGTCGCCTGGCGTTACGAACAGTTGGAGGTGCATGGCTTGGGCCAGAATGGCATGCTTGCCAGCGTGACGTGGATCATGCTGGACCAACACGCGCAGATACTCAAGCAGTGGCGGCATTCCTATGTGCTTGTGCAAAGTTCAGATGCAGGTGGCGCTTCAGTAAAAATTGTTGCGGCAGTGTACAACCGTTGAATTTTTCCTGCTGCTTACGGTTCCGTATGAGCTATTCGTCGTGATCAAATGCGTGAGGGGCGCCTTTGAACCACTTATCCAAATTCGCGATAAAGCTCTTGATGTTGGACTTGTCCCCCACCTGCAGGCCGTGGCTCGCATTCCGGTATTCTATGAATTGGAAATCGCGGTCTGGATGCTGCTCAAAATAGTGTTTGAGCATGAATCCCGATTCGATGGGCTCGGCTTCGTCCTTTTCACCCATGGCGGCGACGATAGGAATATCGAGTTTGCTATAGGTAGTGATCGGGTCATAGAACAAATGCGAGTTCCAATAGTGGTAGCTATGTCCGAAGAAGTGCTTGTCTAGGTTCTTCGGATCTTTCGCGATTGTCGCAAATTCTTCCTGCAGCAACTTCTCGGAGTAGGGGTTCGCGTAGGGTGCAACGCCTCGTCTGGCAAACGTCAGGAAGCCGTCTGCTTGCGGCATGCCGCCGCTGCCCACGGTGGCCAGCCATCCGATTTTCTTGCTTCTGGATGCGACGATGGGAGCAACGCGGCCTCCCTCGGAAAACCCCACCACGGCTATCGAACGCTCGCCGTGCTGTTTCAGCCGCGGCTCGCTCTCGATGAACTCCAAGGCGTCGGACACGCGCCGCTCCAGGTAATCGTCTCGCTCAAAAGCTGGAGAGCAGCTTTTCGGTTGAGGGCCGACACCCTTTTCAATATGCGGCTTCTCCAGGAAGTAGACGTCGGCGGGCGCGGGATAAAGTTCGAAAAATCCCGCAAGTCTCGCCCCAAAATCGCCACAGCCGGATCCGTCGATCAGCAGGATGACGGGACCTCCGCTCGGAGTATTCTGATCGTGGAGATGATAATAGCGACGCGCTTCACCTTGAATCTGTATTGTTGCTTCATCGGTCTTGCGTTCGGCATGTGCACAGGTTGAGCAGAATGCCATGCCGATCGCCAAAATAGGCGGTATCAAAGTTTTAGGAAAATTCATTCTCGTCGCGTAACAAGAGGTTCATTTACACAGGCTCGATATTGGTCGGGTTGCGCGCCAAGTATTCAAAGAATCGCTCACTTCTTTTGGTTAAAGAAGAGCCACATGGCTGTGCCAAATACCAAGCCTGCAAGCCCCCAAATAATAGCTTGTGTCTCCGCCTGTTGAACATTTAGGCTGCCAGTAAATAACTTGGGTAGAGTCCTAAAGCAGAACATTAGAAAGCCAAAACCGATGCTCATGCCAAGCCACGAGATTTTTCTCGCGGTAAAAGGAGGGGCATCGCGCATGGTTCGCAATTTTCTCAGTTCTCGTCGTTTCCATTTTTCTTCGAAAAGCAATTTCATGGGAAGCCATACCGGGAAGGTCAGTCCAAGAACCAGCAAGCTGGTCAGATTCCAAAGGCAGGGAATCTTGCTTTCGCACTTGGGGCACAAAAGACCAAACCAATGACCAAAGGCATTTCCCTTGGACCATAAGCGGCTATCATGGATTTCTCCGCAGGTGGGGCATGGAATGAATTGCCGTTCCGTCAAAGGTGCGGAGCTCGTTGTATCGACGAGCGTCACCTTCGGAATTCGCTGTCCCAGGATCAGTTCATTGAATGCCAAGCCTGGGTTCAAAATCCAATGAGCGAGTAAAAAATTTGGAAGTTTCCAGACCTTGTATTTGGTTTCGTCGAATTGTATGAGTTGTCTCCCTTTTTTATACCCTGCGCTGCAGCAAGTTCGGCAAGTAGCTACTTTCATGTTCGGTAACGCTAATGGTAACTTTGCAGTACCTGCATTTCCGTCACCGTGCTGCCTTGGGCCGGTGCGGCTCCGCTGTAGATGAAAGTGCTGACTTCCTTGAGTGAGCGTGTGTAACCCGAGGCATCGCGCCAGTTGGTGGTGGTCTCGGTAACGGTGGTGCCGGCGGCCGTGGTCCAAGTGGTCGTGCTTTGCAACTTGTAAGCGTTAAAAGTGCCGGCCGGCACGGTAATGCTCTCCATATCCACCAAGGCGCCCGATTGGCTTTCTGCCAGTACCATCGATGGCTGGGAAGTCGAACCGGCCATGCTGGTGCAATTGGTGGTGAAGGCAAACGACCAGGTTTGCCCGACCGACAGCGGAGATGGCGCGCCCCCTGCGTGGGGCGAATAGAGGCAAGTCGTCGAACTGCCCGGCGGTGTCACGGTTGTGCTGGTTAATTGCCCGACGCTGTTGTAGTTTTGGGTGGCCGGGTAAATCGTGTAAGTGACCGAACCCGAGGTGATGCTGTCGTTGCTGGGATCGCTTTCCGTGTGGGTAAAACTGCCGTCGGCATTCACTGCGGTGACGTCGTAGACAAGCGATCTGTTGAGCGTGTTATTCAAATTGTCGACGATGGTTTCGGCGTACAGGCTTTGTGCGCCGACTACCGGTGCGACGAAGCTGTATGTCGGGACAGTGCCGACACTGTTGCCAGGGCCACCCGATCCACCTGAGCCACCGCCGCCGCACGAAGAAAGAAGAAAGGAAGCTGAAACAAAACAAAAAACGGCAACGGACCTTTTATGCATGTGATGTGCTGGAAAGTGAGCGGGGCGTGGCGTGATTGATTCGTCGGAATGCCAGTCAAGCGCGATTAACGCATAGGCCTCCCTCTAAAGCAAGCTGTCAATTCTGACAGCTTATTTATAAATCGTTTGTACGTGGGCCATGGCCGAACTAATTTTTGTCTGCGAAGATCGGCACGTGGCCCCAGCTGATTGCCCGCGACAACTTCCAGCTGGTGCCGTCGAATAACATGACGTGGACGTAGTGTGCCCGGCTGATGGGTCTGTCCGGGACGCCGGGCTGTACGTCATAGAACACGTTGTCGCCTGACACGACGGCGCCATAAATCTTGTTGCCGTCGCGGACGTTGTGCAGCGCTTCGTACTTCATCGACCCCGGTGCAGCCTCGCGCCGCCTGTCCGCGTACTTGCAGACGTTTTGCATGTTCAGTTCCGCGAACGCTTTTTTCCCGCGATAGATGCCGATTTCGTCGTGCACGAATTCCATGTCGTCAGCCAGCATCTCATTCATTTTCTTTTCGTCGCAGTGGTTATACGCGACTTCCCACCACGTAGCATCTGCTTGCTGTACCTGCGCCAGCCACGATCCATTGTCTGCTGCCGCAAAAACCTTGCAGGAAAATACGGGTGCTGCGGCAAGCAAAGCCAGGTTTATTCTTTTCATGCAGATACCTCCCATTGTTTTTGATATGTCGGCGGGTGGGGTACCTCGGCGCATTGGTGAGACTGGACCAGAATCACTTCGGCAAGTATCGAGTTCTTTCTTTTCTGTGCATTTCCTCCATTCAATGAATATCGTATTCATCTACGTCAGCTTGTTTTACATATTGATAATATGAAAGACGAATTTCATCGGTAAGCATTTGATTTTCATGGAAATTCCATGATTGGCATGCATTATGCGTTGAGGCACCCATCATTTTTTAGACACCATGGAGTGCCTTGTGAAAACTATCCGTACCCTCAGCTACGTTTCCACTGCCTTATGTGCCGCCTTTGCAATGACCATGGCTCGCGCAGACCTCATCGAAACCGTCAACGTTGACGTGATACCGAGCTCCGAAGTCATTGCTTCGCCGCAAACTATCACCGGCACGATCAACGTCGACATGACTACGCAGACGGTCACGAGTTTTGACCTCACCGATCCCAATTTGATGAGTTACAACAGCAGTTTTCAAAGCCATTTCAGCAGTGCGGGCGGCGATTCGATATTGGGTAACACTTTCTCTCCGGACGGTGCGTTATATAGCTTTGTCGTAGCCGGCAGCGCTCCCGACAGCTTATCGGTCAGCTTTCTTTTTGATCCGGGCACAACGCCAGGAACGTTTTCCGATAGCGATAGTTCCTACGTAGGCAATAACGCCTTTGCGTACGGCGCGGAAATCGACGATACGACGATGACGGTGTCGGGTACTGCCCCGGGCAGTGGGCCTAATGGCGGACCCAGCGTGCCTGAGCCGTTCTCGCTGGCGCTGTTCGGTATCGGCATTGCCGGTCTCGCCGGAGTGCGTCGCCGGGGGAGTTGATCTCTGGGCGCGGGGGCTTGTTTTAACGAGTGGAGTTAACGAGCGGCGGGAAGGGGCGTGTTCAAGCCTTGATCGCCGCCGTCACCTCAATCTCGACCTTGTACTCATGATGGATCAGCTTGGCGCCGATGGTGGCGCGGGCGGGGGCCTGGCCGGGCGCGACCCAGTCGTCCCAGACCGAGTTCATGGCGGCGTAGTCGCCGACCGAGTGCAGGTAGATGCGGGCGGCGACGATGGAGCTCTTGTCGGCGCCGGCCTTGGCCAGCAGGCGGTCGATGATTTGCAGAACCTGGCGGGTTTGGCCGACCACGTCCAGCGAAGTGTTTTCGGCGACCTGGCCGGCGATGTAGATGAGCTTGGCGGTGCCGACGTCGACGACCGTCATTTCGGAAAAGCGGGGGCCGACTTCAAAACGTGAGATTTCCATAGTGTGAATCTTTCGTCCTCCGTGTGACCGATTTCCCTTGCTTTGTCGTTCCCGCGAAGGCGGGAACCCATGGGGATTATCAAGTATCAACCTCAGCCTGGATTCCCGCTTTCACGGGAATGACGCGTAGAGACGATTATGCGTCAGACAGCCTATTTTGTCGCCGCAACATCTTCAGACTTCTGCCACCAATTCCCCCCCAGCGCCTGAAACAGTGCCACCGTATCGGCCAGCCGTGCCGCCTGCGCCTGCACCAGGGCCAAACGCGCCTGCTGGTAAGTCTGTTCGGTGCCCAGCAGCATCAAGGTGCTGATGTCGCCCAGCGCCAACTGCCGGCGCGCAATTTCCAGGCTCTTGAACGCGGCGCGCTCGGCCTTGTCGGCCGCCTGCAAGCCTCTGGCGTCGGCATCGAGCGCCTGCAGCGCGTCGGCCACGTTCTGGAACGCGGCCAGCACCGTGGCGCGGTATTGGGCGGCGGCCTGGTCGTAGGCGGCGCGGGCGGCGGCTTCCTTGTGCCTGAGCGTGCCGCCGTCGAACACGGTTTGCGCGACGTTGCCGGTGACGTCCCAGAAACCGGTGCCGGACTTGAACAGCGTGGCCATGGTCAGTGCGGCCGAGCCGTAGCCGTTCACGCCCAGCGTGATGCTGGGCAGGCGGGCGGCGGCGGCCACGCCGATCTGGGCGCTGGCCGCATGCAATTGCTCTTCGGCGGCGCGCACGTCGGGGCGGTGTTCAACCAGCGTCGAAGGCAACGCCAATGGCAGTTCGGTCGGCAGTTGCAGGCTGTCGAGGTCGAAGCTGGCAGCCAAGGCCTCATTCGGATACTGGCCGGCCAGGGCCTTGAGCAAGTCGCGCTGCAATGCCAACTGCTTTTCCAGCGGCGGCAGCGTGGCTTCGGCTGCGGCCAGAGCGGCTTCCTGGGCGGCGACGTCGGCTTGCGCCACCTGGCCGAGCGCGTATTGGCGATGGAACATATCCATCAGCCTGCTTTGCTCTGCGATGATTTCCCTGGTCGCGGCAATCTGCGCACGCAAGCCGGCTTCGACTATGGCGGCGCCGACCACATTCGATGTCAGTGTCAGGTAAGTGGCCTCGAGCTGGAAACGCTGGGAATCGGCCTGGGCTTGCAGCGATTCGACCTGACGGCGATTGGCGCCGAATACATCCGCGGTATAGCCGACCGATACCTGGGCGGTGTACAGGCTGACATAGGTGGCCCCTGATATTGCCGGGCTGGCCAGGTCGCTGGCTACTTTTTGCCTGCTCGGCGAAAAACTCGCACCGACCTGCGGGTAGTACAAGCCTTGCTGCGCGGCGACACCTTCTTGCGCCACGCGCAGCGCGGCTTGCGCGGCATCGACGTCCGGGTTGTGCTTGATGCTGGCTTGCACCAGCTCGTTCAATGGCTGCGAGTGGAACAACTGCCACCATTGCGCCGGCAGATCGCGCTCGGCCACAAAGTGCTGCGCTTCGCCCAGCCTGTTGGCCGTGACCGCAGTCGTCTCTACCGGCGCTTCGGTATAGCCGGCCGGCAGCTTGTTGTCGGGACGATGGTAGTCGGGACCGGCGGCGCAGCCAGCCAAGAGCAGGGCGCTCGCCAATGCGCTGAGTTTCAAGTATTTAGCGGCGACCATTACCTGTTCTCCCGCGAGGGCGATGGCGTACCGCGACCTTCAAAGAAGCGTTCCATCGCAAAATAATACGTCGGCAAAATAAACAGCGTCAGCAGCGTCGAGACGATCAAGCCGCCGACCACCACCGTGGCCAGGTTGCGCTGCACGTCGGTGCCGACGCCGGTGGCGAGTGCCGCCGGCAGCATGCCGAAGGAAGCGACCGTGGCTGTCATCAGCACCGGACGCAAACGTTCTGTGGCGCCGGCGATCACGGTTTCGTGCAAGGGCAGGCTGGTGCCGTGCATGCGGCGGAAGTTGGCCACCATGATGATGCCGTTCTGTACCGACACGCCGAACAGCGCGATGAAGCCGACGGCGGTCGCCACGTTGAGCGTCTCGCCGGTGACGTGCACGGCGATCAGGCCGCCCAGCGTGGCCATCGGCACCACGCCCAGCAGCAGAACCGCCTGGCGGATCTTGCCGAACTGGAAGAATAGCAGCACCGCCATCAGCACCAGCATGGCACCGAGGATAACCGTCAGCCTGGCCTGTGCGCGGCGCTGGTTTTCAAACTGGCCGGCCCATTCCAGGTGCACCTTTTGCGGGTCGAACTTCACTTCGGCGTCGATGCGTTTTTGCGCTTCGGCCAGGTAAGAGGTGAGGTCGCGTCCGCGGTTGTCGACGCGTACCGTAATCTGGCGTTCGCTGTTTTCGTGCGAAATGGTGCTTTCGCCGGTTTGCAGCTTGATGTCGGCCACTTGCGCCAACCCGATCTTGGCGCCGCTGGAGCTGTTGAGGAACAACTGGCCCAGCGCTTGCGTGCCGCTCTTGCTGTTTTTCGGGAAGCGCACGGTGAGGTTGTAGATGCGGTCGTCCACATAGACCGTGGTGACCGGCGAACCGCCCACGCCGGTGGAAATCAGTGCGGCGATGTCGGCGATGTTGATGCCGTAGCGCGCCGCCTTTTCACGGTCTATCTTCACGATCAATTGCGGAATCGGCGGTTCCTGGAACAGCGAAGCCGAAGCAGTGCCGCGTATGGTTCCCAGGATGTCGACGATCTTAGTGCCGATGCGACGGTTTTCCTTGAAATCGCTGCCGTACACGCGCAGCACCAGCGGGCTGTGCGCGCCGCCTATCATGTCGTTGACGCCGTCGATGATGGGCTGGCTGATGCCGATGGAAAAGCCCGGCATGCTGTCGAAGCGCTTGGTCATGCGCGCGATCAGTTCGGCTTTGGTTTCGTGATTCGGCCATTCGCCGTAAGGTTTCAGACCGACCGGCACTTCGATGTGCGAAGGCGTCCAGGGGTCGGTGCCGTCGTCGCTGCGGCCGAGCTGAGTGACCACGTAGGACACTTCGGGGAATTCATGCAGCGTGCGGCGCAGTTCGGCCGCCATGTCGTTGGCCTTGTCGAGCGAGAGGCCGGTCGGCATCTGCACTTGCAGCCATAGCGCGCCTTCGTCGAGTTCGGGCAGGAATTCGCTGCCGGCGGTGAATGCCAGGACGACCACGGCGGCCAAGGTGGCGAGGCCGATGCCGTAAGCCAGCCAGGTGCGGTGCAGCAGGTCTTCCAGTGCGGCGCGGTAGCGCGCAGTCAGCCATTCGAGCGGGCGGTTGTGGAACACGGCGCGCGGCTTGCGCAGCGCGGCGTAGGCCAGGCCGGGAATCAATGCGATGGTGCACAGCAGGGCGCCGAGCAGGGCGTACGCAACCGTATACGCCATCGGCGTAAACAGCTTGCCTTCGGCGCGTTCGAACGCAAACAACGGCAGGTAAGCCGAAATGATGA
>Ga0213872_10000841_pt1 | contig 22165 bp, 22 predicted proteins | sample VelepicomBERX_R2_FD_160071 | JGI IMG/M metagenome (GOLD analysis project Ga0213872, IMG submission 160071) | Rhizosphere microbial communities from Vellozia epidendroides in rupestrian grasslands, the National Park of Serra do Cipo, Brazil - RX_R2 | ecosystem: Host-associated > Plants > Roots >...
GCGCCGACGCTCCGTTTCTTGCGGAGCCCTACCGCGGTGCCGATGCGTACGAGACACACGATGGGCTGATGGCCGCGCAGGTCACCACCTTCGACCAAGCCGCACTCAAGATGAAACCTTCAACCCGATAGAAGCGAAAGGCCGGCGGTGGGTTCAGGTAGGGGCTGTCCGGAAACGGATCAGCGGCCTTTCGGGGGTGTTCCGAAGCGGATGGCCATGCTGGTATTTTTCTCGAACTTCACCTCGCCGCCGCGCGAAATGACGTTCGTGAAAACCGACCAGGCCAATCCGTAAAAGCCGAGAACTTCGCCAATTTGGTGCGGTCCAAACGACAGCGCCGTACCAAATATGCCAAAACCAGAAAAGCCGCCCAGGGCCAAAGCACCCGTGTTCGGACTGCCGCTTCCCGTGGCCGTTTGCTTGCCGGAATCGTTGTCTAACGTCTTGGCAGCGATCAAACCTGCTATCACCGGGCGTAACAGCCGGGTCTTCGATTCGGTAGCCTTCGCCGTGCCTTCTGAATCCACCTTGACTGCCTGCGGATTTACTTCAGCGGCGGCTAATTGCCCTCGAACAGGTTCGGGTCTCTGCTGGAAAGCTGCATCGACAGGGGCTTTGGCGATCGCCGGAACCTGAACATCATCAATGGCGAAACGGAGCTTACCGCCACGATGAAGGTACTTGGCCGGTTGAGCCAGGGTGATTTTTCCCGTCAGTCGTGTGCCTTCAGGTAACACAAGCTTATGGTCGGGCGTGAACAAAGGCTGGGATAGCACGCCAACCATGCTGTCTCCAACACGCGCATCGGCTGAGCTAATCGTCTCAAGAAGCATCATCTGCGCCACTGAATCAGGCGCCGGCGGAGCGCCCACCTGGCCGAATTCGCTAGAAGCCACCTGCACCGTTCCAAAATCCAGGGGCTTCTCCAAAACCGCGTCGAAGCGAGTGCCCGTCCGGTACCACTGTGGATGGTAAGGAAGCTTGGAAAGCACGTAGCCTTCCACCCACTCCTTTTTATTGGGCCCTCGTACCATATCGTAAAGACCGTGCGATCTCGCGTTGGCCTGGGCTTGGACTTGCCGCTCTAAAAACTGACGTCCGCTGCTCGTTTTGTGTGGCGTTGTCTTCTGGCTTTGAGGCTTAGCGCGCGGCGGCGAGTAAATTGTTGAGAGTCCTAAAGAACGGCGGGTTTGAAGGGAAAACCTGCGCCCATCGGGAAACGTGATATCCGTGAAGGAAACCTCCGCCCGTTTAAGAGGAGTAAAGTCACCGCCGGCGACTGCCTGGGCACGGACCATTTTGGGGACCGGATCAAGATTCACCACCTGGCCTCGAACGGTCGCCCCTGCAGGTATAACGATCCTGTCGAACGCCCAAACCGGTTCTATCAATTTCGCGTTTACATTTTCACCGACCCGGTACCAGACGCGTTGTGTGATGTATAGCCTGAGCGGCGTTCCAGCTTCCACCAACAGATGGACCGGAACTTGATCCGTGACAGCGGGGGATTGTTGACCCGATGCGTGTTGTGCGGTCAAACACACCAAACCCGCAACCACCAAGCCGAGCGGGCTCCGATACAGCATCTTTACGGAATATATTCCACCGTTAGAAAACCTGCAACACCTGTGCGGCAATGCCCTCACCCCGCACGTCATTTGCTCTAGCGCCGACCTCTTTCCGGAGGCTTGTAGCGTAGTCCTAACCGGTTAAACATACCATAAAAAGCCGCTCCTGACCGGTGTCTTTCCTGCCCGTTTGATGGCGTCTTGAGCCAGGCTCGACGGGGAGGAAAAGGTCGGGCGCAGTAAGGAAGAGTGCGCCCGGAAGGGAAGAGCAGCGCAGTGAGCGCCACAGGGAGCCGTTCACTGCGATTGTGGTCTCAACTGTCCACGCCTACAGTGTCAGTCGGAATAACAGGCAGAGTGATTACCGACCGGTAAAGATGTTGTAAACTCCTGTTCCCGCGATATTTGCAGCATGCAAAAACTTTGTAAAAGCGATTTGGGAACTGTGTTTCTTTCCGTGGTCGCGGCGACAATAGGCTACACCGCCTCATCTGTGAAGCATGCAAAAGATCTTGATTGTTGATGACGACGCGGAGGTGCGCGAAACAGTCAGCATATTGCTCGAACGTGAGCGCTTTGTCCCTATACAGGCGATTGACGGCCAGTCCGGACTTGAGAAGGCCATATCGGCCAAGCCTAACCTGGTGCTGGTGGATTTGCGCCTCCCCGGCATTAGCGGTATTGAAGTGTGCAAACAGCTGCGAGTAAATGGTCTTTCCACTCCGATCATCGTGCTGAGTGCGGCAGCAGATGAAGTAGACAAGGTTTTGCTGCTCGAGATCGGAGCCGACGATTACATCGTGAAACCTTTCGGGGCGCGCGAACTTCTGGCAAGAATTCGAGCTGTCCTCCGGCGCAGCGGGGACGACGGTGGACGCGTGGCCCGTTTCAACAACGTAGAAATCGATATCGAACGGCGAACGATCACGAGAAACGGCAAGGAAGTAAAAATCACGCCCGCGGAATACAAACTCCTGCTTTTCTTTCTGCAGAACGCCGAACGCGTACTTACGCGTGATTCGATTCTCAATTCCGTATGGGGCTACGAGTACTATCCGAACACGCGAACGGTTGATGCGCACGTGGTGAAACTACGCCACAAGTTCGAAGACAATCCCGGCGCGCCAAAACACTTTGTGACCGTACATGGCGTCGGATACCGGTTCCTTCCGTAGTTCCTTATTGAGGGAAGTTCATGCGAACGAGGAGATTGTTGAATCGCGGTTGCGATCGCAGATCGTCGTACAGCGGGTCCGCCTTTAGGTAAATCATCAGGCAGGATCTTTCTTCCAGACCCTGCTCCAATCTGTGGAGCGCTGCCGGCGCGTCGCCAAGTCCAAGAGAAATCAATGCCATTTGCGGCGCTGGAAGGTAATTGGTGGCGGCAAACTCCACGAGTTCCTTTTCGATCTTCCGCGCCTCACGCACTTTTCCGGCTAAGGCATACGTATAGGCGACGGCGGCATCCGCCTGGCGTACGCGGGACAGTTGGGCTGCTGTCTTAAATGCGTCGAGGGCTTCCAGATACATCCCATTCCGCGCGTAGGCCCGGCCCAGATTGTAGTGCGCAGGATAGAAGTTTGGCTCACGCTCCAGAACCCTCTTGAGGTTCTCGATGGCCAATGAGTATTTCCTCGAAAAGTAATAAGGATCGGCGCGACTCATCGCGATGGTCAATGAAAGGGGATCCCACTCTTCGGCGACATTATGTTCAGCGATTGCCTCAGCGAATCGTCCCATGACGTTGAGGTAAGCGGCGTACCAGTTATGGGCTGCCGCATAGTTCGGCTTCAGTGCAATCGCGAGGCGAAACTCCGCCTCCGCTTGTGCCCAATTCCAGTCGAACCAGAAGCGGACCAGTGCCAGAGAACAGTGGCCCTCGCCAAGCTGATCGTCTACTTCCAACGCGCGGTTCGCTGCCTTTTCCGCCCGGGCGCCAGCTTCGCGGGGCAACAACTCACCGAACCAGGCTAGCCTTCCGTAGCAATCGGCCAGAGCGGAATGAGCAAGCGAGTACTCCGGATCCCGCTCGATCGCGTTCTGAAAACACTGGATAGCCACCCACGTATCTGTGCCTTTGTTCCAGATGAAGCGGCCCTTCAAATATGCCTCATGGGCCTCGGGTGATGGAACCGCATGGGGAACGCTTTTGCCGGGCAACAACTCAAAGGCGAGGGAGGTCGCCACTCGCCGTGCAACCTCATGCTGAACCTGGAAGATATCTGCCAGTTCGCGGTTGTAGCTTTCAGCCCACAAGTGGGTTTGGTCCTGGACCTTGATCAACTGGGCCGTGATTCGGATCCGGGCACCTGCCCTGCGTACACTTCCTTCCAGGATGTAATCGACGTCCAACTCTCTACCGATTTCGTCGATGCGTTTCGTCGTGCGTTTATATTGCATCGCGGAGGTACGCGCGATAACGCCGAGGCGCAGCGGATTTAAGCGGCCCAACTCCGAGATCATTTCTTCCGTGAGCCCGTCGCTGAAGAATTCCTGATCGGGATCGGGGCTGAGATTCTCAAATGGGAGCACAGCCAGGCGAACTCGCGGTTGAGCGTCGGCTTTGATACCAACTTTATCTCTTCCGGTGACGGGCACAATCAGTCGGTAGCCGCGCCTGGCCACTGTCTCGACAAACCGGGGGTTCGTTGCAGAATCGCTTAGCGCATCCCGTAAGCGGTTGACTGCCTTATTGAGGCCGTGGTCGAAGTCCACGAACGTGTCATGGGGCCAAAGATGATCGCGCAACTCGGCTCGAGTTACAATCTCGCCAGGGCGGTCCAGTAACATTGCGAGAACTTGAAACACCTGTTCCGGCAGGCGTATTCGCAGCCCCTGTTTACGCAACTCCCCAGTCTCAAGATCCGCTTCGAATGCGCCAAAGCGCGCGATCCGCGAAGACAGCGGCATACTCCTCATGCTGCGGTGGGTTCAGCAGCGAGTATATCCCAATCGGGACCATTCCGGTAAAAGCCTGCCGTTTGTTTCAGATACGCGGGAATGTAAATTCTATGGCAAAAGGAATCCGCCGGGTATTGTGGCCTGTTTGGAGGGGGCGCAACAATTCAAACTAGGATTATCAGGCCCATGCATAAGATTCTCATTCTGAACCGGAACGAGAGCGCCAGCGACTTCCTGGGAAAAATGCTCGAGCGTGAAGGATTCCTTCAGTTTGTTGCGAGCAATCCTGAGACGGCGCTGGAACGGATTCGCGCCATTCAGCCTCAACTGCTGATAGTCGATCTTCCGCTCGAAGGCATTAGCGGGGTGGAAATGTGCCTACAGCTGCGAGCCGCGAACCTGAATATACCTACCATCATCCTTGGAGAGAGCCAGGACGAGATGGATAAGATTCTGCTCCTCGAGACCGGTGCCGACGACTACCTGGTGAAGCCGATTGGAACTCGTGAACTTCTTGCTCGCATACGAGCGATCTTGCGCCGGACGGTGCGCAACCCTGGTTTGAGAATCCGGTTCGGTGACGTCGAGATTGATCGTGAACGCCGAATCGTGGCATGCAAGGGCGGCGAGGTGAAGGTGACACCTTGCGAATACAAGCTACTTCTGTTCTTCCTGCAAAATGCTGACAGGGCGCTCACCCGCGATACCATATTGAATTCCGTGTGGGGATACACGGACTATCCGAACACGCGTACGGTTGATACGCACGTCAACAAGCTGCGGAATAAGTTCGAGCCCGATCCGGCAGCGCCCCGTCATTTCCTGACAGTTCACGGCGTAGGCTACAGATTCCTGATGTAGCTCGGGAAAGCGTCCTTTCGTCTCAGGGAACGATAGGCATCACCATCTGGGTACGACGCGCTTCCAGTTCGGATCCACGCGCTTTTGCATTTCCGCTTCGTCGTCGCGCCTGCGATAAGGAATCTTTTCGTACCGCTCCCGCCCGCGGGCAAGCTGGTCGTAATCTAATTCCACTCCGAGCCCGGCTTTTGAAGGAATGACAACGGCCCCCTTTTCGAACCGGATGCGGCCTCCAGCAACCACTTCGTCCTTCCCGGTTTGCCAGGGATAGTGTGTGTCACATGCGTATGTCAAATTGGGGCAGGCGGCCGCGACATGGGCCATAGCCATCAGGCTGACACCCAAGTGACTGTTCGAATGCATCGAGGTGCCCATCCCGAGGACATCGCAGAGGTGCGACAGGGACTGCACCTTTCGTAATCCACCCCAATAGTGAGGATCGGAAAGAACGATCTGCACAGCGTCCAACTCGCGCGCACGAGGTACGTCTCGAAACTGAGTCACAGCCACATTGCTCGCCAATGGGGTGTCAATGCCCTGCCCTAGCAGACGCTTTCTTACCGCACCCATGCCTTCCAGCGACGGGCACGGATCCTCCAAATAGCCTCCGTCTGATAACTCATCCCGTAACGATTCTCCAACCTGGACAGAAGTTTCGACGGACCATGCGCAGTTTGGGTCGATTCGCAGCGGAACAGCACGTCCGAATTCGGCCCGTAATTGGCGAATCGTCTCGACTTCACTCGCCGGCTCCAGAACGCCGCCTTTCAACTTAATCTCGCGGAAGCCATAGCTATCGATCATCTGTCTGCACTCACGGACCACAGAGCCCGGATCGAGCGCTTCTTCGTACTCGTCTTCATAGTGTCCATCGCCTCCGCCGCCTGCGTGCTTGTAAAACAAGTAAGCGGAAAACGGAACCCGATCTCGCGCCCGGCCGCCGATTACGTCGCAGACCGGCCTGTTTACCGCTTTGCCAATAATGTCGAGGCAGGCCATTTCAAGCGCGGCGAATGTCCGATTGTCCTGATCGAGCGGATTCTCGCCAGGAACCAGCCAGGTCTGGGTGTGGCCTCCCGGTATGTCCGCTGCAGTACCGGTTTCTTCGCATATTTTCCGGTAGAGGCCGGCCAGTTGGAAGGGGTCCATCCCGATCACAAATTTCCGAACGGCTTCGAGCGCCGCCCGCGGACCTTCGCCACCGTAGGTTTCGCTGATGCCCGCAACGCCGTCGTCGGTTTCGAGTTCCACGATTGTTCGCAGGGCCCAGGGAGCATGCAGTCCGTACGAACTTCGCAGGGGCGGATCGGCGATGGCAATTGAATGCAGCTTCAGGTTTGAGATTCTCATTCCGGTACCGATTTTTTATCACGCGGGAGATTCCAAGCCGGGGCATGATAGCTTCTTATTTCCGAAATGAACCGCAGAACATTCGGTAAGTTGGCTGCAACATCACTGGCATTATCCTCGGCGATCCCAGCGCGGCAGGCTAACGATGCTTCATCGGGACGAATGAAGCTCGGAACGCAACATGATTCGAGTGATGAGGTGCTGCGAGTGCTGGCCGCCCTGGGCGTCACGCACATCTGCAGCCGGCTGCCGTCGCCGAAGTTCGACGAGAGGTGGTCTGTGGAAGGACTGACAAAGCTTCGCGAGCGCGTCGAGAGTTTCGGAATCCAGTTGGAGGCGGTTCCGCTGCCGCTCAGTTCCAGCTATATTACGCATTCTGAGAATCCAGACATCATGCTCGGGAAGAGTCCCGAACGCGACCGCGAAATCGACGCGATCTGCCAGATGATCCAGAACTGTTCGCGCGCCGGCATTCCGATGGTGAAGTACAACATGACGATTCTCGGGGTAGTGCGCACAGAGCGGGCGCCGGGACGCGGCGGTTCAAGCTACAGCGCCTTCGATTACTCGAAGGCGCGCCAGGAGCCGCCCCTCACCGAAGCAGGCGCCGTGTCGAGTGAAATGATGTGGGAACGCATAACATACTTTCTCGAACGCGTGGTGCCGGTCGCCGAGGCGAGCAAAGTCAAAATGGCTTGCCATCCACATGATCCCGCCATGCCGGCAGACACGGGGTTCCGCGGCATCCATCGCGTACTTGGGAGCGTGGACGGCTTGAAACGCTTCATTGAGATCAATGCCAGCCCCTACCACGGGTTAAATTTCTGCCAGGGCACCGTATCGGAAATGCTGGTAAACCCAGGGCGTGAGATTTTCGACATAATCCGATATTTCGGGATTCGCAAAAAGATCTTCAACGTGCATTTCCGGAACATCTCCGGCGGTTTCCTGAACTTTCAGGAGACGTTTCCGGACGCCGGGGACGTAGACATGCTGCAGGCAATTCGCGTCTATAAGGAAGTCGGCTACGACGGGATGCTGATGCCGGATCATGTTCCGGTCATAGAAGGCGACACCGGGGGGCATCAGGCATTCGCATTCGCATTCGGCTATATAAAAGGGCTGCTGCAGGCGGCCAATGCTTGAGCGTGCCCAAACGCCGAGTGACGTCTCGACCGCTGCGGCGCTCTCCACCGGGATGGCACGCCGCTGGGCGATAGTTGCGCTGCTGTGTGCCGCGTTCATCATCGCTTACATCGACCGGCAGAACCTTTCGCTCGCGTTAACAGACCGCGATTTCAACAAATTCTTTCGTCTGAGCGACAACGGCCGCGGGCTCTTGAATTCCGCTTTCTTCTGGAGCTATGCAATGCTGCAGATCCCGGCGGGCTGGGTGGTCGACCGGTTCGGCGTGAAGCGTCCATTCGCCATCTTTCTTGCGCTCTGGAGCATGTTTTCGGGCCTGACTGCGTGGTGCAGCACGGCAACCCAGCTTTTCGGGTTGCGAATTCTGCTTGGCGCCGGAGAGGCGATCAACACTCCCGCGGGCATGCGCTGGATCCGGCTGAATTTCAAAGAACAGCAGCACGGTTTCATCATGGGTCTGTATCAGGCGTCGGCCAAGGTCGGCCCTGCAATCGGCGCACCGCTCGTGGTGTGGCTTTTGCTTTTTTTTGGCTGGCGCCTGATGTTCATCATCGTAGGATTCGGCGCCCTGTTGTGGATTCTGCCCTGGCTGCTCCTCGTTCATGATGACGACCGGCAACTCGAACGAGCCGTACTGCAGCGCTCCGATGCACCCCTCGTTCCGTTCCGTACGCTGTTCCATAGCCCGGTCATGTGGGGCATCATTATCGGGTCGTTCTGCTACAACTACTTCAACTACTTCTGCCTGACCTGGCTCCCTGCATATTTCGCCGAATCGCGGCACCTTTCTCTTAATAAGACGGGCTGGTTCACCGGAGTCAGCTTCTGGGGTTTCGCGATCGTCGCCACTAGCGCCGGGTTCTTTGCGGATCGAGTGATCCATCGAGGCGACGACGCAGTCAGGATTCGCAAAGCCTTTATCATCGCCGGTTTCGTGTTAGCGTCCAGCGAGATGATCGGCGCAGTATCGTCTTCGGCATCGGTCGCGCTATTTTTTGCGATCTTCTCCCTGAGCGGGCTCGGGCTGGCCACCGGAAACATTTGGGCTTTGACGCCGGCCGTGATGCCCGGTGCACCGCCCGCGCGTTTGGCAGCCGTGCAGAATATGGCCGCAAACCTCCCCGGCATTGTCGCACCTATCCTGACCGGATGGTTGAAGCAGGCTAGCGGCGGCTATGAAGCTCCGATGGCAGTAAACCTTGGCTTTCTGCTGCTCGGAATCGCCAGCTATCTGTTTCTAGTTCGACGAAAATACGCGCCACAACGAGCAGTAGCCCTTTCTTGATCATGCAAACAAATCACCGTTCTTTTGTCGCAGGCCTTAGAGGCGTTCTTGGCTTTCCGGTCACGCCCTTTCATGGCGATCTCCGCCTCAATCTCGCGGCTCTAGAGCGCAACGTCGATGAAATGGCTTCTCATCCTTTTTGCGCTTTGGTTGCCGCCGGCGGAACGGGCGAGATGTATTCCATGTCTCCGGAGGAGATCGAAAGGGTAATCGCGACGACCGTAAGATCAGTGAATGGCAGAATGCCGGTGGTTGCCGGAACAGGTTTCAACGCGCTGCTGGGCGCAGACATCGCGCGTCGCGCGGAGAGAGCCGGCGCCGATTGCATTTTGGCCTTGCCGCCCTATTATGTCGGAGCACCGGAAGAGGGTCTATTCGCTTACTACGCGGCAATAGGACACGCAACGAGTCTACCCTTGATGGTCTACAGCCGCGATTGGGTGCTTTTCACGCCGGAGATGGTCGCGAGGCTGGCGGATCGGGTTCCCACGCTTGTTGTCTGGAAGGATGGCCAGGGCGATATCCGCAGATACCAGCGGATCATGGAACACAACAGCGATCGCCTCGCATGGTTCGGCGGCCTGGGAGATGATTGTGTGCCGGGCTATTTTGCGATCGGCGTGCAAGGGTACACATCCAGCATTTCGAACATCTCGCCACGGCTTTCACTGATGCTGGCTGAAGCCGGTATGAACAGCAACTTCACGCGAATGAACGAATTGATGCGGCGCTACGTGAATCCGTTATACGCGCTTCGCGAGCGCTCCAGAGGCTACGAGGTCGCAATCATGAAACAGGCAATGGAGATTATGGGCATCTGCGCCGGCCCGGTGCGCCCCCCGTTGACAAACTGCAGGCCGAAAGACATCGAAGATATTCGGAACCTATTGGCAATTTACAAGGAGTTGCAGGTTTAAGAATTCAAGTTCCGCGGTACTCGCGATTGATCAACTGTTCAAGATACAGCTTGGAAGCAATTATGTCGCGTTCCTGTTTCGGCCCTGTTATTTCTCGTTCTATGGTGATCGGGCCGGTATAGGAAATGCGACGAAGACCGGCGATCACTTCGGCGAAACGCACGCGGCCTTTGCCGATGGGCACTTCCCTTCCCAGGCCATACGGGTCCGTTGGATAGAGCCCATCTTTGGCGTGTAGGCCCCGCACGTACGGGCCGATTACGTCCAGAGCCCCTACCGGCTCACCTTTGCCGTAGAGGATCAGGTTGGCGACATCCAGGTTGACGCCCAAATTGTCCAACCCGACATCCTCGATCGCACGGAGCAAGGTAATAGGCGTTTCCTGCCCAGTCTCCATCAAGAAAGTCTGGCCGTTACTCCGGCAGTAGCCTGCAACCTCGGTGATTGCCGCAACGGCATCCGCGTAGAGAGGCTCGTTAGGGCCTTCCGGTATGAAGCCGCAATGCGTGTGAACCGCCTTGACACCGCATGCTTTTGCGAGGTCAGAGGCGCGTTTCAGAGCATCGATCCGCGCGCGGCGAGTAGCAGGCGGAATGATGCCGATAGTGAGCGGTCCTTCCCGCAAATTCCACACCATTCGACCCTCTCCCAGAGTCATGAGGGCGGTTGCTTCTACCTGATACTTCGTCAGTGCTTCTCTGATCGGCGCCGCCAGCGCAAGCGGCGCCGTGCCAACGGCCAATTGACACGTGGGGAAGGCGAGACGATGCACCTTTGCGATGGCTTGCTCGGGAGTCGTGGTGGCGCTGACGCCAACTACCACGCCGAGACGCGGCACGCCCGGTGCTCCTGCAGCCGTGTTCCATCGAGCACTGGCGACGGTGGCCAGCGCCGCCTTCGTAAACGTGCGCCTGTCGTATGTCGGCATCGATACTCAGATCGTACCGGCTCGCGATCAGAAGATGAACGGCATCAGACGCCAGGTTCTGCGCATGTACTGCTTATAGGGCTCGCCCAGACTGGCGATCAGTGCCGATTCTTCGATTGGAACTCTATATGCGTAAGCAGTTCCGGCGCAAGCAAGCATCGCGATAAGACCCGCCCAGTTACCCAACGCAAAGCCAAACCCAAGACCTGAGAGCAGGGCGCCTGAATAAGCCGGATGTTGTACATATCGGTACGGCCCCGTATCGATGACTGTCTGTCCCGCCTGCACGCCGACCTCAGCCGTAAAATATCGGCCTAATACCGCCATCGCGTACCGACGAAGTGCTATGCCCGCGAGCATGAGGCAGATCCCAAGAAAGAATAGTTCCACACGCATTCGGGTAATCGCAGCTTGTGGAAGATTGAGCGAGAGAAAAAGATCCAGGGCCATCCCGACCGGTAACAGGATCAGGATCAGTGCGCAGGAACCGCGATCACTTGCTTTCGAAGGCGCGCCGGAACGCTTCGTTCTCAAGCCGATAACTTCCGGCATGACCCATAACGCCCAACAGGCCCAAAAAATTATCGAATAAGCGTGTTCACCTGTAAACGGCAAAGGACGCACGACTACACCTCAACGATCAGCCAAGAATCATGCGCCATCGCAACGGTGGAGCTTGATATTCGGCTCTAACCAGAACACGCTGGTACTTTTTCTAGCAGAGGATAGCACAAAGAGATGGTATAAGCCCCAGCAGCAATCCGGGGACATAATCAAGCTGGAGGACTAATTCTGAGAAAGCTTGTCTTGATCGGCATCATCCCGTTGGCCTCTGTGCTCTGGTGCCTGACACGCCCTCCCGATATGGAGTTCCAAAAGCACGTGATCGACATAGGCGCCAGCGAGACGGCCGCGATCGCCGATGTGAACGGGGATGGGAAGCTGGATATCATATCCGGCGAAAACTGGTACGAAGCGCCCGCTTGGAAACCGCACAAATTCCGGGATTTGCCGTATTCAAACGGTTACGTCGACAATTTCAGCGATCTTCCTCTTGATGTCGATGGCGACGGGCGGGCGGACATCATAAGCTGCTCATGGTTTCGAAAATCATTGCGCTGGTGGCGAAATCCGGGGCGCGAAGGACCGTGGGCCGAGCACTCGATCGAGGAAGGCTTCCCGGTGGAGTTCTCGTTTCTGGTAGATCTCGATAACGACGGGAAGGCTCACGAACTCCTTCCCGAATTCGGAGATGCTAAAGCGCCGTTGGCCTGGTACGAAGTCAAGAATGGCGCTTTCGTGAAACACCTAGTCAGCAGTCAAAGTTACGGCCACGGTATCGGCGCCGGAGACGTAAACGGAGACGGCCGCACGGACATCATTACGCCAAAAGGATGGTTCGAAGCCCCACCCGACCCAAGAAACGGCGATTGGATCTGGCATCCCGATTTTGATCTCGGAGCCACCGGCTTCATCTATGCGCTGGATATCAACGGCGACGGACGAAAGGATTTAATCACTACGGCTGCGCACGATTACGGCATTTTTTGGATGGAACAAGGGCCGGAGCATCACTGGACAAAGCACATTATCGATGACACGTGGTCCCAGGCACACGCCATGACGATGGTGGATTTGAATGGCGATGGCAAGCCCGATTTTCTTACCGGCAAGCGATACATGGCGCACGATCATGATCCGGGCGCCCGTGAACCTCTCGGCGTTTATTGGTATGAGTTCGTCAAGGGCGATGGCGGGACGCCGGTGTGGGTCAAGCATGTGATCGATTACGGCGGACGCACAGGCGGCGGCATGCAGTTGCCAGTCGCCGATCTGGATCACGATGGCGACCTCGACTTTGTCGCGCCCGGCAAGTCCGGCCTTTTTCTGTTCGAGAACCTGACCAAGGGTGGGCATTCCCGTGAAGTTCGGCGCTAACACGTTTATCTGGTCTGATCACTTTGGCCATGAACTGATTCCCCTCCTAGACAGGCTGAAGGAAGCCGGGTTCGACGGCATGGAACTACCACTGATTGACCCTGAGCTCGCGAGAGATGTAGAAGTCCGGCGCGCCCTGGAGCGTGCCGGACTCGAGGCCACCTTCTGCTCTGTTTTGCCGAACGGCCTCAGTGCCGTCAGCGACGATGCGGAAATTCGCAAGAAGACGCGTGAGCACACCGCTGTCTGCGTTCGAACTGTTGCAGAAATGGGCGGCAAGATCATGGCCGGCCCGCTGTATGCACCTGTGGGCTATCTGCCAGGCCGGCGCCGCACACCCGACGAGTGGAAGCATGCAATCGAGTACTTCCAGGAACTTGGTTCAGTACTTGATGGCAGCGGAGTCACGCTCGCGATTGAGCCGTTGAATCGCTACGAGACTTATTTCCTGAACACGGCGACCGACGCCGCCCGGTTATGCCGCGAGATTGCGCATCCTAAGATCGGTGTTCTTTTCGATACCTACCACGCCAACATCGAGGAAAAGGATATCGCGGCCGCCATTCTCGCAACGGCACCGTACTTGCGTCACTTTCACTCGTGTGAGAACGACCGCGGCATTCCTGGAACCGGCCACATCGAATGGGCGGCGGTATTCAGCGCGTTGCGCCAAGCCGGTTACGATGATTGGCTCACAATTGAGAGCTTTGGATTCTCGCTCGGCGCCTTGTCGGCAGCGGCCTCCATTTGGCGAGATTTGGCCCCTACGGCAGAGACAATCGCATTTGAAGGCCTCCGCTTCCTGCGTTCACAGGTGTCTAGTTTTTCAAGCTCGGCTGCTGGCTAGCCTGTCGGACCAACAATTTCTGCCAAACTGGGCCGTCCGGATATCGATACCGGTCGAGTGATTCCTGCTTCATCTCGATGCTGTAACCCGCCCGCCACGGCGGCATATAGCGGCCGTTCTTCATCTGCACCGGATTCAGAAAATGCTCATGGAGATGATCCACGTATTCGAGCAAGCGGTCATCCATTCGTCCGGAAACGCAGATGTAATCAAACATGGAGAGGTGCTGGACGTACTCGCAAAGCCCAACGCCGCCCGCATGCGGACAGACCGGGATGCCAAATTTAGCGGCCATGAGCAGGACGGCCAGGATTTCGTTCACACCACCTAAGCGGCAGCTATCGATCTGGCAAACATCAATGGCTGAGGCCTGGAAGAACTGTTTGAACAGCACGCGATTCTGGCAATGCTCTCCGGTCGCTACCCGGATTGGGGCGATAGCTCGTCGAATCGCCGCGTGACCCAGAACATCATCCGGGCTCGTTGGTTCTTCTATGAACCAGGGATCAAACCGCGAGAGAGCTTTCATGTTCGCGACGGCATCGCCAACATCCCAGCGCTGATTTGCATCCATCATGAGCGGCCGGCCGCCGATTTCTTCCCGGATGATCGTGCAGCGCCGAATGTCATCCTTCAGATCGCCGCCGACCTTGATCTTGAAATGACTCCAACCGTTTCGAATGGCATCGCGGCAAAGCTGACGAAGTTCGTCATCGGTGAAGCCAAGCCATCCGGCGGAGGTCGTGTATGCCGGATAGCCGCACTCCAAGAGCTTCGCTTCCCGTTCCTGGCGAGAAGGTTCATTACTTCGCAAAATCTCTAAAGCCTCTTCCGAAGTGAGCGCATCGGTGATGTATCGAAAATCAATACAGGAAACCAATTGTTCGGGCGACATCGAGCTCAAGAGCTTCCAGACAGGCTTACCCTCTGACTTGGCCCACAAATCCCAAACGGCGTTCACCACTGCGGCTGTAGCTAAATGGATCACGCCCTTTTCCGGCCCCACCCAGCGCAGTTGACTATCGCCGGTGATCAGTCGCCAGAAAGCCCCCATATCTCGTGTAAGGGAATCCAGGCTTCGTCCGATAACCAGTTTGGACAAGGCCCTGACCGCTGCCACGCAGAGCTCATTGCCTCTACCGATCGTAAAGGTGAGCCCATGACCCTCGAACGGCGAATCGGTGCGCAGAACGCAGTACGCGGCCGAGTAGTCGGGATTGGGATTCATGGCGTCGGAGCCAATACGTTGCAGCGAGGTCGGGAAGCGAACGTCCCAGACATCTACGGCGGTGATTCGAATGCCCATACTTGAACTAAGCTATCGAATCGCCCGGAGCAGCCGATACGTTCCCACATCGCGCGGGGGAGCGCGTCAACGGACCGCCGCGCTACGAAACGGCGCACGCTGCAATAACGCGCTCGCCGTTTAATCAGCCAGCGTGAAGGCGTACAGGGAGTCGCCGGCGCCAACGACTAAGTACTGCCGTCCGTCGAGCATGTACGTTTCGGGGCCGTTGCTCACGTTGCCAGCAAGGCCAGCATGCCAGAGGATCTTGCCGTTTGCCGGATCGAAGGCGAGCAGGTGATTAGAGCCGTCGCCAGAGAAAAGCAATTTGCCGGCAGTCGTGAGCAGCCCGGATAGACCGCCGCCCCCAGGATAGTCGTGCCGCCAGACGGTGTTGCCGGTCTTGTAGTCGATGGCGCGGAGCGCATGGCCCAGGCCTCCCGAGCTGCGCTCGGCAGCACCGTAGCCTTCCGGATGCGGGTCAGTGTCGGTCAGATAGAACATGCTGTACGACTGCGACGTACTGACGTAAAACAAACCGCTTTCCGGATCGAAGCTGGGGGACGGCCAATTCGTCGCGCCGCCCGAAGGAGGCGAAACCAGCACGCCTGCGACCTGGGGTTCTTTTTCGGGATTCGGAATCGGGCGACCGGTTGCATCCACACCCTTCGACCAGTTCAGCGTTTCGAGGTAGGCCTTTGTCACCACGTTCTTTCCCGTAACTCGGTCCAGAACGAAGAAATAGCCGTTGCGATCAGCCTGGGCAAGCAGTTTGCGCGGCTTGCCATCAATGAGGCCATCAAAGAGAACGGGCGTTTGTGCAGAATCCCAGTCGTGAGTGTCGTGGGGTGATGCCTGGAAATACCACGCCATTTTGCCAGTGTCTACGTTGAGAGCCACAATCGAGCAGGTAAAAAGATCGTCACCTTTGCGACTCTGGCCCGCCATTACAGGATTCGGGTTACCCGTACCAATGTAATAGAGGTGCAGTTCGGGATCGTAAGTACCGGGGATCCAGGTCATGCCGCCGCCATGACGCATGGAATATTCGTCGGGCCAGGTCTCGGCGCCGGGATCACCCTTTCTTAACGGTTCGCTCCACCAGTGCCACTGTACCTGGCCTGTTTCGGGGTCACGCGCCTCGAGGAAGCCGGGAACATCGAGCGAGTCGCCGCCGGTGCCCACAATCACGTGGTTCCCGACGATGATGGGCGCCGGGGTGGAGAAGTATTCCTGTTTCACATCGGCGATTTCCACATGCCAACGCTCCTTGCCCGTCTTCGCATCGAGCGAAACAAGGTAGTTGTCGGGTGTTTCAAAGAACAGCCAGTTTCCGTACATGCCGACGCCGCGGTTCCCGATATGGATGCCACCGCGCGTGCGCCAGAAATAGTGCCAAAGCTCGCGCCCGGACCGCGCATCGACCGCCCAAGTGTTATCGGGCGTAGTGAAGTAGAGAACCCCGTTCACCATCAGGGGCGTAGATTTAATCTGAGTACCCCAGCCATCGTTCGCGTTCGAACCGGTTGCGGGGCCTTCGCCCCCGACGATGGAACCAGGTGTCTCGCCAGGCGTCGAGCGGTAGATCCAGGCCAGATTCAGGTTTTTGATGTTCGACTGGTCAATCTGCTTAAGAGTGCTGAAGCGCCGGCCCGAGTAGTCGCCATTATAGGTAGGCCAGGAATCGGTCGCCGGCTTCAACAACAGCGCAGGATCGAGCATCTGTGCGACCAGGGCAGCCGGCAGTAGGGCGAAGAGAAAAGTAGACAAACGGGGCCAAAATTTCATTTGAGCGTCACCAGATAAGCAGTCAAATTGTGGATATCGGAATCGGTGTACTTCGCCAGCAGGTCTATGTGTCCCTTTAAGGGGTCGTGTATCTCCACTTTCGGGTTATCGCCATTTCGAGTGAACGTACGCAGATCGCCGTTCGAGTCGACCAGGGAAACCGTGAAGTCGTCGATCCGAACCAGCGTGCCGTTGAACGATTCGCCTTGCGGCATCGTAACGGTGACGGTAATCGGTGCAGTTACCGGCCCGCGGCTCCTGCCATAGCGCTCTTCGCGAGGCATAACGATATGCTGCTGCACGCCGACCGCATCGTACTTCGAACCGATGTGGGCAAGGTCGCCCGTTACCGAATGGCAGCCGCTGCATCCGGCAGCTCCGTTAAAGTACGCCTCGCCGGCCTTCGGATCGCCGACCACAATGTTCAGGATCTGGTAGGTGCCTCGCAGAGCGGCCGCCTTAATCCGGTCATGGAGGAAGGTAGCAATATCGGAAATCTGCTCTGGCGTGAGGCTGAACTTCGGCATGCCCTTATCGGGCCGGCCATTCAGCACGACCTGGCCGATCTTATTCCCGTTCTCGTCGTCAAGAACAAGGACGGAGCGGAGCAGATCGGGTCCTGTTTCCCCTCCTTTCGCATTGGCGCCGTGACAAAAGGCACAGGTGGTGACGAACAGCTTGTGTCCTCTTTCCACCGCAGCCGGATCATAATCCGGGTACTCACCGCCGCCAAGCGAGCGCTTTGGCGCTGGAGCTTGCGGGGTTCCCTTTACGGGCGTTGCTGGCGTTTGGGCTCCTGCATGGGCCAGTAATCCGGCAAACACGGCCAGGGCGGGCCGGATGGTTTTCGAGCTAGAAAGCAAGGGTTACTCCTTGGGGACTTAAAAGGAAGTGTAACCGAGAGTCCTTGGAGATCCGCTATTTCTCTGTTTCAATCATCCTTCGGTGGGGCAGTTGGGCAGATCACAGGCCGACGCTGTGACGAATTCCGACAAGATTCGTTGGGCCCTTTTTCTCACCTGTGGTGCGGGATCCTTTGCGAGCGTTTGCAGTTGCCCAATCACTCGCGAATCACGAGTCTCGCCCAGCGCCCAGGCGGCCGCAGCGCGAGACATCGCCGAGGGATGCGAGGCCAGACGAGTCATGCCGTCAAGCCAGCATTCATCGCGGTGATAAAAGAGCCCAAGAAGAGCATTGGCAACCACCCGATGATGAGCATCTGAGAGCGCATGTTGCAGGATGCTGATTGCCTCTGAATTCTGGACGTGCCAGAGCGCTTCGATGGCGTTCGCGCGCACCCGCGCATCGGCAGACTCCAGTTGGCGAGCAATCATATCCTGATTCGGCATTACCGTACAAATGACCTTCACGGCCTTCGAGCGGATGGTGCGGTCAGTATGCTGAGTCAAGGCTCGCAGCCAGGGGAGCAGAATGCCGAAGTCTTTTAGCTCTTCAAGAAGCTCGATGGCCTGCTTCGCAAGCTCCGCATTCTCTGTGTGTGTCTCTAGGAAAGCTAGAATGCGGGCGAAAAACCGGGGATCCGCCTCGCGGAGGGTGACCGCCGCTCGCCGGGCCTCCTCGCTGGACAGCAATTCCGGATCGAGCAGATGCGGTACGTATTCGGGCCGGAAGGTGAGCCAGGCGAGCATTTCCCTTGCAGCCGGATTCAATTCCCGCGTGCCAAGGTAACGAACACAGGTGCGAGCCACTTCCGCAGGCCTAATCTTTCGCATCTGTCGGAAGGATACAGTGAACTTCTGGGCATCGTTGTCAGCGAGCGTATTCAGGGCTCTTGCAAGCGGAGATGCACACGACATTTCTTCTGAGATATCGCGATCCATTATCGGTTCTCGACTCTGAACGTTCCCTTGCCATATCGACGCCAATCGGGAAAAATTGAATGCCGCTGCCGGAGAAAAGGCGTAGAGTTTCAGGTTTTGATGAAACGGCAGACAGAGTGGACTACAATGAGGGAGTCCACCCAACTTGCGGATGTGGCGGAATTGGCAGACGCGCTAGATTCAGGTTCTAGTGTCGGCAACGACGTGGAGGTTCAAGTCCTCTCATCCGCACCAAATAAACCAATCATTTACGGCTCTTTTTCCGGCAGGCTCTTGGCGCTTGCAGTGGTTTTTGCAGTGGTTCTTCGGGTATCCATGAGGATTCGGACAGCCTCTGCATCTGCCGTATCGACGACTCCATAGCGCCTGTCCATGTCTGGCGTTTTCCAGCCATGTACTTTCATTCTAAGGGCTTGCGGGACACCCTCCCGGCTCAACCTTCGGTTGCTACTCCTGCGCCCGTCGTGTGGGATGAAATAGCCCACGCCTGACGTCTTGGCTGCGGCGTGCCAGTGAGCATAGAAGTTTCGCAACGTTACCGGCCGGCCGTCGCTAAATACGAACGCTTTGACCTGGCTCGGCTGGCGATGCTCCCACAACCACTGCAACCACTGCAGCATTGGACCGTCGTAGATCGGCACGCTACGCGAGTCGCCGTTCTTCCCAAATCGCACTACGATAAACCTGCGCTCGACATCGATGTCCCGGAGTTCGAGCTTCACCAGTTCCCCGCGGCGCATCCCGCCGTAGTAGGCGCAACAGGCGAATGGCTTCAGGTCGTCAATCAGTGCACTGAGGAACCGCAGGAAGTTCGGTTCCTCCTGGTAGCCTTGCCGCGCGTTCCCGTCCTCGTTGGTTATTGGGAACCAGGGAATCGTAAGCGATCTTCCCTGCTTCGCCTGCAGCCGCATGGCTGCCCGGAGGTATGACAATTCCCGGTTGATGGTCGAATCCTTGTCGCCTTCGGCCTTCCGCTTCTCCCGATACGCTTGCAGCTTTGCCGTCGTCAGCTGGCCGTTGCGCATCTTCCCGAACGGTTCCATTAGGTGAGCGTTGATAGTGAGCTCGTAGACATAGGCGGTATTCTCACCTAGGTCCTCTTTCGCGTGCCGAATGTACGCCCGGAGAATGTCTCCCAGCGTATCCATGTCGGCGCGCCGGCCGGATCCAGTTATCTCACCGCGAGCCCGCTTACCAAGGAGCTTGTCAAGTTCTCACTGTGCCTTCTTCTTGTCTGTGGTCTTGGCAGAAAAGGGGCCAATCTGCTCACCGTCTACGTAAGCCTGGTAATACCAGATCCCCTTCTTACCGCGCTGGCAGAGCGTGCCTGAACCGTACCGACCCATCGGGAACAGTTTATGTCCGGTTGTTGGAAACCCACGCCTCGATATCGTTCCGGTGAATCAAGACCCGAGTTCCGCAGCGCACGCACGGAATCTCCCGCTCGCGCACCATGTTCTTGACAGTGGACCGCGACAGACCCATGCTCTGCGCTGCCTCGGCCATCGAAAACAGGATCTTTTCCGTCCCGCTCATCTGCCGTTGCAATCTGTCGATGACCTTAGCCGCGACATCTTGGGCGATTCTGTCAGCAAGAATTGCCATGAACTGTTCTGTCGTACTCATCCCCTAATTCCCTGCTCTTTCCGCTCTCAATACTGGGCAAATCTATACTCAAACGTCAGTGCTTCGGGCCCGGAGCCGAGAATCCACGTCCTGTCCATCTAGGTGATCGCGGAATAGCCGCAAATTCGTCGTCAAATATCTTCATCAGCAGCTCCGGCGTTATATCAGTCATTCCCATGACCCGCTTGAACGGCTGCTTCGATCATTTGTGCAAAGATGCCAGTCGCAGCCATAAATCCTACGTCCCTTCAAATCGAAGTGACCACGTATCAATTCCTCGGCAACCTGCATTAGCTCGAACCAGAATGCAATGCTGACGCTGAGTTATTTCGCACTCTGTTCCTGGATCTGTAAATTCATCACTATCTCTTCTTCGACGTTGCACGGTCCGGCACCCCCGTTTCCATGCCGATCGGTCTCAGCTACTAGCGACTGGCCCAGGGCGTCATTGTGATCTTCCATGCTTCGAACGCTGCCCGGCGGACGATCTTGCGCCTGCCCATACAGATAGCCGGAAGCTGGGAAGTGCCGGAAAGCTTGCCATTGATCGCGTTGTAAACGTGCGCTCTTGAGCACCGCAGATTCGCGGCAATTTCGTCAATCGAAAGAATCTCACTTTGCTCTTCCATGTCGTCCTCTGAAACCATAGATATTTCTAACTGGCCTGAGCCGAGAGTAGGCTGAAAATTACGTTCAGTTGAAGAAATATATTCGCTGCTGGTGTCGTTACGCATGCGCTCTGAAATGGTCGTGCTCTTTGGGAACGCTTACAGAGCCCTCCTCTGCGAACAATGGAGCAAGTTGCCTCGATTCTGCAAATCCTCGCCAAGACGCGCGGTATTGAGATAGACAGGCGCACATCCGAACGCAAGATCGAATGTATACAAGCAGTCCGTGCTCAACGCGAACACCGCAGTCAGGAGCTGGTGTATGCGGCCCGTCCGTTCGTACTCTCTGGATTACCGTTAAAAAGGCCGCCGGTAGGAGTGCTGCTCCATCGTAGGTGGAATGGGCGCTACTTTCTTGAAGTGCAAGGCCATCCGGACTTCGGCTTGCCATTCGGCCAAGACCGGTTATTAATCATCTGGATCGCATCTCTTGCCGTTCGGCGGCAAACCCGATTTATTGAATTCCGCGCCGGATCCGAAATTCTCGAGGAATTCGGCCTACCTAGGAATGGGTTCCACTACCGGCGCATCGTCGAAGCGTTCCAGCGCATCTTTAGTTGCACTATCTTCTTCGGCACCGACAATGGACGGCAACCCATGTTTGATCGTGCTCGCTTCTGTTTCTTCGATCGCATGCGCGTCTGGTACTCGCCAGACAATCGCGACGGCAGCCTGAATCGCGTTGAGTTAACTGAACACTTTTGGCAAGAAATCAAGGCTCATCCTATTCCTGCGGAGCGAGAAGTTGTCCGGGCGCTCGCGAACACGCCAGGCTGCTTGGACCTCTACATCTGGCTGGTGTGGCGCTGTCATGCCGCCCGTTCAATCGAACACATCCCGCTGTTGAGTGAGAACGGACTGATCGCCCAACTTGGGGCGAAGAGTATGCGAGGCCTCGCGATTTTAAGCGAACGCTGACGAGATGGCTAAAAACAATCCGGATTTATTGGCGCGACTGTCCGGCCAAGCTCACGGAAAGCGATGCCAGCTTGCTGATCGGTCCCGCAAAACTCATCCCCCAACGAATGTAATCGTTCTCCCCAGGTAATCGCCTACGCATTCGATCCATTCCGCACCGCTGCCCGGGAATAAACGCCGCCGTGCTTCCGCGAACTGAGCACACGCGTGCCCTTCGGCGCGCTCCACGCGTCTTGAGAGTGCGAGGTCAGAGGAGTGTATCGCGTTCAATCATGCTGGGGGCTCGGCGTTGTAACAA
>Ga0213872_10000842_pt1 | contig 22153 bp, 21 predicted proteins | sample VelepicomBERX_R2_FD_160071 | JGI IMG/M metagenome (GOLD analysis project Ga0213872, IMG submission 160071) | Rhizosphere microbial communities from Vellozia epidendroides in rupestrian grasslands, the National Park of Serra do Cipo, Brazil - RX_R2 | ecosystem: Host-associated > Plants > Roots >...
TAGAAGGTGTAGAGCCACCAGCGCGGCAGCGGTGTGTTCAGTTCCTTGATGCCGTCCCATTCATGGCCGGTGGTGTCCGTGCCGGACAGCTTGTCCTTTTCAACTTCATTGCTCATGGCGGCCTCTCTCGGAGGGAATGTCGTCACGGAGGATCAGCGAGGCATGGCGCTGCATGTCGCGCTTGCGGCCCGGCCAATAGGCCCACAGCGCCAAACCGCAGAACAAGGCGAAGCCCCACAGGAGATGCGCGTATTGCAGCAGCGGCAGATGGTCGGACAGGCGTTCGAGCATGCTCGCCTCCCTCACTGAACCAGGTTTTCGAGCGGGGTCTTCTGGAACGGCACCAGGGTTCCCAGCATCTGCAGATAGGCGATCACCGCATCCATCTCGGTGGGGGCGGCGCCCGCCGGCGTTCCGGTGAAGCTGGCCACCACCGCACCCGGATAGCGGCCGGTCAGGCCGGTGCTGTCGCCGTCCGGATCGATCTGGACGGCCAGATCGTCCTGGGCATGGGCGATCATGTCGTCGCTGTAAGGAACGCCGACGGCGCGCAAAGTCTTGAGATGTCCGGCCAGATCGTCGGTTCGCACCGGGCGCTGCGCCAGGAAGGCGTAGCTCGGCATGATCGAGGTCGGCACCACGTCCTGCGGATGGGCCAGGTGCGCCTTGTGCCAGTCGTTGGAATATTTGCCGCCGACCCGGGCGAGGTCCGGGCCGTTGCGCTTCGAGCCCCATTGGAAGGGGTGGTCGTACATGCTTTCGGCGGCCAGGCTGTAATGCCCATAGCGCTCGACCTCGTCGCGGAACGGACGGATCTGCTGGCTGTGGCACAGATAGCAGCCCTCGCGGACATAGATGTTGCGGCCGATCTGTTCGAGCGGCGTGTAGGGACGCACCCCGTCGACGCGCTCGATGGTGGTTTCGATGGTGAACAGCGGCACGATCTGCACCAGTCCGCCGATCGAGACGGTGACCAGGGCCAGAACGAGCAGCAGGATGGCGTTCTTCTCGATGAGGGAATGATTGAAACGCATGGTCGATATCCTCACTGCGCCGGCTGCGGAACGGGCGCCGCGGCTAGGACGCGGTCCTGCGATCCGGAGGCGGTCTTCCACAGATTGAAGGCCATGATCAGGGCGCCGGAGAGGTAGAGGACCCCGCCCAGCATGCGGATCAGATAGAAGGGGTGCATGGCTTCGACGGTCTCGATGAAGCTGTATTGCAGGAAGCCGTTGGCGTCATAGGCGCGCCACATCAGGCCCTGCATGATCCCCGAAGCCCACATGGCGCAGACATAGAAGACGATGCCCAGGGTGGCGATCCAGAAGTGCCAGGAAACCAGCTTTTCCGAGTAGACCTTGGTCTTTCCCCACAGCACCGGAAAGATGTAGTAGAGCGCGCCGAAGGTGATGAATCCGACCCAGCCCATGGCGCCGGAATGCACATGGCCGATGGTCCAGTCGGTGTAGTGCGACAGGCCGTTGACCGGCTTGACCGACATCACCGGCCCCTCGAAGGTCGACATGCCGTAGAAGGCCAGCGAGGTCACCGAGAAGCGCAGGCCGGGATTGGTGGCCAGCTTGTGCCAGGCGCCCGACAGGGTCATCAGGCCGTTGATCATGCCGCCCCAGGACGGCATCCACAGCATCACCGAGAAGACCATGCCCAGGGTCTGGGTCCAGTCGGGCAGCGCGGTGTAGTGCAGATGGTGCGGACCCGCCCAGATATAGAGGAAGATCAGCGACCAGAAATGGACGATCGACAGGCGGTAGGAATAGATCGGCCGCTCCGCCGCCTTGGGGATGTAGTAATACATCATGCCGAGGAAGCCGGCGGTCAGGAAGAAGCCCACGGCGTTATGGCCGTACCACCACTCGATCATCGCATCCTGCACGCCGGCATAGGCGCCATAGCTCTTCCAGTCGAAGACCGACACCGGCAAGGCGGCGTTGTTGACCAGATGCAGCATGGCGATGGTCAGGATGAAGCCGAGCAGGAACCAGTTGGCGACATAGATGTGCGGTTCCTGGCGGCGCAGCAGGGTGCCGACGAAACAGACCAGATAGGCGACCCAGACGATGGTCAGCCACAGATCGACATACCATTCGGGCTCGGCATATTCCTTGCCCTGGGTGATGCCCATGACATAGCCGGTGGCGGCCAGCACGATGAACAGCTGATAGCCCCAGAACACGAACCAGCCGAGCTGCCAGCCGCCGAACAAGCGGGCCTTGCAGGTGCGCTGGACGATAAAAAGCGACGAGCCGATCAGGCCGGACCCGCCGAAAGCGAAAATCACCCCCGAGGTATGGACCGGGCGCAAGCGGCCGAAGCTGGTCCATTCGAGGCCGAAATTGAGGTCGGGGAAGGCGAGCTGCGAGGCGATCAGAAGCCCCATCGAAAAGCCGACCACTCCCCAGAAGACGCAGGCCACCATGAAGGCGCGAACTACGTCGTCGACATAATCGGGGTGTCTCGTTTGAGCTGTCATGGTGATCCCTGGCGTCAAAGAGGTCCGGCCGCGGAAAAGCGGCCTGGGTAGACGCCACGGTAACGACGGGGACAAAGCCCCGTTTTGATTCAGATCAACAGTGGAATTGGACTAAGCCAGGACGAGATGCAGCGCTGCCAACCAGAGGGTTGCGGCATTCAGCAGGAAGAGTAGCGCCACCGCTTCGACCGCGCGGGAGCGCCAGCGCCGGGCCAGGCTGCGCCCGGTCAAGCCGACGACCACGAGACCGGGCACCGTGCCGGCTCCGAACGCCGCCATGGCGGAAGCGCCGCCGACGACGCTGCCGGTCGCCGCAGCCGCGGCCAGGGCGGCATAGAGAAAGCCGCAGGGCAACAGTCCGAGCAGCAACCCAAGGCGGAAGCCACCGGGGCGGCGGGCCGCGAGCGGCACCACCAGATCGGCGAGCGGCCGCGTCAACGCCGCGAACGGGCCGACCGGCAATTTCCCGAGATGCGCCACCGCTTGCAGCAAAAAGGCCAGGGCGCCGAGGCCAAGCAGGAAGGCCAGCGGCCATCGCAGGGCGCCCTGGCCGGTCACCACGTCGCCCACCGTGCCGGAGAGGGCGCCAAGCGCGACATAGGTGATCAGGCGGCCGAAATGGTAGCGCGGCAGCGCGGCACCGGCCAGCCGGCCCAACCCCGCCCCGCCTTCCGGGGCCTGCATCAGCACGAACGGCCCGCACATCGGCATGCAATGGGCGAAACTGCCGACCAGCGCCGTTACGAACAGGCCTCCGGCGATGACGCCGGGCGACCCGCACAGGGCGCCGAAGGGAAGCAGCCTGGCCAGAATCTCATGCATTAACCATCTCGGCGGGCTCCAATAGCTCAAGACTATGCCTGGCTATCATACCCTCCTCGTCGGTCGGCACCACCATCACCGCGACCCGGCTATCCGACGCGCTGATCACGTCGTGTGCCACAAGGTTCGCTTCAGGGTCGAGCGACAAGCCCAACCAACCCAACCGGGCGCAGACCAGCGCGCGGATCTCGGGCGAGCGCTCGCCGATGCCGGCGCTGAAGACGAGGCCGTCGAGCCCGCCCAGCACCGAGACCAGGGCGCCGATCTCGCGCACGATGCGATAGACGAACAATTCGATCGCCCCCACCGCCCGGGGATCGGTGCTGGCCAGCAGGTCGCGCATATCCGCCGATAGTCCGCCCGACGCGCCGAGCAGCCCGGAGCGGCGATAGAGCGTATTTTCGATGTCGCTAGCGCTCATGCCCAGCGACTGCATCATGTACAGCACGACGCCGGGATCGAGCGTGCCCGTGCGCGTTCCCATCACCAGCCCGTCCAGCGCCGTGAAGCCCATGGTGGTGTCGACGCTGCGCCCGTCTTTCAGGGCGCACAGGCTGGCGCCGCTCCCGAGATGGCAGGCGATCACGCGACCTTTGGCCAGGCGGGGCGCCAGGACCCTGAGCCGGCGCGAGATGAATTCGTAGGACAGGCCGTGGAAACCGTAGCGACGCACTCCGGCGGCGGCGAATTCGGGCGGCAGGGCAAAGCGGGTCGCGACCGGCGGCATGCCGTGATGGAAGGCGGTATCGAAGCAGGCCACCTGCGCGATGTCGGGATGGCTGGCGGCGATCTGGTGGATCGGCGCCAGATTGTGCGGCACATGCAGCGGCGCCAGCGGCGTCAATTCGGCCAGCGCCGCCAGCAAGGCGGGCGTCACCCGCTCGGGGCCGTCATGATGCGGCAGGCCATAGACGACGCGATGCCCGACCGCCATCAGCCGGTCGGGGGCGAGATGATCCTCGACCCAGGCCAGCAACGTGGACAACAGAAACTCGAAGCTTTGCGGCTGGTCCCAAGTCTGGCGGGCCAGCTCGGCGCCGCCCGGATCGCGCGCCCAGAAACGCGGCGACCCGCCGATGCCTTCGATCGCCCCATGCGAGACGAGGACGAGGTCGGGAGCGGCGACGCGATAGAGCGCGAATTTCAGGCTCGACGAGCCGGCATTGACGGTGAGGATGGCCTGGCCCATCTCACGCCCCCTTGCGGCTGGCAAGGCGCGCGGCGACAGCGCAGGAGGCCAGGCGGGTCCGCTCGGAATCGGCGCGGCTGGTCAGGATGATCGGCGCCTTGGCGCCCAGCACCACGCCGGCGGCGTCGGCCCCGGCCAGGAAGCTCAACTGCTTGGCCAGCATGTTGCCGGCCTCGAGATCGGGGGCGACCAGGATGTCGGCCTGGCCGGCCACCGGCGAGACGATGCCCTTCTCGGCGGCGGCGGTCGGGCTGACCGCATTGTCGAACGCCAAAGGCCCGTCGACCAATCCGCCGGTAATCTGGCCGCGATCGGCCATCTTGCACAAGGCGGCCGCATCCAGGGTCGAGCGCAGCTTCGGATTGACCGTTTCGACCGCCGACAGCACGGCGACGCGCGGGGTTTCGATTCCCATGGCCTGGGCGAGGTCGATGGCGTTCTGCACGATGTCGCGCTTCTGCTCGAGATCGGGCGCGATATTGACCGCCGCGTCGGTCACCAGCAAAGGGCGCGGATAGGTGGGCACGTCCATGATGTAGACATGGCTGAGGCGCCGCCCGGTCTTGAGGCCGCTGTCGGGGGCCAGCACCGCGCGCAGCAGATCGTCGGTATGCAGCGAGCCCTTCATCAGGATCGCCGCCTCGCCCGCCTGCACCAGCCGAACCGACTGCTCCGCCGACGCGGAGGGCGTCGGCGCCTCGACCAGGCGGAAGCCGGCGATGTCCAGTTTGGCGGCCTCGGCGGCACCCCGGATCTTGTCGCCGGGACCGACCAGGATCGGCACCAGCAGGCCGGCGGCGGCGGCCTCGGCGACCGGCACCAGGGCGGCGGCGCTGCAGGGATAGGCGACCGCGACCGGCAATGCCGGACGCTTGGCCGCCTCGGCCAGAAGCGCGTGGAAGCGCTCGTGGCGATTCATCATCACCTCGGGCAGTTCGACCCGGGGACGGCGGATCTTCTCGGTCGGCGCCCGCACCCGGGCGGCCCCGTCGATCACGACGTCGCCATTCTGGTTGACGCAGCGGCAATCCAGCGTGACGTCGCCCTTCTTCGCATCCTTGCCCGACACGGTCAGGGTGGCGGTGACGCTGTCGCCGATCCCGACCGGACGCAGGAAGCGCAGCTCCTGGCCGAGATAAATGGTGCCGGGGCCTGGCAACTCGGTGCCCAGCACGGTGGAGATCAGGCTGGCGCCGAGCATGCCGTGCGCGACCACCTTGTGGAAGATGTCGCCGGCGGCATAGGCCGGGTCGAGATGGGCCGGATTGACGTCGCCCGACACCACGGCGAACAGCTCGATGTCGCGCTGGGTGACGGTGCGCGACACGGTTGCCTGATCGCCCACGGCGATCTCGTCGAAGGTCCGGTTTTCGATCATCTCAGCGTTCATGGACATAGCTCCCGGGGGCCGCGGCAAGGGCGGCTTTGCACGCTTTCGGCTTGGTCCAGGCGCCCGAGCGCTCGTGCAGCCAATCCGTCCAGGCCGGCCACCACGATCCCTCCTGGGCGGGTGTCGCCTCCAACCACTCCTCTGGCGAGAGAAAAGGCTGCTCGGCGCCGGCGCGGCGGGCCTGGCGGAAATGGCGGCGGGGATGGCCCGGCTCGCTGACGATGCCGGCATTGTGCCCGCCGGAGGTCAGCACGAAGCTGATCTCGCCCGGATTGAGCAGATGGATCTTGTAGACCGACCGCCAGGGCGCGACATGGTCGCTTTCGGTGCCGACGGCGAAGATCGGCACGGCGATCTCTTCGATCGTGACCGGGCGGCCTCCGACCTGAAAATGACCCTCGGCGAGATCGTTGCGCACGAACATCGAATGCAGATAGTCGGAATGCATGCGGTAGGGCATGCGGGTGGCATCGGCGTTCCAGGCGGCCAGATCGCTTGTCTGGTCGCGCTCGCCCAGCAGATAAGCACGGATCAGCCGCGACCAGACCAGGTCGTTCGAGCGCAGCATTTGGAAGGCTCCGGCCATCTGTCCGCTGTCGAGATAGCCCTGGCGCCACATCACGTCGTCGAGCATGGCGAGCTGGCTCTCATCGGTGAAGAGCTGCAATTCGCCGGCCTCGGCGAAGTCGGTCTGCGCCGCCAAAAGCGTCAGGCTGGCCAGCCGATGATCGCCGTCGCGAGCCATCGCCGCCGCCGCGATCGACAAAAGCGTGCCGCCCAGGCAATAGCCGCAGCCATGCACCTTCGCCGCGCCGATGGCGTCCAGGGCCGCCATCACCCCGTCGCGGCGATAATCCTCGAACGACACGTCGCGCAGCTCGGCGCCGGGATTGCGCCAGGAGATGCAGAAGACGGTGAAGCCCTGCGACACCAGATAGCGGATCAGCGAATTTTCCGGCGACAGATCGAGGATGTAATATTTCATGATCCAGGCCGGCACGATCAGGATCGGCTCGGGCCGCACCTTCTTGCCGGACGGCGCATATTGGATCAGTTCCATCAGCCGGTTGCGCAGCACCACCGTGCCGGGGGTCGCCGCCACATCCTTGCCGACGACGAACGGTTCGCTCTCCCGCGCCGGGCCGCCGGTCGCGGCCTCCAGCAGATCCTCACCCCAATTGCGCCAGCCGCGCCAGAAATTGAGGCCGCCCTGGTCGGCGGCCGCCTTCAGCACCTGCGGATTGGTCCAGGGAAAATTGGTCGGCGAGACCATGTCGAGCATCTGGCGCAGCGCGAAGGCGACGACGTCCTCGTGATGCCTGGCGACGCCGGCGGGCGCATGGGCGGCGGCCTTCCACCATTCTTCGGCCAGCAGGAAATTCTGCTCCAGCAGGTCGAAGGGCGGCGAAGCCCAGGCTGGATCGTCGAAACGGCGATCGCCGGGCACCGGCACCGCCCAACGGTCGCGGTCCATCAGCCGTCCCAGCTGGTCGACGGCCTGGCGGGCCAGATCGAGGCGCCGTTCGGGGGCGTTGGCGAGATGCAGCCCCCAATCGAGAAAAGCCAGCAGCAGGGACACCGGAGACAGGAACGCGGTCAGCCGGGCTTCCTGGGCATGCAGGAAGCGGTCGAAGCTGTCGCCCTCCACAGGCATGCGGTATTGCGACATGGCTCACCCATTGAGGTCGGTCAGCGCCTCGAGGTCCTTGATGCGGATCTGGCGCACCGACGGCAGCTCGATCACGCCGTCCCGCTCCAATTGGGACAAGGTGCGCGACACCGTTTCGATGGTCAGGCCGAGATAATCGCCGATGTCCTGGCGCGTCATGGCCAGGCCGATGGTGCCGGCAGCGGAGGATTGACGCGCCCAGTCCAGCAGGAAGGCGGCGACCTTCTCGACGGCGCTGCGGCGCCCGAGCAGCACGGCGTGCTCCTGGGCGCGGCTGAGATTGCGCAGCACCTGGGCCAACAGGCGCGGCGACACCGATTGGCCGTTCGCCTTGTCGAGCGGCACGCGGCGATAGGCGACGATGCGGCAATCGCTGACCGCCTCGGCGGACAGGCTGTGCAGGCCGCCGGTCTCGATGCCGAACACGTCGCCGGCGACCAGGAAAGCGTCGATCTGGCGGCGCCCGTCGGAGAGGAATTTGCAGGTGCGGACGACGCCGGAGACCACCTTGTAATAGCAGTCGGCCTCCTCGCCTTCGCCATAGATCTCGCGATCCTGCTCGAAGCGCATGGCCGGGCCTGCGCTGACGCCGTCCTCGTCCTGGGTGATTTCGGTCCAGGGCGAAAAGTCCCGCGATGCGGGCAAGATGGCGAGTTGCACGGTCATCGTAATCCCCCAAAACCTTGAAAAGCGATATTGCCTTTCTACCGGTGCGGGCCGGGCGCCGAAATTCGGTTAGGTCCTACGTAAAACTACGTAGTGCCGCCTGGGAGCAGGGCGTGTATTGCAGTATGGTCTCTTGGTAGGAGCCCGCGCCATGCCCCCGTCCTCAAGCACCGAAGATGTGCGCAGCCGCCTGGCGGCGATCGTGGAATCGTCCGACGACGCCATCGTCGGCAAGACCCTGGACGGCATCGTCACCGATTGGAACCGCGGCGCCGAGGCGATCTTCGGCTACCGCGCCGACGAGATCATCGGCATGCCGATCGCCGCCATCGTGCCGCCCGAGCGCCTCGCCGAGAGCGAAGGCATCCTCAGGCGCATCCGGGCCGGCGAGCGCATCGATCATTTCGAGACGCAACGGTGCCGCAAGGACGGCACCGTGATCGACGTGTCGGTCACCATCTCGCCAGTCTATGACGGCGAAGGCCGCCTGTGCGGCGCCTCCAAGGTCGCGCGCGACATCACCGGGAACCGGCGCGCCCTGGCCGCCCTGGAAGAGCGCGAGGCGCATCTGCGCTCGGTGCTGGAGACGGTGCCGGACGCGATGGTCGTGATCTGTCCGAAAGGCATCATCCAATCGTTCAGCGCCGCCGCCATCCGCCTGTTCGGCTATAGCCCGGACGAGGCGATCGGACAGAATGTCCGCATCCTGATGCCCGAGCCCTATAGCGCCCAGCATGACGGCTATCTGCAGCGCTATGCCGACACCGGCGAGCGCCGCATCATCGGCCTGGGCCGCGTCGTGGTCGGGCGCCGCAAGGACGGCTCGACCTTCCCGATGGAATTGTCGGTCGGCGAGATGAATGCCGGCGGCAAGCGCTTTTTCACCGGCTTCGTGCGCGATTTGACCGAACGCCAGGAAGCGCAGCATCGCCTGCAGGAGCTGCAGGCCGAACTTATCCATATGTCGCGCTTCACCGCCCTCGGCGAGATGGCCTCGACCCTGGCCCATGAACTCAACCAGCCGCTCACCGCGGTGGCGAGCTATCTCAAGGGCGCCGGCCGCCTGCTCGACGCCGGCGAAAGCAGCGGCGTAGCCCTGGCCCGCGACGCCATCGATCGCGCGGCCCAGCAGGCGCTGCGCGCCGGACAGATCATCCGGCGCCTGCGCGAATTCGTGGCACGCGGGGAAGGAGAGCGGCAGGCCGAGAACCTGGCCAAGGTGATCGAGGAGGCCTGCGCCCTGGCCCTGGTCGGCGCCAAACAGAGCGGGGTCCAGGTGACGATGGCGTTCGACAGCACATCGACCCATGTGCTGGCCGACAAGATCCAGGTGCAGCAGGTGCTGCTCAATTTGGTGCGCAACGCCATCGAGGCGATGCAGGAGGTCGAGCGCCGCGTCCTCACTTTGTCCACCCACCGGCTGGACACCGAGACGGTGCGGATCGACGTTGCCGACACCGGCCCCGGGATCTCGCCCGAGATCGCCGAACAATTGTTTCAGCCCTTCATCACCACCAAACAGACCGGCATGGGGGTCGGGCTGTCGATTTCGCGCACCATCGTCGAGGCGCATGGCGGGCGAATATGGGTTGACCCCAACCCCGGGGGCGGCGTGATATTCCGCATGACTCTCAAGATCATCGATGTCGAGGAACTGGCCCATGGATAACAGCGCCGTCGTTCACCTGATCGACGACGACGAGGCGGTGCGCCAGTCATTGGCCTTCCTTCTCGCCACGGCGGGACACGCGGTGCGTGTCTATGACTCGGGCGAGGCTTTCCTCGCCGCCGCCGGAACGGTGCAGCCGGGCTGCATCGTCAGCGACGTGCGGATGCCCGGCATCGACGGGCTGGCCCTGCAGCGCCGCTTGAAAGAGATCGGCATCACCCTGCCCGTGATCATCATGACCGGCCATGCCGACGTGCCCCTCGCCGTCGAGGCGATGAAGGCGGGCGCGATCGATTTCATCGAAAAGCCGTTCGACGACCAGGTCCTGCTGTCGGCCATCCAGGTCGCCCTGACCCGGCAGGGAGCGACAGGCCAGCGCGACGCGGAGGCCAAGCAGATCCTGGCCAAAATCGATGCCCTGTCCGAGCGGGAACGCCAGGTTCTCGACGGGTTGGTCGCCGGCCATCCCAACAAGACGATCGCCTACGACCTCGACCTCAGCCCGCGCACGGTGGAGGTACATCGCGCCAATCTGATGACCAAGATGGGGGCGAACAGCCTGTCGGAACTGGTCCGCATGGTGGTGATCGCAGGGCGCCGGGATCAATGACGCCCTCATTTGCGCTGGATCAATAAGCCCCATCCGCTTCGGCCTAGAGTGAATTCTCGAGTTCATCCGAAAGGCCGACCAGTGATCGCAGCAATTCCCCACAATTCCACCGCCACAGAGGATCTCGTCCTGATCGTCGATGACGATCAGGCGGTGCGGGAAGCGCTGAAATTCGCCCTCGAACTGGACGGCCTGGCGGTGGATACCTGCGACAGCGGCGCCGAATTGCTGAACCATCCGCGCCTGTCTCAAGCCCGCTGCCTGGTGCTCGATTATCAAATGCCCGGCATGAACGGCTTCGCCGTGATGAGCGAGCTGAAGCGGCGCAACGTCACCCTGCCGGTGATCCTGATCACCGCGCCGCTGAGCCGCGAGGTCGAACAGCGCGCCCGCGCCGCCGGCGTCGCCGGCGTTCTGGAAAAGCCGCTGCTGGAAGACATCCTCGTCCAGAAAATCCGCCACGTTATTTAACATGATGCCGTAAACGGCATCATGTTACGGCGGGGTAGCCTACCCCGCACCCCCGGGGTCGTTCGCTGCGCTCCTCCGAGCGGGATGAGTCTCTGATCATGTCTAAGGTCATCCCGCTCTAATCGCTCGCGAGAACGATCCGGTTCCCGCCCAGCCGCTTGGCGCGATACATCGCCCTGTCGGCGGCAGCCAGCAGCGCCTCGCCCGTCCCGCCGTCGCGGGGATAGGCGGCAATTCCGATGCTGACGCCCACCCTCGCCTCGCCCTCGGCGAACATGAACGGCTCCGAGAGAACGCCCAGCAGCTTTGCGGCGAGCTTTTCCGCATCCTCGACATCCTTGATCAGGGGCAACAGGATGACGAATTCGTCGCCGCCGATGCGCGCCACCGTATCGCTTTCGCGCACGCAGCCGGATAGACGGCCGGCCACCGCTTCGAGCACCTTGTCGCCAACCAGATGGCCCATGCGGTCGTTGATCGCCTTGAAACCGTCGAGATCGAGGAACAGCAGCACTGTCCGCTCGTCGCCGCGCGCGGCCTGGGCCAGCGCCTGCTCGATGCGGTCCTGCAGCAAGATCCGGTTGGGCAGGCGCGTCAAGCTGTCGTGATTGGCGAGATGGCGGATACGGTCGGCTTCGCGCTTGCTGTTGGTGATGTCGCTGAAGACGGCGACATAATTGACGACCTGCCCTTTCTCGTCACGCAGGACCGACACGGTGATGCGCTGGACATAGAGTTCGCCATTCTTGCGCCGGTTCCAGATTTCGCCGTGCCAGTGGCCTTCGCGCAGCAGCGTGCCCCACATCTCGGCGTAGAACTCGGCGTCATGACGCCCGGAAGACAGCATCCTGGGCGTCTGCCCGACGGCCTCGACGGCACTGTAGCCGGTCACCCGCTCGAAGGCGGGATTGACGCAGAGAATGGTCTGGCTGTCGTCGGTGACCAGCATGGCTTCGTCGCTGGCGGTGAAGATCATCATCGCCAGGCGGGCCAGATGGCTCGCCTCGCCGGTCTCCCCTTCGGTCCTGGTCAAAGCCTCCAGCAAGCCGTTCGCCATGATCCGCTCCTGGCGTAAATTATATTAGTTGAGTGTGCGCCTCTCCAGCGCTCGGCTTTTTGACCGAGGTCAAGGTCGTCACCCCTCATTTTCCCTATCTTGTCCCGACAAGACCCACACCCTGTCAGGGAGGATTGGGACATGATCGGCAAAGAAACCAGGATACTCGCCGTACCGCCGCTCCCGGCGCGCCAGCAGGACCCGGCCCTCCACGAGACGGCTCCCCCCGCCTGGCACACTTACGGCTTCGCGGGCGTGGCGACGCTGGTCATGGGCGCCGCCGCCATCGGCGGAATCGCCGAAACCCGCGATCTCTGGTTCGTCGTCACCCTGGTCTCGGCCTACGCGCTGCTGGTCAGCCTGCTGCAGCGCCGCGCACGCCGAACCACCGAGGCGGCCCTGCGCGCCGCGGAGGAACAGTTCCAATCCCGCCGCCAGACCGAAGCCTCGTTGCGCCTGGTCAAGGCGGCTTTCGAGCAATCCCGCGAAGGCGTGGTGATCACCGCGACTGACGGCACCGTCCTCGCCATCAATCCGGCAACCAGCCTGATCAGCGGCTACTCGCCGGCGGAATTGCTGGGCGCCAACATGCGGCTGGTAAAATCGGGCCACCACAATGCCGCCTTCTATCGCGACATGTTCAAATGCGTGGCGGCCAACGGCTATTGGCAAGGCGAAATCTGGAACCGCCGCAAATCGGGCGAAGTCTTCCCGCAATGGCTGACCATCACCGCCGTCAAGAACGACCTCGGACGGATCACCAACTATGTCGGCACCTTCGCCGACATCAGCCTCATCAAACAGTCGGAATTCAAGCTCGATCACATCGCCCATCACGACGCCCTCACCGATCTGCCCAACCGGCTGCTGCTGACCTCGCGGTTGGCCCATAGCGTGGGCCAGGTCAAGCGGAACGGAGGTTATGGCGCGATCCTGATGATCGACATCGACCATTTCCGCACCGTCAATGACAGCCTCGGCCATACCGCCGGCGACGAACTGCTGCAGATGGCGGTCACCCGTATGCTCAGCCGGGTGCGCCAGTGCGACATGCTGGCGCGCGTCGGCGGCGATGAATTCGTGGTCGTGCTGGAAGACCTGGACGACCCGCTGCGCGCGGGCACCGTGGCGCGGGCGCTGATCGACGAGCTGAGCCAGCCCTTCATCCTGTCGGGTGGGCAGGACGTCTTCGTCGGCGCCAGTGTCGGCATCTGCATCCTGCCCGAGGACGGCGACGATGCGGCGCAGATCCTGCGCAACGCCGACGCCGCGCTGCACGAAGCGAAAGCCGGCGGCCGCGCCACCTACCGTTTCTATCGCCCGGCCCTGACCGATCAGGCCCATGAACGCCTCGACCTCGAATCCCGCCTGCGCCGGGCTCTGGCCCATGAGGAATTCGTGCTGCATTACCAGCCGCTGGCGATGATGACCGACCGGCGGGTCAAGGGCGTCGAAGCGCTGGTGCGCTGGATGGACCCGGTCGAAGGCATGATCTCGCCGATCCGCTTCATCCCGCTGGCCGAAGAAAGCGGGGTGATCGTCGAGATGGGAGAATGGATCTTGCGCACCGCCTGCCGCCAGATGGTGTCGTGGCTGGCCGAGGGATCGCCGATCGAGATGATCGCGGTCAATCTGTCGCCACGCCAGTTCCGCCACCCCGACCTGGTCGGCATGGTGCGCGGCATCCTCGACGAAACCGGGCTGCCTGCCCGCCACCTCGAACTCGAGATTACCGAGGGCGCCCTGATGGACGGCGCCGACGAAACGGTGGCCAAACTGACCCGGCTCAAGGATCTCGGGGTGCGCCTCGCCATCGACGATTTCGGCACGGGCTACAGTTCGCTGGCCTATCTCAAGCGCTTTCCGGTCGACAAGCTGAAGGTCGATCAGGCCTTCGTGCGGGGCATCCCCAGCAACCGCACCGATTGCGAGATCGTCGCCGCCGTCATCGCACTGGGCAAAGCGCTGGGGCTCGAAGTCCTCGCCGAGGGGATCGAGACGGAAGAGCAGTACGGCTATCTAATGGCGTTGGAGTGCGATACCGCGCAGGGTTATCTGGTGGCTCGGCCGGCGGCACCGGCCGAGCTGAACCTGATCAAATGATGCGGCCGATCACGCTGCCCGGCTCAACCACTTCGTTGAGCTTGGCCAGCTTGGTCAGCCGCCCGCCTGCCGGTGCGGTCAGTTCGTGCAGGGCATCCTCGATACGCACCTCGGCCACCACGTCTCCTTCCGAAACCTGGGAACCGTCGGCGACGCGCCAATGTTCGAGAATACCCTCGGGCAGCATGACGCCGGCCCAGAAATCGGGGGAAATGCTGATGTCGGCCACAATGAAAATCCTCCGCTGAGACTAGTCAGCAGAGGATTTCATATTTCGGGGAAAGCCCGTTTGATCCCGGTCAAGAACCCGTCTTCGCGGTGCGCCCGGTCGCCCGGAAACCGATGATCAGCACCGCCAGCACCACCACCTGCCCGACCACGGTTTCCCAGGTCGGGAACAGGCCCAGCACCTCGAAACGCGGCACGAAGGCGGCCGGGCGGATATCGACCAACCCGGTCTCCTGCAGCGCCGCCAGCCCCTTGCCGGTCAGCACGACCGCCAGCACGGCGATCAGCAGCGAACTGTAGGAGAAGAACTTGCCGATCGGCAGGCGGGCCGAATAACGCAGCAGCAGCCAGGCGATCAGCCCCAGCGCCACGACCGCCGAAGCGCCACCGCCGATGATGGCGAGATGGGCGCCCTGGCTCCACAAGGCGGCGTAGAACAGGATGGTCTCGAACACTTCGCGATAGACCACGATGAAAGCCAGCAGGAACAGGAACCAGGAAGAGCGCTTCGACAAAGCGTGGCTCATCTGTTCGCGGATATAGGCGGACCAGGCGTCGCCCTTGCTCTTGCCATGCATCCAGACGCCGACCGAAATCAGCACCAGCGCCGCCACCAGCGAGCCGAACCCCTCGGTCAGCTCGCGGCTGGCGCCCGAAATGGCGATCAGCCAGGTCGCCACCGCCCAGGTGGCACCGCCGGCCAGCAGCGCCGCCACCCAGCCGCCATGGACATAGGTCAGCGCTTCGGAACGGCCCGCCTTGCGCAGGAACGCGATCATGGCGACGACGATCAGCAGGGCTTCCAGGCCTTCGCGCAGCAGGATCGCCGAGGCGCCGGCGAAGCTGGCGCCGGCGCTGGCCTCGCCCGGCCCGAGCGCGCGCTCGGCGGCGTCGAGCAAGGCCGAGATGCGCTCGGCCTGATCCTGCAATTGCTCGATCGGCTGGCCCTGATTGATGGCGCCGCGGAAACCGCCCATGGCGCTTTCCACCCGGCGCATCAGGGCTTCGTCATGGGCGGTCAGGGCCGGCTCGACCGGCTCGAAGCCGTCGAGATAGGCGGCCAAAGCGAGCTCGGCGGCGCGCGGCTTGTCGCCGCCTTGATAGGCCTGCAGACTGTCGGCGAGACGCGCGCGGGCGACTTTGAGGCTGCTCGCCCCGCTCATCGCCAGCGCGTCCGGATGGCGGCGCAGATAGGCCATCAGCGCCTGCCCCTGTTCGGCGCCGAAGGTGGCTTCGAGCTGTTCGGCGGTGCCCTGGGTCAAAGCCTGCAGCGAAGGAATGGCGGCGCGGGCGCGGGGATCCTCGCGCCAGATCTTTTCGCCCTGCTTGGCCATCTCGTCGGTGAAAGCGAAGCCGCCGGCCTGGAAGGCCAGCGCCCAGCGATCCTCGTCGGACAGCTGCGCGAAGCTCGGCATCGGCGTGTCGTCGATGCCCTGCCCGATCACCTGATAGAGGCCGAACAGGCTGCGCCGGCGGGCGCGCGACATGTCGGCGAAGGCGATCGGCGGCGGGTTCAGGGTCTTGGCGGCCGGGCCGTCGCTCTTGCCGGTCTCGCCATGGCAGCTGGCGCAATTCTCCTTGAAGAGCTGGGCGCCGTGAGCGAGGTCGGGCATCGCCGCCGGGGCGACCGGAGTCGGATAGGCGGCCAGCAGGTCGCCGGCCAGCTTATGGGCGCGGCTGGCGATCTCGGCGGGGACCGCCTTGCCAGCGATCGCAATTTTCAGCGCCGCGGACTGGTTCAGCAGATCCGCTTTGGCCGAACTGTCCGCCAGGCTTTCCAGCCTTTGCTGCACATTTTCGGCGAATTCGTTCATCTCGGCGAATTCGGAATCGCTCTTGATGCGCCCGCCATCATCGACGGCACCGGCATAATCGACGGCCAGGTAATCCAGCAGGCGCCAGGCGATCTGCGCCGGCGGAGCGGAGTCCGCGGCGCGGACAGAGGGGGCGGAGAGCAGCAGAAGGGCGGCGGCAACGGCCGCGCAAAGCTTGATGTGCGGGAACATGAACGGATCGGGTCTCGCAATTGCGAATGATTATCTATAGCAAGACCACCGGGAAAGGAAAGCTTATTGATCGAGCTTTAAGGAAAGGCTGCCATACTGAAATGGTGCTTTCCCCCGACGGAGCGGGTGATGCGACCGATTATCAGCATGATCCTCATTCTGCCCTTCCTACTGTCAGGAACGGCTCACGCGACCCCTCCGGTCAAGGCCGACCGCGTGCTGGTGGTGAAACATCTGCGCGAATTGCTGCTGATGCAGGGGAATCGCGTGCTGAAAGCCTTTCCCATTGCGCTGGGCTTCAACCCCGAAGGCCCCAAACGCCGGCAGGGTGACGGACGCACGCCGGAAGGCACCTATGTCATCGACAGCCGCCTGCCGGCCAGCCATTACCATCTGGCCCTGCACATCTCTTATCCGAATGCGGGCGACGAAGCCCGCGCTGCCGCGCTGGGCCAGGAGCCCGGCGGCGCGATCATGATCCACGGCATGCCGTCCTGGTTCGGTCGCGACGACCTTCAGTTCGCCGCCGACTGGACCAATGGCTGCATCGCCGTCAGCAACTCAGCTATTGAGGAGATCTGGCGCTCCGTCGACGACGGAACGTCCATCGAAATTCGCCCCTGACACGCCGAGATTGGCGGCGAAAGTCTTTACGGTGGTGGCGATCGCATGCACCGTCTCGGTCACATTGGGATCGCCCAATCCGGCCAGCCTGACCGCCTCGCTCAGCTTCTTCAGCAATTCGACCGCCACCGGCAGCATGCGCATCTGGGCCGGCGGAAAATCGTCCAGCAGATCGGCCAGCAGCACGAGGCTGCTGGCGATCTCGGCAAGGTGGTACTGGACCGAATTCCGATGATCGTCGCCCAGCGCCCGGCTCATCGAGCGCAGCCGCGACAATTCCTTGCCGATCGGCCCATCGAGGCGCTTTTGGAAATGCACCGCGACCCGGTGCCCCGAGCGCGCGACCGCCAGGCAACTGGTTTGCAGCCTGAGCGTGTCTACCGCGGCGCGGCCACTGCTGATCATGGTTTCCAGGCGATATTCCGAAGTGCCGGCCAGCCGGGCCTGCAGTGTGTTGGGCGCCGGCATCGCCTCGTCGCCCCCTCCTGCGCGGGACGGGCCGCGGCGGGTCGGGCCGACATAGGAATGGGTCGCGACGAAGGGCTTGCGCCCTTGCGCCAGCGCATTGACGCAACCGGCGATGTCGGCCATCGACATCGGCTTTATGGCGACCCGGTCGACGCCGGCATTCATCACCTTGCGGACGTCGTCCAAGGTCGGCTCGGACAGGGTCGCCACCACCAGGGTGAAGGGGTTGCGGCCGATGGTGCCGTTGCGGATCTGCTGGACCAGATCGCGGAAATCGATCCCCGGCAGGTCGGTGCCGCAGATCACCAGATCGACGATCCGGGTTTGCAGCAGCCAGATCAGCGACGTGCTGTCCTTGCATATTTCGATGTTGCGCAGACCCAAACGATAGAGCGCCGTCTGCAATCCCCCCCGCAAAGCGGGATGTGTTTCGCACAAAGCGACCCAGACGTCGCCCGTCACAGCCTGTTCCATGTCGCGTGCCCCGATATGCCGGCAAAGCCCTGGGACGCTGCCGCGCGGTATCGACCGACGTGGAAGCCCCCCTTTCCGGCTCCACGCAATTTGCCACAAAATTATATAAAAGCTTGTGACAGCTGTCACTGAAAAGCGCAGAAATCCGCCATTTCTATGTTAATAATGTGGCGGTTTTTACAACTTGCGGTCTATCAGGTTGATTTAGATGGATTCGTCTTTCAGTAGCAGGCGCACGCGCCAGAACCCGGCCAGGATCAGCGCCCCGGCAAAGACGATCAGCAACGTCAAAGTCCGCACCATGGCGCGGCTGGTTTCGGTGACGTCGCGCAGCAGCACCACCTCGCCGATCGGCTTTTTCTGCAGATCGATCAACGGCCGCACCGAGACGGCCAGGCTGCGCTTGCCGACCGGGACGATCGTGCTGCCGCCATTGCTGGCCGGCTGGCCGTCCTCGATCAGCAATCCGACCTGGGTCGGAATGGTTTGCAGGGTGCGTGCCACCGACACGGCGCCGGACAGCTCGTCCCAATCGCCCTGGCCGCCGGCTTGGCGCTCGCCCTCGTCCCAGCGGTCGCGGTCGAGCATGTCCTTCTTGACCAGCAGCACGATGTCGAGCCCCATCACCCGGTGCACGATGTCGATCATCGGCGCCACGTCGCGGCCGATCTCGACGAAGCCGAGCAGCTTGCCCTCGGCATCGCGCCAACCCGCGCTCACGCGCAGCGTCACCACGCCGAAGGCATTGAGATCGATGCCGTCGGCCTGGCCTTCATTCTCGGCGGCGTCGAACAGGCTCAGGCGGTCGACCACCTGGCCGCTCTTGCCGGCGCCGTCGAGGCGCAGCAGCGACGAGCGGTCGGGCCGGCTGAAATAGAGATGGCTGACGCCGTGCTGGTCGCGCAGATGGGCGAAATTGGCCGCGACGCGATGCTGCAGGGCCTCGGAATCGCCGGAAGCCAGCGCGCGGACCAGCTGCGGATCGTCCTGCAGCCCTTCCAGCACCACATGCAGCGAGGAGGCGGAATCGTCGATCTGCTGGCGCAGTAAAGCCTGGGCGCGGTCAGCATCCTTGACCACGCGCCCGCCGCGGCTTTCTTCCTGATAGACATAGGTCGCGGCGATGAACATCGCCAGCACCAGCACCGGCACCAGCACGACGATCAGAAGAACCTGCGCGCGCGCCTTGGCCTTACTCCCCACCTGCACCTTCCGCCCCCTTGTCCGTTCTGTCTTTCTTGGCGTCTTGCTTAGTGTTCTGGGCCCGCTCGCGCGATTTGCCCATCCACGATTTCATCTCGCGCCAGCGGCGATCGCCCCAGGCGTGCCCGGCCCGCATGAAGGGCAGACGATATAAGATATCATGCGCCCATTGGGTCCACCGCAGCAAAACCCGCTCGATGGCGACGAACCAGGGCCAGCGATGCAGCGCCGGCCGGCACAATTCGTAAAGCCGGGCCAGGAAGGCGACGCCGAAGGCCTCGCCGCCGATGAACAGAAGGGTGCCATGAATGACCTTGCCCATCGCGATCAGCCAGAGCGCGCCCAGCTTGACGGGCAGCATGATCAGCCAGGGCAGCACGAACAAAGGCAAGGCCAGGATCGGGGGGAGGCGGCGGATATGATCCTCGAGCCAGGCGATCGGCGCGAAGCGCGCGAACGATCGCATTATGCCGCCGGTCAACGCCCAGAGCACCTCCTCGAACAGCACGAGGATCATGCCGAGAAGGGCTAGAAACCAACGTATAATCAGATGGAAACCCCGGACCAACATGGTCCGGAGAATAGCATCGATTTGTTAATCCGAGATGCGGACGATGACGTCGACACGGTGAATTTTGGTGCCCGAGGGCGGCGACGGCAACTGCGCCAGGACCACCTCGGCGCCGGGAATGTCGGCCAGCATGCCGGTTCGCTCGTGGAAGAAATGGTGGTGATCGGCGGTGTTGGTGTCGAAATAGGAGCGCCCGGCATCGACCACGATCTCTCGCAGCAAGCCGGCTTCGGTGAATTGGTGCAGCGTGTTGTAGACGGTCGCCAGGGAAACCGGCATCTGGGCCGAAACGGCTTCGCTGTGCAGGAGCTCGGCGGTGACGTGACGGTCGCAGCCGCCGAACAGCAGGCGGGCCAGCGCCAGACGCTGACGCGTCGGGCGAAGGCCCGATGCGCGCAAGCGATCGAGGATTTCCCGATAAGGCCGTTGGCCGGAAATGCTCATGTCCCGTATTCCCCTGAAAAGCTCCCATTCACCGGGGGACTATACCGGCGGGAGGCGCGCCGCACCTTGATCTGCGTCAAGCGCCGGTTTTCATATGCTCGATCAGCTGTTTGACGGTCGGAATGAACCCGTTCGCATAGAAGGAATCGCTGCCGAAGCGGAAGGCGTTGTGACCGGCGAACATCAATTCGCAATCGGGCTCGCCCTCATGGACGATATTCTGCAGTGTCTTCTGGATGCAGAAGGAACGCGGATCGGCCTTCTTGCCGTTGGTGCCGGTGTCGCCCTGGGCCCAGTTCGAGAACGAGCAGGCCGACAGGCAGCCCATGCATTCGATCTGGTCGCGGCGGATGGTCTCGGCCCCCTCGGGGGTGACGAAGATCACCGTCGAATCCGGCGTGCGCAGGCCTTCGGTATAGCCCTGGGCCATCCATGCCTCGGCATGGACCTTGTCGCCTTCGGCGACATAGAGGACGCGCTTCCTGGCGCCGATCTCGAGTTCGGCGTGATGCTCGCCCAAGGGCTCGGGCGAGAAGGAGATCTGGCGCTCGCTGCGCTCGACCAGCTCGTTGAGGAAGCCGTTCTTGACCGCCGAGGAATAGAAGCCGGTCGGGCTGAACTTATGCAGCAGCACGTCGCCGGGCTTGAGCGCCAGCAGCTTCTTCTTCCAATCCATCGAGATCGGGCTCTCCACCGTCAGCAGCGGACGGGTGCCGAACTGGAAGGCGATCGGCCCCAGCTCGGGATTGTCGAGCCAGTCTTCCCATTCGTCGAGGCGCCAGACGCCGCCGGCCATGAAGATCGGCACTTCGGGGCAGCCATTGGCGCGCATATTGGCGCGTAAGTCAGCCACCCGCGGATAAGGCGGCTGCGGCACGCGCGGATCTTCGGAATTGGACAGGCCGTTATGGCCGCCGGCCAGCCACGGATCTTCATAGACCACGCCGCCCAGCCATTCCGCATGCTTGTGATAGGCGCGCTTCCACAGCGCGTTGAAGGCGCGGGCGGACGAGACGATCGGATAATAATGCACGCCGTAGGAGGCGGCGATCTCGGCCACCTTGTAGGGCATGCCGGCGCCGCAGGTGACGCCGTGCACCAGGCCGCGCGCGCCGTCCAGCACACCGTGCAGGATGGCTTCGGCGCCGCCCATTTCCCACAGCACGTTCATATGGATGCGGCCCTGGCCGCCGGCCAGGTCGTGGGCGATGCGGGCCTGGGCGATGCCGCCGCGGATGCCGTAGGCGATCAGCTCCTCATGGCGCTCGCGCCGGGTCTTGCCGTGATAGACGATGGGGATGAGCTTGCCGTGCTCGTCATAGAAATCCGCATTGACGCCCGAGAAGGTCGCCACACCGCCCGCCGCAGCCCAGGCGCCCGAGCTTTCGCCGTTCGAGACGGAGATGCCTTTGCCGCCTTCGACCAGGGGCAGGACTTCACGACCGGAAATGACCAGGGGCTGCAAAGGTTTCACGTTGCGATTTCTCTCTCTTTATTCGGCGGCGGCGACTGTACAACGCGCCCTGTCATAAATCCAGATCAGCCCAGCAAGAGTTCGGGCTTATCCGAAAACACCGAATCGACTCCCCAACCCCACAGCTTTTCGGCCAGTTCCGGCTCGTTGACGGTATAGGACAGCATGGCATAGCCGGCGTCCTTGATCGCCTTCACCTGATCTTCGGTCAGGCTCTCATGGGAGATGTGAATGGTCGCGCAAGCAGTGCGGGCGCAGAAGTCGCGCCAATCCTCGGGCAAAGCGTGCGACACCAAGCCGCGCGGCCAATCGGGCGCGACTTTCTGCGAGGTTTCGATGGCGACGCGGGAAAAACTGGTGACCAGCGGCGGCGCCAGATCGGCGGGCCACTTGGCCAAAGCGTGTTCGAGCCCGATCTCGGCGGTAATGGCACCGCGCGGATCGTCGGCCTTGATCTCGATATTGACGCCGAGACGGCGCTCGACCAGCAGGTCGAGCACCTGATCCCAGTGGGGGATCTTCTG
>Ga0213872_10000843_pt1 | contig 22150 bp, 22 predicted proteins | sample VelepicomBERX_R2_FD_160071 | JGI IMG/M metagenome (GOLD analysis project Ga0213872, IMG submission 160071) | Rhizosphere microbial communities from Vellozia epidendroides in rupestrian grasslands, the National Park of Serra do Cipo, Brazil - RX_R2 | ecosystem: Host-associated > Plants > Roots >...
GGCGGACCGTCTTTCTTCTCCCAGATAGCAGCGTAACGGGCCTGGCCGCCCACGCTATAGCCGGTTATGTCAGTCAATCGGAAACCTTGCCGTTTCTGTTCATCAGAGATTCGCTGATACTCACTCGCCGTCATACCATAGCACGTGCGCCAATACGCTGTGCCGAGTACCGTTGGACTTGGGCCCGGACGCAAGAACCCGAAGTAGACGGCAGCACCTATGGCCAGGCAAAAGGCAAGCGCGAGCAAGAGCATCATTGCCGGCTCGAAGCGCGGCTTGCTTTTTCCAGGGGGCTTCCTGTCTACCTTCTGAACTGCCTCCGCTGCTAGATGTTCCTTGCCTTCCGTTTCACGGTATTCTGCCTCCAGTCTCTTGCTCTCCCCGCGCTCAGGACGTTCACTCTTGGTTTTCTCCAATACTTCCTCTATGGCGACTCCCAGACGCCGGCAATCGTCGTCGAAGCCAGTATCAGTTATTTCCAATGCATTTCGGCGGACCAGCGGCTTCAAGTCATCGGGAAGGTCGGTCGACCGAGGCATCGAAGCGCGGTCCACCAAAACAGGGATCACTCGAATATCACGTTTAAGTGCCGTTGCAATCTCCCTACGCACGAAATCTTCCGGATTGTCGAGTCGCCGACTACCTTGCTCGTCGACACACGTGAGCCAATGCGATCCAATGACCGCGATTAGGACGTCGCATTCACCGACAGTCTTTTCGATTACATTAATAAAATCATCGCCCGGGGCGATGGCATCGATATCCATGAATATCTGGTTTCGATCGAAACGCGCACACAGGCGGTCGTGAAGGCTTCTGGCTGACCATCGACTTTCCTCGCGACGGTAGCTGATGAAAATTTGCCCGCTCATTTGTCTCTGGAGCTATCTACTGGCGACATCGCGCAGAGCAGCAAAGCTTCCGAGTCTAGAGGAGAATTTCGGCGCTGGCGAGCTTGAATTTCCGCTCAAGCAATTCGATGCGAGGCCTCGTTAGGCAGCTAGAGCGTTCTTCGCTATTGAGGCGCGATCAGGGAAGATGAGACAGCTCGTACCGCCTTTTGGACAGAAGTTTGCATTGCTTCTGGGCAGGATCGGGGCAAGCTTCCCAATCCCCCTCACCAATGGCGATCCCGCAAGCCCGCCCCACACTCCGTGATATCGGACGCAAAACGGGTTTCCATTACTCGACGATATCGCTCGCGCTACGGGGTCATCCGCGTATTCCTGAAGCCACGAAACAGATAATCCGCGAAGCTGCCGAAGGTCTTGGCTACCGGCCGGATGCAATGCTCAGTGCCCTTTGTGCGTATCGCTTAACGAAACGGCTGCCTAGGGGACAGGCCGTGATCGCCTGGCTGACGAACCACCGCACTCGGGCTGGTTGGCGAACGTCGGCGTGCACGCGGGACTATTTCGACGGCGCATCACAACGCGCAGCAGAGCGCGGGTACCAGCTAGAAACGTTCTGGCTGTCTGAACCGGGAATGACCGGCCAACGAATGAGCAAAATCCTCCGAACGAGAGGTATTCAAGGCGTGCTGATACCGCCCCAGGAGCATCTGCTCGGAATTGACCTAGCGTGGGAGAACCTCTCCGCGGTGACATTTGGATACACGCTCCTGAATCCTCGCCTGCATCTGGTTTCAAGCCATGAATACCGGACCATGGGTTCACTGTTCGTCGAACTGGAAAAGAGACACTACCGGCGCGTCGGCCTGGTGAACCTGCGCGAACACGATTTAAAGGTAGACAACAATTGGCTGGCCGCCTACCTGGTCGAACAGACTCGCCTGCCCCGGGGACATCAGCTGCCTCCACTGGTCCTCGATCAATGGGATGACAGAAAGCTATTATCGTGGGTCCAGCAGTATCGACCGGAAGCGATTGTAACACGACTTCCGGAGGTGCTTGGCAGCCTTCGGCGGGCGGGGTTCGCCGTCCCGGAGGACATCGGTGTCGCCTACCATACTCTGGATGAAAAGAGTCGTGGCTTTTCCGGAATGCGGAAAAATTCCTTTCAAATCGGTGTTATGGCTGTGGATCTGCTCGTCGACATGCTTCATCGCAACGAGCGCGGAATTCCGCCCCGGCCATACCTGCTGATGGTCGAAGGCTCATGGGTAGAAGGCGAAACTCTGCGGCAACCATCTGAAGTTAGCACGTCGCCTGGGGCCCCGGCGCGGAAGGATTTGTCAACAGTTTGACCAATATATCGCTTTGGATCCGCTGGCTTGGGGAGTATATCCGTACATCCTCTACGGATTCACTGGACCCCCAAAATGAATGCGCTGGACCTTCCGCAGGTGGAACGTGCGTTGCGAACGATCGCCCGCGTTTCAGCCGAAAACGAGAAATACTTCTGTGATCTGGACGGTGAAATGGGCGACGCGGACTTCGGCAAATCAATCTGGGCTGGATTCCGCGCGGTGCTCGAAGAGCTGCCGTCGATTGACCGTGCCGACATAGGAACGTTTCTTATCAAGGTCGGCACCGTCTTCGCATCACATTCTGGCGGCACGTCCGGACCGATTTGGGGTACTGCGTTTCTAAAGGCCGGCTTGAAAACGAAAGGGAAACTCGAACTCACAACGTTCGACCTGTTGCAAATGGGGCGGGCCGCCGTCCAAGGGATGATGGCTCGCGGCGGCGCGCAAATCGGCGACAAAACTTTGCTGGATGCGATCGTTCCAGCCTTGGACAAGGTTGAAGAGCTCTATCAGAGCGGCCAGACCGATTTTAAAGCCGCGTTTGAAGCAGCGTCCGTCGTCGCGAACGCGGCGATCGAGGGAACTCGGAATTGGCCTGCAAAGCGCGGCCGCCAATCGTACGCCGGTGAGCGCACGATTGGTACTCTCGATCCCGGGATCGTTGCTGTGGCGATGATGCTGACGGCGGTTGCCCAGGAGCTCCAATAAGAAGAATTGCGGCTGGGAAACACCAGTGGCCCCTCAAAAATTTTCCTTCCGATTCGTTTCCTTCGTCTAGCCAGAACTCGATTCTCCCCCAATAACTATGAATAAGTTCGTAAATTCCCCCGATCATTTCGTCGCTGAGATGCTGGAAGGCATCGCACTCGCAAACCCTGACAAGCTGAAGTACGTACCCCGTTATAACATCATTCATCGGGCAGATCGGCCCAACGACAACTTTGTGTCGATCATCCAAGGTTCTGGCAGCGGCCACGAACCGGCTCACGTCATGGCCGTCGGGTCGGGCATGTTAGATGCCGCGTGTCCGGGCAATGTATTCGCCGCGCCCCCCATGGATTACGTCCTCGAGTGTACGAAGCTAATGAATTCGAAAAAGGGCGTCCTGCACCTGATCAACAATTATACGGGCGACCGCGCCGCGTGGGACATGGCGCGAGAACTCGCCGAAGCCGAAGACATCAAGATCGGCGTGGTTCTGGTCAATGACGACGTTGCGGTGATGAACAGTGCGTACACGGTTGGCCGCCGGGGAGTGGCCGGAAACTTTTTTGTGATCAAGGCCTGTGGCGCGGCTGCCGCGGGAGGCGCGGATCTTGACGAACTGGTGAAGCTCGGTGAAAAAGTCGTGAGTGTCGTGCGGACGATGGGTGTCGCCATTTCCGGTTGCCGGCCGCCCGGGAAAGACAAACCGATCTTCGAGCTCGCGGAAAGTGAGATGGAGATGGGCGTCGGGATTCACGGCGAGAAGGGGCGTCGCCGCGATAAACTTCCAAATGCAGATGCGGTTGTGGACGAGATGTTCGACGCGGTCTCGAAAGACCTTCCGTTTAACAGTGGCGATAGTGTCGGATTGATGATAAACGGCCTCGGTGGCACTCCGCCGAGCGAGCTTTTCCTGCTCTATCGCCGGGCGGCTCTCCGCTGCAAGGACGCCGGATTTAAGGTTGTTCGAAACTACGTTGGCGAGTATTGCACTTCGCTCGAAATGGCAGGTTTTTCTCTGACCTTGATCCGGCTGGATGACGAACTGATCCGCCTGCTGGACGCGCCGGCCGAGATTGCCTGGCGGGTGTTCTAGCGGGAAAAATTGAGACGAACCGCTCGACGGAGAACTTTCCGATGCCAGCAGTATCCCTGAAAGAAATCCTGCGGCCTGCATTCGAAGCCAGATATGGCGTAGGGGCGTTCAATATAGTGAACGATCTCACGATGGTGGCAGTCCTGGATGCAGCCGCGGAAGTCAAGTCCCCGGTGATTATCCAGGTCTCCGTCAAGACTGTGAAAATGTGGGGAGCCAAACTGATTCAACAGATGTTTGCTGAAATGGCTTCGCATAGGCCGGTCCCGGCAACGTTACACCTTGATCATTGTCCTGATATGGAAATGATCAAAACCTGCCTCGATGCGGGGTGGAATTCCGCTTTGTTCGATGCATCGAACTTGAGCTACCAGGATAACCTCCGGTTATGCAAAGAAGTGGTAGCCTTTGCGAAAAAACATGGCGCGGGAGTGGAGGGCGAACTGGAAGCAGTCCGCGGAATTGAAGACGAAGTTGGCAGTGAGACCGAAGGGGAATTGGTTCCGGTCGAGCGGTGTGTCGAATTTATCGAAGCGACAGGGATTGACTGCTTTGCGCCGGCGATCGGGACGGCACATGGTCTGTACAAGACCGAACCGAAAATCAATTTCGAACGCGTAGAAGCGATCGTCGCACGACGCCCGACACCGATCGTTCTCCATGGCGGAACGGGCCTATCGAAAGAGACTTTCAAGCGGCTCATCGCCGCCGGGTGCGCCAAGGTGAATATTTCAACCATGCTGAAAATAACCTTTGCCGACAGCTTCAAGAACTACCTTGAAGCGAAGCCGAAGGAATACGATCCGATGAAACTTCAAAAAGCTGTGCACACGGATCTGGTGAATATGGCGAAAGAATTCATGGAGATCTTCGGCAGCGCCGGAAAGGCCTAAAGAAGATATGGAGCGAGGATTGATTTTTGATTGTGACGGTGTCCTGGCAGATACCGAGCTCCATGGACATCTGGTAGCATTTAATCAGATGTGGAAGAAGCTCGGGGTTCCATGGCAGTGGTTGCCTGAGCAATACGAGGAAAAACTGAAGATCGGCGGTGGGAAAGAGCGCATGGCGAGTTTGCTCCTGGATAGGAATTTTCAGCAAGTATTCGCCATTCCGGAAAGCGCGGAATCTCGCAAAGCTTTGATCGCGGCCTGGCATAAAGAGAAGACCGCCATTTATCAGGAGATCATCTCGTCCGGCCGAATCGTACCGCGGTCTGGAATCAAGCGGATTGCGGAGGCTGCGCTCGCAGCCGGTTGGAAGCTCGCGGTGGCGTCGACTTCGGCCAAACCGTCGGTGGAGGCCGTACTGATCCATGTTGTGGGGGAGTCTACCGCAAATCATTTTGCCGTGTTCGCTGGGGACATCGTCACGGCAAAAAAGCCTGCGCCCGAGATTTACTTGCACGCAACGCAAAGGATGGGGATTGCGCCAGAATATTGTGTAGCGATCGAAGACTCCCGAAACGGGCTCTTGTCGGCCGTTGCCGCCGGCGTTCGGGTTGTTATTACAACGAGCTGGTTTACGAGGGATGAAGATTTTTCGGAGGCTCGGCTGGTAGTCTCCGCTTTGGGCGACCCTGGCGGCGAATCAGCGACCGTCCAAGCGAATCGAATCGGACGCACGATCGGGGAGTATGTGAAACTGGATGATCTGGGAGCGGTCTTGGATAGTTAGCGGCGAAGCCGAGACAGATGATAGCCTAGGCTGAAATGTCAACCGCTTCGCGGCCAAATCCGCTGTTTCCCGGCTAGCTACCGCGGAATTAAGTGCACGTTCGGGGCTTTGATCAGAGCTAGAACAGCATCATCCTGTTTTAGAGCTAATTCTTCGCAGGCTTGATGGGTTAAGAGGGCCGATAGCGTGAATCCGCAATCGAGCTCGATGCGCCACATCGGGCCTTCGTGCTTAAGAGATTTCACAATTCCGGGCAGCTGGTTTCTCGCGCTGGTTGACACGGTTTCTACATGCTTGAGCAAGAGAACATCTTCGGCTCTAACGCAGACAAACGCCTCCTTTACATCGCTCGGGAAGTCGGACCTCGCAGCCATAAGGCAAACATTTCCAACGGCGACTGTGACGAGTCCCTGGTCCGCCTGGAGCACCCGTGCGCGGTGGACATTGTCGACCGCAACAATCTTCGCGATCGCTGCCGTTAATGGCCGACGAAAGACTTCTGCGACAGGCGCGTGCTGAACGATCCGCCCCTGATCTACGACCGCGACCTGATCGCCGAGCGCAAGCGCTTCCACGCGATCATGAGTCACAATCAATACGGGTATGCTTAGTGAGGTTAGCAGTTTCCGGAGCTCACTGCGCAGTGTTTCCCGGGTCGGGCCGTCCAGCGCAGAGAGTGGTTCATCCAGCAAGAGCAACCGTGGATCGGGCGCAAGCGTGCGGGCCAGAGCAACACGCTGTTTCTGGCCACCGGAAAGCTGATCGGGATAACGAGCCGCAACATCCTGAAGCTGGAACCGCTGCAACAATTCGGAAACGCGGAGTCGCTGTTCGCTGGCCGGCAGAGCGGGGAGTCCGTAACGGATATTTCCCGCGACAGTCAGATGCGAGAAAAGCGCATAATCCTGGAAAAGAAAACCGATTCGCCGGCGTTGCGGCGGAATGAAGACGCCGCCTTTTTCGTCTGCCCAAGTCTCGTGGGCAAAGCGAATGACACACTCCGCCGAGCGTTCGAGTCCGGCCAGTGCGCGCAGGATCGTCGTCTTGCCGGCGCCAGATGGCCCAAACAAGACGGTTACGACCGGTGGATCGAGTCCGACCTGCAAATTGGCGTCGATCAATGGGCCTTTCGGAAATTTTTTCCGAAAATGCAAGCTCAACGAGGTCGCCATACTGCAATACCTTTCCGTTGCAGTCCGTAGGTCATCGCCAGTACCAGAAAAGAGAATAGCAGCAGGAGGAACGCGGTCTGGTTAGCGGCTGCATAGTCGAGTGCCTGTACCTTATCGAATATTGAAATGGAGATCGTTCGCGTAATTCCCGCAAGATCGCCACCGATCATCAAAACGACACCAAATTCACCGAGTGTGTGCGCGAAGCTGAGCACTATTCCAGTCAGAACTCCGGGCCATGCGAGCGGCAAAGTTACCTTGAAGAAAGTCGCCAGCCTGCCTCTACCCAGGCACCAGGACGCCTCGACTAGGCGTTGGTCAACCGCCTGGATTGCAGCCGTAAAGGGCTGAACTGCGAATGGCAGACTGTAAAGGATTGAGGCGATCAGAAGTCCCTGGAATGAAAACGGCAGTCCGTGTCCGGTAATCGCGGCGTAGGCTTGCCCGATTGGACTATGCGGACCAATTGCAACGAGCACGTAGAAGCCCAGAACAGTCGGAGGCAGAACGATGGGCAACGTCACGACGGCTTCGACTAGAAACTTCCACCGCCAGCGTGAAGATGCCAGCCACGAAGCGAGCGGCAAGCCAAGAATCAACAGCAAAAGCGTAGTCAGAGCCGATAGTCGCAAACTGAGCCCGATCGCGCTCCAGTCCATCGATCACTTTCCGGGTAACGAAAAGCCATACTGCACTAGAACTTTGCGCCCGTTGTCACCAAGGACAAAGTCTCGAAACGCTCGGGCCGCGTCGACGTTCTTCGATGATTTCAGAATCATTCCGCCTTGTTCCAGCGCAGGATAGGTATCAGGCGGCACCTGCCAGAATCGTCCTGCGGAGCGCATCTGAGGAGAAACTGCGAGCGAAAGCGCGAGAATGCCAACATCGGCGGCGCCACTTTGCACAAATTGTGCCGTTTGCGCGATGTTTTCGCCGTACACCAGCCGAGATGCGACCTGATCGTAGACATTGAGTGCCTTCAGCGCCGCCACTGCTGCGCGACCGTACGGTGCGTGCTCCGGATTGGCGACCGCAATCTTGTGCACTGACGGTTCCAACAATGCTTTGATTCCAAGCTTATCGAGATCGAGCGGAGAATTCTTCGGCGCCCACAGAACGATACGGCCCGTTGCGTACAGAAACACTTCATCAACGCCGAGACCCTTTTCTGCCAACTTGCGCGGATAGGCGACGTCCGCCGAAAAGAATAGGTCGAATGGTGCGCCGCTCTGCAACTGGGCGAAGAAATTTCCGGAAGAACCGTAGGTGACGTTGATTTTAACGGCAGGATTGTTTTGCTCGAACTCCTTTACGAGGTCATCGAGTGCGAATCTCAGATCAGCTGCCGCAGCAATCGAAAGCTGCGCAGAAGCCGATTCCTTAACATCTTCGCCGGCGGCGAACGCAGGCAGGGCTGCTAGAATCATTCCCGCGAACGCCAGGCAGGCTGATACATTGACAAGGTGGTTTCGAAAATTCACGATGCTTATCCCATTCAGTTTTTGCGAACTGTCAACGCCTTGACTTGGCGTACCCACCGAGCGGCCCGTTTCTCGCCGGGAACGATGATGCGGAAAGGCCCCTCGCGGGGCGGAAGCGGTTGGCCGTCCTTGGCGTCCGCCAAAAGGATGACGCGGTCGGTCAATTCCGGGTTAAGCTCAGCTAACGAGAACACTACTCGGTAGCCGTCGGTTGCTTCAACCAGCACGGTCAACGTTATGGTGTCACGGATAGCCGCCATACCGGAATCGACCAGTAGCCCGCCAGCCTTGAGCAATTCCGCCAAGGGGGTGCCGGAATAGACAATCTCTTTGCTCGGATCATGCGGATCGGTAGTTCGCACTTCCAGCCGAGGCAGTTTATGCAACTCGGAGGCATTGAGTCGCCGGGGATTGGGCAGGTCCCCGCGTAAGTCCAGCGAGTCTTCTACTTGAGCGTTGGCACCGGCGGCGTCGCCGCTCTTATCTTGCGCCCACCCGCTGTCGACGAACTGCAGACAAAGCATCCCTGCCAAGCTCAGAAACAGGGCGCAAGAGCCAAAACGGCTCCATCGGATTGTCATCTTCATGTGCTTCAAACCTACTCCCGGCCATTACCGAAGGGGCACCCGTGATTCCCGGCTAAGCGTAACGTCAGTTGCTGTTTCCGGCCTGATTTCGAAGCTGGCGCCTTCCTAGTCGATGGCGATCATTACATCGGATGCCTTGATAACTGCGGAAGCAGTCTTGCCTTCGGCCAAACCGAGTGATTCGGCTGAAGCCTTCGTGATGATGGAAACAATTTCCACGCCGGGTCCGATTTCCAGAGTAACCTCACAGTTGACGGCTCCTTCGACAACTTTGACGACCTTTCCTTGAAGTATGTTGCGCGCGCTGATTTTCATATGGGGCGGATTGTTTCAAACGGTCAGTGGCATGGCAATCGAATTGCAATCCGAAGTAGTCCGGGCCAAACGAATCTATTCTCGGATTTACCGCGAAGCGGTTTAACAGAACAGCCCAGGCCTTCAGGCCTGGGCCTGGAGTTTGGCCCTAAGGAGCGCTAAGCGGCAGCATAAAATAGAGCGGAACGAAGCTCTGGTTGGAGTTTTCTGGGGTTGTGGTCATCGCCGAGGTCGGACCTGAAGTGGGTCTTTGCGACTCCGCCGCAACCTGGAATTCGGCCATTTTTAGCGCCGAAGGCGTGACGTCAAGATAGCCTAGCCCGCAGGGCTAGGAACTCTACGAAGGGCAATCAGCGCTGAAAGCGCGCCTCATTGCGGATTTATATTTTCTCGCGTCAAGCCGTGGATCTCGTGCACCGGCTATTGTTCTGTCGCGCCTTCGGCGCTGGAATCCGAAGCACGAAGCCATAAAAGGCCAAACACTAGACCCAGGCCTGAAAGGCCTGGGCTACGGTCTCTAACCGCTTCGCGTTAGGGCAGCTTCGCTGCTAACAGTGGAGGTTGCCACCAGGGTCAACGCCCAAAACACCGCAATACTTTTGGTAAAGTTCTGCTCTATGCAGAGCCTGTGAGGTTGGCGCCCCTTTGCCACATTCAATGCCGCCGTTGATCACGTTAATGGTCATGCCAAATCCAGATGATCTGATAGCCTCGTGGCACGACGGTTTGGGTGCTTGGGCTGTCATCCAGAACCAAAGAGCGGTCATGAAGGTAATGGCGCTATCTGTCGAGACCAGTTCAGGGTGGTTCAGCAGATCCTTGCCGATAGCCTTGCCGCACGCGCCATAGTTGAAATTCCAGGACAATTGAAGTGGCCCCCGGCCGTGATAGGAGTGTCCCGGCGCACATGGATAAGTGGTGCTCGACGTATCGCAGTAGATGATCGGCGGGTTCTGTTCGTCTGTGAAGACGAGCGCTCCTGACTCATGGGAAATGTTGGCTAGAAACGCTGCTGCTTCCCGTCGATTCTCCTGCGCAGACCCCTCGTTGCAGAAGTGCGGGAACGCATGAGTGGCTGCGATCAGGCCGTCGTAGGTATACAGGTGGTTGCTATTCGGAAATAACGTCTTATAAATCTCTTGCGATACAATACTTGCGAAACCACTCCCGCCGGCGACCGGCTTGCCGGGCGATGCCGCTCGGGGCGGTTTCTTTGCATCAGGCTTTGGAAGATGCTTTTTAACTTCTTTCTCTGCTTCCCCGCTGTGCACGGCCGCTTCACCGTGCCCGTGCATGTGCGGTTCCCTGATGCTAGCCTTAGCTGGCGTTACTTTATCTTTCATTGTTACTCTCCTTTTTGTTTACTATTGAGCGTCTGATTTTCTTGCCCATAGGGCTGTGCAACGTCTCCGACTCATCGGCCGGCCGCAGCCGCGTGGCTCCTGCCTTTACCTTGTGGGATGTTTCCCGCCTTCCCGGTGATTTCCATTAGCTGACCGTTTTTGTTAAACCTAAGGTGATGCCCGGTACTGAGTGTTATATGGTCACGCTGATCGGCTGCTCCGGCACTTCCTCCCAAACCACCCTGATGAACCCCTGCCGTTACTTTCCAACCGCTTCCGGTCTTTCCTAGATGGTTAAGTAAGGCTTTCGACTGTTTACCGACCTGGGTATTTCTTTGGGCATGATGCCCTAAAAGGGCGGTCACCCTTTTCTCATTGGCTCCAGTCTTAATCGGAGTATTCGCATTTCCTTTAAATTCGGCCTGGCCGCCCGTTCGATTCCTGTTTGCCTTGGCCTTGGGGACGCTGTTATTTAATGTTGTTAAGCTTCTTCCGTTATGTTTTCCTTTGGGCATTGGTAATTTCCTTTTGAGTTTCTATCTTAGTCTTTTCCTATTGAACCAAGGTGTAGACCAGTTCGGTCCTTCCCTACGTATTTAAAACGTGGGCGGTTTGCCTTATCTCCTAATGCATCCCACTAACATCTGAAATAGAACTAACGATCCAGTCAGCTTGGCTTTGTGCGTAGCATGACAAGTTGATGTTTGTTGTTGATGCGGAAATTGAAGTCATACGATTTAGGCGATTGAGACCCGGAGTCGGGAAAAAGTGACACCTGAATTGAGGACGGTAGGGCGTTTTGTATTAATTGCCGTAATCGTTGTCCCGGTTGTCCCCCTCGCATTATTGAGAAAAATGAACGGCGATCCCCTCGTCTGTTTGGTTTAGCCAAGGATTACGGCAGCCCGGACAAGGAACGGTGTGGGTCCAAAATCCGGCTGTCTATTGGGCAACGCAAATGCTGAAAAGTACAAGAGGATAAACAGCAACCGCTGCTTTACGGATAAGGTTATCTAACTCAACTCTAAAAGGGACAAAGAACCATGCCAAAACCGCAGAAAACGAGTAAGAGCAGCGTGAACGCTGCAAAAAAGCAAAAACAGAAGAAAGACAGGGCAGAGGCCATCGGTGCTGCCAAGAATCGCAAAAAAGTGACTGGACGTGATCATCAGGGCAATCACGACAGTGCGACCAAGCAAACGAAGAGACATGACGACCGCCACGATCACGGGGTTAAGGTGGCCGGACGGGCTGGATAGACTTCGAAGCGGTTTCCAGGCTGGCAGTCACACAAATAGTGATTCGCCCATGCAGCGGAAGTGGAAAGACCGTTTCCTCGAAAGAAAGACAAAAAGTGACTACCAAAGCGCAAACAAGCAAAAGTAACGCTCTAGGCGATGTAACGCAGAGCCTGCAGTCGTTTGACCTGGTCGATCTACAGCAGTACACACAAGAAAAGAGTTATGCGAATAACGCTAGCAAAGATTTTCATTTGTTTTACGTGGGGCGGGACGATGTACACGACGTTCTAAAGCACCTTCTTTCACGGGTCAGTGTCTCCCTATACCTTAATATGTTCGGGTTCGATGACGACGAGCTGAACGACATCTTGATGGCGAAGGCAAAAGACCCTCACGTGACGATGATGATTACGTTAGACAAGAGCCAAGCCGGCGGTGTCCACGAGAAAAAACTGCTGGACTCCGACATTGCGAATGATCCTACTGCTTTCAACACCTACTTCGTAGTCGGTCAATCGGCAACCGGGCAGATAAGCCATACCAAGGGCTTCGTTGCGGATGCAAAAGTAGGCGGAGAGGGCTCGACAAACTGGTCCGTCTCGGGCGAGGGAACATTCGTGGTCAAAGGACAGGCTGGTGGCAGGGGCTATAAGGCACAGAACAATACGCAGAGCATTTTCACTGACCCGGACACGATCAGTCGCTTTCAGTCTGAGTTGATAGCTGAGCACATGGCAGCACGGGTAAAAAAGACAGGAAACGCTGTAGAAGGTGCATACAAAAAGGGCAGTAAGTAGCATAGGCGTCTAGCCTGCATTCATGTTTACACAGGTGGCAGGCTGACAGAGCCCAGCGTAGGGGTGAGATCGAACCAAGGACGCGCCAAAGCTCGTCCCTAACCCCTTGGACAAGGCCAAAGTGAAGCTTGGCCCGTCGCGGACGATTCTCGGTTACCCTTTGTTGCGTGCTACTCCACGTAGGCCCTAGCGTTAGCTACTCTGATCCGCCACAACTTGCCGCATTATGTGTTCCAGAACACGCAGCCGCTCAGGAATCGCCCGCGGACCGACCGCACGTCCCAGTTCCATGCATTCATCCCGCGCTGTTCTGTACGCCGGCCATTCTGGCAATTTGTAAGAATTGGGGTTACCGGTCTTGGCGAACTGCGCCCAGTAAGTGCGCATTGATTCGCCTAGCTTTTTATCGTCACCGTCATGCTCCCAGTCAGCCGGGAATGAATCACTTAGGAAGTACAGTTCTTCCCCATGATAGGCGCCAAAGTTGGCACGCTTCCCTTTCCCAGCGTAAGTAAATTGATACAGGTACGCTCTTTTACCTAGGCGCGCCATTGCACTCGCCAATGAATAGGCGCCATAGGCAAATAGATCGTTCTGGAGTTGCAGATGCTGGGCGGGTACATCGGCATCCGACATTGCAGGATAGGCCGCAAATTCCTGATCGGCGAAGTGTCCAGTGTCCCGCCGCAGAAACACTCGATACTCATCGACTGTCTTTGGAGCAGAATGCTCGAACACCGTTGCCTCGTCGGCGTTGCTCCCGACCAGCACCGGAACACCCATTTGCTTACCTTCCGCAAAGATCTTTGCCGGTTGCTCCGGAATGATCCAGCCATCGACGATAGCGGCAAAACCGATCTGCCGATCTTTGCGCCAAGCTTCCATGATTTTCTCGGCAGATATACTCCTGAGTTTCTCCAACGCGTCTGGACCATCCGTGACTCCCAAATCCTTTGCAAATTTTTCTCCCGCGGCTTCGCCCGTATCGGAAATCCCATTGTACGGAATCAGTATGCGGATGTCTTTATTGAGCACACTCTGGGCTTCTCCGCTTTCCAGAATCGCTCCTTTAAACAGTCCGGTGGCCAAGGGAGACGCCATTAGCAAACAAATATCGACCGCGCCAGCGGATTGGCCCATCACGGTTACCCGGCCCGGATCGCCACCGAACTCTGAGATGTTTTCTCGAACCCAGCGCAACGCCTGGAGTTGATCAAGGAGGCCGTAGTTTCCCGAAGAGTGATGTTCAGACTCCTCTGTCAGCGCTGGAAAAGCGAAGAATCCAAATGGTCCCAGACGATAGTTCGCGCTGACGATGACGACACCAAGACGCGAAAGCGCTGGTCCAAGCGGAGTGAATTGGCTGTACCCGGCCTGGTTTCCTCCACCATGAAAAAAGACGATGACCGGCTGCTTCGCTTCCGGAGTGAGCCGCATGGTCCAAACATTTAAGTACAGGCAGTCTTCACTCCACCCGATATAGGGTAACCAACCGGCCGGCAGTTGCGGCGCCGCCGGACCAAATTGGGTTGCCTGCCGGATGCCGGTCCACTTTTGCACCGGCTGCGGCGGTTTCCAGCGCAGTTCTCCAACGGGCGGCGCGGCATAGGGTACCCCAAGAAACGCCACTTCATTCGATGCACCGAAATACGTTCCTTTAAGAACGCCCGATTCCAGCGTCACCGTTGGAGGAGAGGGGGCATCGGTCGCGCTAACTGCTTGGTCTAGGCCAACCAAGACTAAGGCGATCCAATTCGTTAGGTAACGACGGCGCATTAGTGGAAGTCTTTTCTTATTCGGTTTTACCACCGCCTTGAGTGCTCCTCATAGGCAAACAGGTTTTCGCCCTTGTGACCAATCCCATCGTCCCAACTTTCAACCAGCAGGTATTGGCCAAGAGCGAGGTATACCCGACTGGTCGCATCGGTTGATCCGCTTGGATTTGCGATCGCCCAATCGCCCAGCCAGAAGTCGAATTGCCGGCTCTCCGGGTTGATAGCGGTTTCCTCCGCCTTGATACCAGACGTCTCGGTTATGGCGATTGATCCCGCGATCGAAAGCATGAGAATGACGTCTCTGCACCAAACCGAATTTGGTGCGGCGCGTTTATCGATGATTTGTCGCATACGGAATCGTTCTTGGAAACCTGGCTTGGCGCAAGACACGTCCTGCGGCATAATATATCTCTAATGCGACAGGTTCTCGTCAAAGAGAATGATCCCAAACCCGGAGTGTCCATTGCAACGCACTCGCGCGAATATCCGCGTGGTTCTCATATTCCGGAACATGCCCACGGCTCAAACCAGTTGGTCTATGCTAGTCGTGGAGTCATGGAAGTCTCTTCAGGTTATAGCTTGTGGAAGATCCCCCCGCATTTCGGGCTGTGGATCCCAGCCCGAACGCCGCATCAGATTCGGATGCCGGAAGCCGTCTCGATGCGAACGCTGTACCTGCGGTCAGCGGGGACGCGGGTACCCACTTCCTGCGCCGTACTCCATGTTGGGACACTTCTGCGTGAACTCATTATTGAGGTCGTGCGCGTCGGCCAACTTCGGATCTGCAATCGTATCGAGTGCGCGCTGCGCGACCTCCTGCTAGCAGAATTAGGGCGAGCAACTCCGGTGCCGACAGGCGTAATGCTTCCTAACGATCAACGGGCTTTTAGCGTCGCGCAGAGAGTGATTGAAAATCCAGCTTGTCCGATCTCGTTGGAATCAATGTGTGTTTCGGCTGGGGTTAGTGTCCGCACGTTGGAGCGAACCTTTCATCGTCAGGTCGGTATCGATTTCGAATGTTGGCGACGGCAAGTGCGATTGATGAAAGCGATTGAACTCTTGGTCGCAGGACACAGCGTGAAAGAGGTCGCTTTTTCGGTTGGCTATCAACATCCCAGCGCTTTCATTGCTCTCTTTCGAGCAACCTTCGGAACCACGCCAAAGGCGTGGATTTCCACCCTGGAATCTCTCAGTTCTCCCTGACTGCGCTAAGGGTAGTATTTATGTAGCTAAGTCACGCGGCTCAAAACGCATCCCGTTTTCCATAGAGCTAGTGGCGAAAAGAAAGTGATAATCGCTCTGTGTGGAATCACCGTAATTTGGCTGATCGTAGTTCCTCAACAGCTTTGAGATCTTTACAAAGATTTCTGAATTATATAGGCTGACCTCTTGGCTAAGGGATGTCGGCCAGAATCATTTATCGAAACCCAAGGCTTAAGGTTGCTATGCCTATGGCTGAAGATTTCGGCTATTTGCGCAGAGTAGCTTTATGCCACCATCCACGGAACGGTGAAACTCTTGTTGTACATAGTTTGCGTAGCAGTGATTGTTTCACTTTTATTTCGCCAGTTCGAGGCACCCTGGGTTGCATTTCGCAAGGGCGAAACGGCGTTCGCCCACGGTAATTTTGCTGCTGCTGCGCAATTCTACCAAAAGGCAGCAGAGAAACTCGATGATCCCAGAATACTTGATCGTTTGGTGCACTGCTGGTGGAGGATCGGCGACATCAAAGATGAAGAGACCCTATTGGCTCGCATACTGGAAAGGCACTCCGAGAGGCTTGACACGGTCGAGCTTCTCGCCGGCGCCTATCAACAGGCACAGGAACCGGAAAAGGCCATTCCGCTGTATACCGAATACCTGGCGCGTGGCGGGAAATTGGACTCTTTCGGCAAATTGCAATTGGCTCGCGTCTATCGCCAGGCCGGACACTACGATCAGGCTGCTCCATACTATCTGCAAGCCGTAGAGGATCCGAAACAGAAAATCGCGGCCATGATAGAGCTGGCGGAGATGCGAAGCTGGCAAGGAGCTTACGACGAGGCTATCGCGCTTCTGCGCAAGGTTCTCGTCACTGAACCCACGAATCGGCCGGCGCGCCTCAGCCTCGCTCGCATACTGAGCTGGGCCGGCGATTACAAAGAATCCGAAGACGAATACAGAAAACTTCTTAGCAAGCCATGAATAACCCCATTCTTTTAGCTGCTATCTTATCCTGCGCGGCACTTGTGACCTCCGCCGGCGCCGCTGATCCCGAAACTACCCAAACTCCGGCAACGCCTGCACCATCGCCGAGCGAAGGGGAAATCAGCGATACCCAGACCCGGCTGGAGCTCGCAAAAGTACTAACGTACGATAAAAAATACCCAGAGGCGATAGAAGCCTATCATCAGTTATTGGCCGCTGACCCGAATAATATCGAGGCAAAAATCGGCCTGTGCGAAGTGCTGTATTGGACAGGGAAAACCGACGAAGCTGCGGCGGTACTTAAGGACGTTCCTGAGGAGAAGCTGGACGACAAAGGCAAACTGATGCTAGCGGATCTTCTCGTTGCGAAGAAGGATTATCCATCAGCCATTCGCATATTTACTACCTATCTCAATCAGAAACCGGATGAATATTCGGTGAGGCTTAAGCTTGCTGATGTGCAAAGCTGGACAAAGGATTATCCCGAGGCGATTGCCAACTACGAATTAATCCTCAAGGCGCGTCCCAAAGACCGCCAGGTTCGCCGGAAATACGGGATGGTTCTGAGCTGGTCGGGACAAAACGAAAAGGCTGCGGAACAACTTCGCGAAAGCCTGAATCCGTAGAGGACCGATTGAATAGGGGGCCTAACCTGCTCTGTTTGCTGGTGGCCGTCACGCTCCACGCGGCGGAGCCGGAGACCATCGTGCCGCCCACGGATCAGGTGAGCGAATTTGATGCACGCCACGAACTGGCCAACGTCCTTCGAAAGCTTGGAAGGATTGAAGAGGCGGAGAAGGAATTGCGAAAGCTGCTCCAGATGCAGCCGAACAACGCGGGTATCACGGCCGACCTCGCTGACCTGGAAATTTCTCGGGGCCACTTCGCGAGGGGCCGGGATCTATACGAAAGAGCGCTTTCTGAGTCTTCCAATGCCATGGAAATCCGCCTTCGGCTCGCTCTCCAGGAACGATCGTGGGGCGACTTTTATCGGGCCGAAAAGGTTTTTCGAACTGATCTGAAAGATCACCCGCACGATGTCGACATCACACAGGACCTCGCGACCGTACTGATCGGGGAGCAGCAATTTGAAGCCGCGGAAGGTGTCTATCAGGAGCTGGCCAGAGATCCGAGTGTCCGCGAGAAGGCCCTCGTCGGTCTCGCAACGGCTCGCTCTTTGGAGCAGGACTACCGTGCGGTCCTTCCATATGCTGATCAGGCGCTGGCGATCGATCCAGATCAGGTCGATGCACTCAGTCTGGAGGGCGAAGCTCTTCGAAAGCTTCAGCGGTACGACGAGGCAAAAGGGCCATTTCGGCGTCTGACTTTGCTTCCGGGCGGTCAGGAGGCGGGTTGGATCGGCCTTGGTCGCGTGGCTCGGGCCCAGAAAGATGAGCTAACTGCAGAGCGCGACTTTCAGCGCGCTAAGGCGGTGGACCCAAGCGACATAACAGCGGCCTACCTTGCCGCAGGGAAAAACGTCGCCGGCTTCTTGTCGGACTACGTCAGTCGCCACAATCTAGATGCTGCTAAGTTGAGCACTCTCGCGGACTTATGCGCATCGGACGGTTACATCGACTATGCTATCGCCCTTTATCAAAAAGCTTTGGCCAGAGATCCCAAATACTTTTCCGCCCGGATCGGCCTCGCGCAGGTATTTAGCACGGCGCACCGCTACAATGAGTCGATCGAGATCCTGAAGCAATTACGTGAGGAGTTTCCCGGCGATTCGAAAATTGTTCTGACCCTGGCTCGGGTTTTGAGCTATGCACAGAGATACGACGAGTCACGGCGAGTTTATCTGGAGCTGATCTCGGCTAATCCCAGTGATACCGTGCCGCGCAAAGAGATGGCTCGCGTCTCTAATTGGAGCAAAAAGGAATGCCAATCCCTCCAGGACTATGCAGAGCTCTATACGCCATCGGTTGATGACCAGCTCGTGAAGGCGTTAAAGCGCTCGCCAGAGGGCGCGGCTGCCCTTCGCGCGGCCCAACCCTTCCCGACAAGGACGGATGCCCCATACGCTAAATACGAGTGGATCACGCACCTACTCGAGACCGGCCGCATCCCTGAGCAGTTTCGGCCGCCCGTGACAGCCGTTCTCTCGGACTTGTCGCCAACTTACAGGGTACAGAAATCGGCCTGGCTCGAGAGTCGCGCGAAATGGTTGTCCTGGAACAATAGAATGCTGAGATCGGAGTACGAGTATAAGAAATTGCTGGCATTCCAACCGGGCAACCAGGAGGGCTGGTTCGACCTCGCACAGGTTGAAGCGTCGCAAGAGCTATGGCGCGCGAGCGTTGCAAGCTATCAGCAGTTGCTGGAGCTCGATCCCCTGCACACCTTAGCGAGCCAGGCGATTGAGCGCGCGAATATTGCCCAGGAGCCGGCCCTTTTTACGCGGTACACCTACTGGAACGAGGCGGGTATTGGCCGCGCTTCCGATATCGAGCGTCAACTAATCCAGTCTGGCGCCGAATTCGTCTGGGATCGCCAGACGCAACTTCGCGTGAGCGGAGACTATTGGTTGGAATCGCCAGAATTCGCTCCTCAGGCGCAAGCAATCGGAGCCACCATCGGGCTTCGGACAGTGTTTAACGAATTCTGGCGTGCGTCCGCAGAATATACGCGTAAGGAATATTTCGATTCGCCCTACAGTCCTACGAACACCGGCCAGGCTGGAGTTACTTTTAACGCTTGGGACTATGTTCATCTGACGTTGCAGTACACTCGAATAGACGAGATTCATAACCAATTCGGGCTCCAGCAAGGGACACAGTCGGATAACCTGGGATTTCTCTTTAACTCGGATCTTAACCACTACGTGGGAGCCACTGGCGGCGTCGTATTAACTCACTATAATGACGATAATCGGGGCATCTGGGTAACGCTCGCGCCGGCGTTTATCCTTCTGGACTTCCCACACACGCTGAAGCTGACTTTGCGCGGTGATTACCGAAACACAGAACATCCATCCATTTTTGAGTTCCAGGGGCCGCAACTGGCAAATATCGTTCATCCCTACTGGACGCCCCAGAATTACTATCGCGGTACCATTCTCATGGAGTGGCGCCACGATCTGGGGACCGACTTCTATGCGGGCGCTCAGCAATACTATGCAGGCGCTCAGCAAATCTACTACGCGCTGCGCCTCGGGGGTGGTTTCGATGCCACGGGGAACAATAATATTATCTTCGAAGGCGAATTGCACTACGATTTTCTGCAGCATTGGTCCTTCGAAGCGCGCGGAGGGGTGGACCGTTCCCCGGCTTGGAACGGCGCCTCGGCGTATGTGTCTCTGATCTACCGATTCTGAGTATGAGTAAAACGTTAAAGGGTTCCGCTGCAATGTCGTGGCTGGCCAACCTCACGCTGACGATGTTGGCCTTTATGAATACACTTCGCGCTAAGGACTATCGACGCGTGGACATGTACAACGGTCTCTTGCTGGCCAATGTGACTTTCCCTATTTATATGCGAGCATCGCTCCTGGGCCTCCTCGGTTTTCGTGGCAAGTTCGGCATAACACCAAAATCTGGTAGCATTTCTCTCCCGCTGCGTTCGCTCTGGCCGCAACTTCTCACCATGACTGCATTGCTCGCAGCCGCAGTCTGGGGATTAAACCGTGCCTACTATATTCGAGATCCGGTGCCGCCTCTCTTGGTTAACGTCTTTTGGTGCCTATATAACTTCTGGCTGCTTTTGACGGTGTTCTATTTCAACAGGCCCGAGGAGATCCGGCCGGGAGTTTCTGTCTCCGGAGATGCCAAGGTCCATGCGTAGTTCTTTTTTTTTACAATCAGCGCTCCTAATGGCATTCGTTTTTGCCATCGCGCCCGGTTCCGCCGGCGAAGACCCTATTCCGCCAGAATTTGGCTTTGCGATCGAAGGTTTGCCGACCAGGTCCGAGTTGAGGACGCTGGTGAGCGACACTGGAGTTCAACCCCGCCTGGTATTGTTCTACCTGCAATGGCCACAGAAACCGGAAGCAGGAGAGTTTCCCGGATTGGCTTTACGTGCAATCGAGTCAATCGGGGCCCTGCCCGTATTGACCTGGGAGCCGATGTTTGTTGATTCCGAAAAAGGTGAACAAATGATTCCCGCAGAACACATTACCACCGGGAAGTATGATCTCTATCTGGAACAATTCGCCCGTGGATGTCGCCAATTTGGGAAGCTGATGCTTATACGCTTCGCGCACGAGATGAATCTCGCTCGTTACCATTGGGGTGGCGCTGCCTCGGAATTCGGCCCCGATAGTCCGGCTCGATATCGGGCGATGTATCGTTACGTGGTCGCAAAGTTTCGAGCGCAACGAGTCGACAATGTTCGCTGGGTCTTTTGCCCCAATGCCGACTCCGTGCCCGCCGAACAATGGAATCGAATTGCGGCTTATTACCCGGGAGACGACGTCGTCGATGTAGTCGGGCTCGACGGCTATAACTGGGGCACGACCCAAACCAAGGCGGCGAATGGGTGGGACAGCCAATGGCGGACGTTTGAGTCGATCTTTTCCGCGCCACTCAAGGAACTGAGGCAGATAGCACCCGGAAAACCAGTCGCCGTGTTTGAGACTAGTTCGGCTGATTTGGGCGGTAACAAGGAAGAATGGGTCATGTCCGCGCTTGATTCCGCACGGTCGCTTGGATTGGGTGCTTTAGTCTGGTTTCAGGTGAACAAGGAAATAGATTGGCGTCTGCAGACCCACGTTTCCGAAGCGGTCCGCTCAGCGATACAAAAGCAAAATGCCTCGATCCCGGCGGGACCTCTATGGCTAGGAATTACGGGCGGGTAATGAACTTTGGGAAAAGATGGATACCGATGGCTAACAGAAGCAATCAAAACTAAAGTTATTCACTGTCACTATTTGTTGATGAAGAACAATTGCGTTACACCTTAGATTCCATCGACAACCATAATTTGGTAGACGAAGACCGTAGAATTGTCGATCCGTCTACTTCACGTTAGTCGGCGGGGTGAAATCCTCCAAAAAGAGAATGATATTTTGGTTTCTGTAGTCGAAGCTTCCCGCGAAATGAACGTGCTGATCGTAGAAGCCGACCCCGCGAACAGCTCTATTCTTAGGGAACTCCTCAAGGAACGTGCATATGATGTGACCGCCTGTGCAACTGTGGCAGAAGCCATGAAGGTTTTTCGGGAGACCGTATTCCAGCTATTGTTCGTAGACCTTGGTTTGCCCGGCAGGGATGGATTTTCGTTCTGCCGATGGGTCCGAGATCAGGCGGCTGGAGACCAGCCGGTGATCCTTGCCAATACAACAAGCGATCGAGCCGCTGATTTACGGAAGATTCTCGAAGCCGGAGCGGACGACTACGTCATCAAGCCGTGTCAGAAAGAGTTGCTCGATGTCCGCTTGATCATCGCCCGGCAGATAGCGAATAAAAGGGAGAACCATCGGAGACTGGAAGAGAATTTGCTTCGAGAACGAGAGCGTCTGCACTATCTGACGACACATGATCCGCTGACAAAGCTTCCTGCGGTATACGACGAAAATGACGGGACCATGGAAGTCAATCGCGAGGAGCCGCCGCATGCAGCAGAGGT
>Ga0213872_10000844_pt1 | contig 22134 bp, 19 predicted proteins | sample VelepicomBERX_R2_FD_160071 | JGI IMG/M metagenome (GOLD analysis project Ga0213872, IMG submission 160071) | Rhizosphere microbial communities from Vellozia epidendroides in rupestrian grasslands, the National Park of Serra do Cipo, Brazil - RX_R2 | ecosystem: Host-associated > Plants > Roots >...
GATCGCGCTGGCGCCGCAACTGGCCACCCGCATGAACCTGGAAGCGGCCGTGACCCAGGAAATGATCGACTTCGCCTGCCGCATCAAGCCCGCCGATGTTTGCCTGGTGCCGGAAAAACGCACCGAAGTCACCACCGAAGGCGGTCTTGATGTAGTCACGCATTTCGACACCGTACAAAAAGCCATCAAGCAGCTGCAGGCCGAAGGCATCCGCGTCAGCCTGTTCATCGACGCGGATGAATCGGCGATTGCCGCCGCCGCCGAGCTGGGCGCGCCTGTGATCGAACTGCACACTGGCCGCTACGCCGACACCGAAGGCGCCGAGCAGGCCGCCGAGCTGGAACGCATCAAGGCCGGCGTGCTGTTTGGCGTTTCCAAAGGCCTGAAGGTCAATGCCGGCCACGGCCTGCACTACACCAATGTGCAGGCGATCGCCGCCATCCCCGACATCGCGGAACTGAACATCGGCCACGCCATCGTCGCGCATTCCGTTTTCGTCGGCTGGGAAAACGCCGTGCGCGAGATGAAGGCCATCATGGTGGCCACCCGCCTGGGACGCACAAAATGATCTACGGGATCGGCACCGACATCTGCAAGATCCCGCGCATTGAAGCGGCGCTGGAACGCCATGGCGACCGCTTCGCCAAGAAGATCCTCGGCCCGCAGGAGTTCCAGAAATATCTGGCCCGCAAAGCCAAGCATCCGGCGCGCGGCATCCGCTTTGTGGCGACCCGCTTCGCCGCCAAGGAAGCCTTCTCCAAGGCCATCGGCTTGGGCATGCGCATGCCCATGACCTGGCCCGCCGCGCAGATGCTGAACGCGCCCAGCGGCAAGCCGGTGATCGTGTGCAGCGGTGTGCTGCAGGAGTTCATGGAAAAGAATAAGCTGTCGGCTCAGGTGACGGTCAGCGACGAAGAAGAGTACGCGGTCGCCTTCGTGATCGTGGAGCAGGAAAAGTGACTGAAGAAGTAATCCCGGACCCGCGCGAACAGGTATTGGCCACCGTCGCCAAACTCCCCAATCTGCCCGGCGTGTACCGCTATTTCGACGCCGAGGACAAGGTGCTCTACGTCGGCAAGGCGCGCGATCTGAAGAAGCGCGTGTCCAGCTACTTCCAGAAGACGTTGACCAGCCCGCGCATCGCCATGATGGTCGAGCGTATCGCGCGCCTGGAAACCACCGTCACGCACAGCGAGGCGGAGGCGCTGATCCTTGAGAATAACCTGATCAAGGCGCTCAGCCCGCGCTACAACATCCTGTTCCGCGACGATAAGTCCTATCCCTACCTGAAGATCACCGACGGCGATGCGCCGCGCATGGTTTACTACCGCGGCGCGGTCGACAAGAAGAACCAGTACTTCGGCCCTTTCCCCAGTTCGTGGGCGGTCAAGGAATCCATGCAGATCCTGCAGAAGGTGTTCCAGATCCGCACCTGCGAGGACAGCGTGTACGCCAACCGCACGCGCCCCTGCCTGCTGCACCAGATCGGCCGCTGCAGCGGTCCTTGCGTGGGCCTGATCAGCAAGGAAGACTACCTGGTCGACGTGAACAACGCCGCGCGCTTCCTGCGCGGCCGCCAGACCGAGGTGCTGGAAGACCTCGAGCAGAAAATGCACGCCTTTGCCGCCGAGCTCAAATTCGAGCAGGCCGCCTCGGTGCGCAACCAGATCCAGTCGCTCTCGCGCGTGCTGCACCAGCAGAGCATGGAGACCACCGGCGATGCCGACGTCGATATCCTCGCCGTGCTGGTGCAGGGCGGGCGTGCCTGCGTCAACCTGGCCATGGTGCGCGGCGGCCGCCACCTGGGCGACCGCGCCTACTTCCCGACTCACCTGGGCGATGCGGAATCGATCGCCGAAGACGCCATTGAAAAGGAAGTGCTGAGCGCCTTTTTAGCTCAGCATTACACCGGGAAGTTCATCCCCGGTACGCTGATCCTGAACATCGAGTTCGATCATCCAGCCCTGATGCAGGCCTTGCAGGAGCAGTGCGGCCACCGCATCCACCTGATCTTCCAGCCGCAGGACCAGCGCCGCAAATGGCTGGAGCTGGCGCAGAAGGGGGCCGAGATCTCGCTGGCGCGGCTGCTGTCGGAGCAGGGCTCGCAGCAGGCGCGTACGCGCGCGCTGGCCGAGGCCCTGTCGCTGGAAGCCGACGATCTGGAATCGCTGCGGGTGGAGTGCTTCGACATCTCGCACACACAAGGCGAGGCGACGCAGGCCTCCTGCGTGGTGTTTCACCATCACCAGATGCAGAACGGCGAGTACCGCCGCTTCAACATCAACGACATCACCCCTGGCGACGATTACGCCGCCATGCGCCAGGTGCTGATGCGCCGCTACGAAAAGGTTGCCAATGGCGACGGCGTCATGCCCGACGTGGTGCTGATCGACGGTGGCAAGGGCCAGATCGAAATGGCGCGCCAGGTGTTTGTGGAACTGGGCCTGGACACCAGCCTGATTGTCGGCGTGGCCAAAGGGGAGGGGCGCCGCGTCGGTCTGGAGACCCTGATGTTCGTCGACGGCCGCGCGCCGCAGGAGCTGGGCAAGGAGTCCGCCGCCCTGATGCTGGTGGCGCAGATCCGCGACGAGGCGCACCGCTTCGCCATCACCGGCATGCGCGCCAAGCGCGCCAAGACGCGCCAGACCTCGCGCCTGGAGGAGATCGAAGGCATCGGCGCGAAACGGCGCCAGCGCCTGCTGGCCCGCTTTGGCGGCCTGCGTGGCGTGGTCAACGCCAGCGTGGAAGATCTGAAACAGGTCGAGGGCATTTCCAGCGCCCTGGCAGAGGAAATCTACCGGCAGCTCCACTAAGTTGGTAGACTAGCGGCGCGTTGACACTATTTACACATAGAATTATGCCTTTCAATATTCCGATTCTGCTGACCTGGCTGCGCGTGGCCCTGATTCCCCTGGTAGTCGGTGTCTACTACCTGCCTCCCACGCTGCTGCCGGTGACCGAGCAGAATCTGGCGGCCACGCTGGTGTTCATCGTCGCGGCGGTGACGGACTGGTTTGACGGCTTCCTGGCGCGGCGCTGGGAGCAGACCTCGGCCTTTGGCGCCTTCCTCGATCCGGTGGCCGACAAGCTGATGGTGGCCGGCGCCTTGCTGGTGCTGGTGCAGCTGGACCGCGCGAATGCTGTGCTGTCCTTCATCATCATCGGCCGCGAGATCACCATTTCCGCATTGCGCGAGTGGATGGCGCAGATCGGCGCTTCCAAGTCGGTGGCGGTCAGCTCGCTGGGCAAGATCAAGACCACCGCGCAAATGGTCGCCATTCCGCTGCTGCTGTTCCATGATGTGCTGCTGGGCGCGATCGACACCCAGTTCTGGGGTTCGCGCCTGCTGGAAGTGGCGGCCGTGCTGACGGTGTGGTCGATGTTCTACTACCTGCGCAAGGCCTGGCCGCTGATCAAGGAGCGGGCAGGGCAGCTGTAAAACGAGATAAACAATTTTCAATATTTCGTTGTCGGCAAATATTTACCATTGACAGGCGGCACAGATCCTCTATAATGCTGGCCTGTTGTTGATGACGCGGGAGTAGCTCAGTTGGTAGAGCGCAACCTTGCCAAGGTTGAGGTCGAGAGTTCGAGACTCTTCTCCCGCTCCAAGTAATACTGGAAATATCGGCAGCTTGTTGTATAATGTTGGACTCCAATGCGGGAGTAGCTCAGTTGGTAGAGCGCAACCTTGCCAAGGTTGAGGTCGAGAGTTCGAGACTCTTCTCCCGCTCCAGTTTCTTCGGAAACGGAGTGTTGTTGTAAAAGCGTAGTAAAAAGCAAGACTCCATGCGGGAGTAGCTCAGTTGGTAGAGCGCAACCTTGCCAAGGTTGAGGTCGAGAGTTCGAGACTCTTCTCCCGCTCCAGAATTTCGGATTGCAGTGCATAACCCACTGTTTTCTTAGTAAAAAGTTTCCTCTGGCGAGGTAGCAAAGCGGTTATGCAGCGGCCTGCAAAGCCGTCTAGGTCGGTTCGACTCCGATCCTCGCCTCCATCAATTCAAGCACTTAGCGCGTTCTGCGCAATCTCAAACGCCTTGTAAACCACACCGAAACGGGTGGTTAACCACACTGGTATACGGCCTACTTGCCGTTGACATTGCGGCCCACTGGTCTAAGGTGGGTACATGGCCTCCTTCAAAAAACTCCCCTCCGGTGCCGTCCAGATCCGGGTGCAGCATCATTTGCTGCCTAAGCCGCTATGGGCCACGTTTGACGACGAAGAGCAAGCACATCAGTATGCGGCCCATCTGGAAGCCCTGCTGGCCCAAGGCATCGTGCCGGCCGGCTTGCTGCAGCAAGAGGGGCAGCCACGCCACGCCTGGACCCTCTCGCGCTGCATTGCCGAATACATTCGCGCCAATGCCGTGCCGTGGTCGGACATCAAATTGCTCGATACGGTCAACGCCAAGCTGGAGCTGCTGCGCACCAGTCAGCTCAACTATGACTGGGCCGAGGCGTGGGTGCGGGCCATGAAGCGCGACCAGAACCTGGCGCCTTCGACGATCCGCCATCGCCATGGTGCGCTGGCGCGCTGTCTGGACTGGATGACGCGCAAGCACCCGGATATCGTGGCCCAGAACCCCTTGCGCCTGCTCAAGCGCGGCTTTGCCGTCTACACGCCGGAAGACGAAAAGTGCCTGGAGGCGACGGGAGGGCTGGTGAAGGTGGACGAAGACCGGGACCGGCGCCTGCTGCCAGGGGAAGAGGAGCGTATTGATGCGGAGCTGGATCAGTATGCGCAGAAAGAAATCTTCTTCACCTTGGCGCTGGAGTCGGCCATGCGGATGCGCGAATGCTACACGCTGTTGCTGCCCCAGGTCGCCCTGCATCAAAAGACCGTCAATCTCGAACGTAGCAAGAACGGCGATAGCCGTCAGGTGCCGCTATCCTCGCCCGCGCTCGCGGCACTGGGGGAGTACATCGAGGGCAACTACGAGAAGGTTGAGCGGCGCGGCGGTCGTATTTTCACTTTCTGGGATGGCGACCGCAGCGTGCCCGCGCTCGATGTCACCACCCGTAATCTCTCGCGGGAATACCGGCTGCACTTCGAGCACGCGCACGTGCAGGACTTCCATTTCCACGACCTGCGCCACGAAGCGACCTGCCGCCTGTACCTGCGCACGACGTTATCGGATGTACTGATTGCGAAAATCACCGGACACCGTGATTTGCGCAGTCTCAAACGCTATGCCAGCTTGCGCGGCAGCGACCTGGCCGCGCGTCTATGGTAAGGGTTTGCGGTTGCTTGTGCTTGGCAGGGACGGTAGTACGGGCGGTGCACGGCGCCGACGCCGTGGCGGAACCGGCAACAGGTGGGCCAGCGGCTGTGAAGCCGCTGTGCGGGCGCAGCGTCGTTGCGCCGTGTCTTTGTCGATCCGTTCGCGTAGAAACTGTAGAACGTCACTGCGCAGAAACACCCAGGACCGGCCGATCTTGGCGCCCGCCAGCTCCCCGGAGCGCGCCAGCAGCCTGACCGTCTCCACCTCGGCATGGAGCAGCGCGGCGGCGCCGTCGTCATTGAGTGTCTCTTCGGTGTCCATAAAATGCGCGTGGGGACTGGAATAATTGCAAAAGGTTCTGCTATAATTCGGCTCCGCTTGCGGGAGTAGCTCAGTTGGTAGAGCGCAACCTTGCCAAGGTTGAGGTCGAGAGTTCGAGACTCTTCTCCCGCTCCAGTTTTCTGGCGCATCGCGGCACAAATCACTCCATGCGGGAGTAGCTCAGTTGGTAGAGCGCAACCTTGCCAAGGTTGAGGTCGAGAGTTCGAGACTCTTCTCCCGCTCCAGTTTCTCTTACCCCTCGAAAAAACAGCACTTACAGTGCAGCTGTCGTTGGGCGCCGTTGCTTTTACATAGCCATCACCGTCGATTTTGGTGGATGCGCGGGCCTACCTGCACTTTCTTCCAATTGCGCGATTTATTCCAGCCATCTTCAGGCCGATTTTGGAGCACTTCGTGGCGTATCTCCCTGCATTTGACGGGGCGCCAACGAGGGGCCCGATATGCCGGCGATTTCATTTGACATTTATGATGTCTCCTCGGCGCTTCCGTCCGCGTGTCGCCTTAGCCAGTCAAGTGCCTCTTGCTGGCGTTGATCGGGTGAGCGCCTGTCTTTGACAAAGCGGTCGAGTATCCGATGTGTCGCCAGGTATCCCAGCGGCCCCTGTGCTACGAGCTCTGCATAATTGTCCATATCGCCCAGCCGCAGGAGGTGGCTGGCTCCGTCCTGCGGATCACGGAAGCACACCACGACATCGCGCACCAGGTGCTCAGACACGGCGTCGAGCAGGGCGGGACTTTGGGCGGCCAAGAGCACGTGCAGCTCACGCTCGGCAGCTAGAGCCTGTACCTGGTGCAGTAAGGACTTGGTGCGACCAGGATAGATGTTGTAATCGATATCCTTCAAGATAACGAGCGCCCCAGCAGGTGCGGTCAGTAAGGTGGCGACAACGGCCAACACTCGCAGTGTTCCGTCCGATAACATGCGCGCATCCGCGTTACTGCTGTTGTGACCAAAGGCCTCCACCAGGCGCACCATCACCTCATTTCGTTCGTTGCTTAGGAATTGGATATCTGTGACTTCATGGTCGTGGAGCGAGCGGAGAACCTCGAGTAACCTGCTCTTTCGCTCGGGCTCTTGAGCGATGCGATAAAGTATGGCCGATAGGTTTTGGCCATCCTCCCTCATCCGCTCCCCGTCCTCCTTGTGCGCGTGGCCGCGCATTACTGCCGGGTGCGGCGTGAGAAATAGGATATTGCTCAGCGATCGCAGGATCGCATTCGTGACGCCAGGATTTTGGCTTGTAATTTGCTCCGAGGCGATGATTAGCTGATCGTCGCTGAGGTTGACTGCGATCTCGAAGTCACGCCACCCGTTCAGGCCAGCATCGTCAAAGCGACAGCCAAGTATGAAGCGCGTACTGCCGTGCCTGAACAAATCTGAGCGGCGGCCACGTATCGCGCAGTCACCTGCTCGCATGCCGCTGGCAATATCATCAAGCCGAGCTCCTTTCGCGATCAGGGTTAGCAAGCGAATTGCCTCCAGGACGTTACTTTTGCCCGAACCATTTGCGCCTATTAGGAGTGTGAGCCTGGTCAAAGGCAAAGTGCCTTCGGCAACGCTTTTGAAATCCTTCAGGCGAATTGAGGTAAGCATTCTTAATGAGCCGCGTTCATGTGCGATGGTTCTGCCTGCCGCTTCTTGGCCTGCAGGCTCTCGGCATAGGGAAGGACACTGCTGCCGCTCAGCGTCTTAAACAGAACATCCCCGCCCTTTAATACCGTGTCCAGCAGGGTGCTGGTAAGAAGAGGTTCCGAGTGCGACTGGCGTTCCCAGGGTCTGATCTCCTTTTCGTTCGCGAGGCGTCGTTCCGCATTGCGCCTGATTTCGCCTGGGATCATGTTGTAGATGTGCGGCCTGACGAACCGTCTCTCTTGCGCTAGGCTAGCCATCTCTTTGAGAACGTAAAAAATGATGTTCCAGACCTGTCCAATCGAAAAGATGTTGAGATATTGGCGGATCGTGGCGGCGACCTTCGGCGAATAAATGTCCGGATGTGTGAAATTCCAGCGCTCACATTGCGAGACGAAGTATCGCTCGCACTCCCCAGGCGCAGCCAAGTCCCACAAGCTCTTTATTGCCGCTGGTTCTGGTTCCTCGAGACGATCATACAGCGTCGTCAACAGCTCCTCCATCGATTTACCCGATACGTCTTCGGCCAACGTCCAAGTAGTGGCTCGGATGTTGAGGGTTACGGTGCCATGGTCTTCGTCCAGCGTCACAGCGCTCAGATCAGTACATGGCGCCGGCAGCAAGATGCCAGCAGACTGCAGTAAGCCGTAGACCTCCTCCGATCCCTTCAATGTGGCAGCCAGTGCAGTCGGTTGCGACTTGAGTGGCTGTAGCAAGTGGTCGTTTGGCCCGACGTCTGCCGCCACCAGAGTAGCGTACAACAATGCGGCGTGCAGGTAGTCCAGCCTTGCGTAGTCGATTTTGCGAGCCTGTGAAAGTTGTCGCTCGAGCACGTCGACGATGCGCTTTCGTCTCAGCTCCCAGGCCAGCAAGTTCGATTCCCACAGGGTTGCTTGGGAAGCCGCTTCACACGCCAGGCATAGTGTTGGCACGGCATTTTTACGTGGCCGCTGGCGGACTTTTGTTAGTTGCTGAAATTCAGTGCGGTTTCCAATTTGCAGCGGCTCGCTGCAGCTATTGCATCGGAGTGAGGGCAGAAATGCAAGAGATGTGGACTTTAGCGTCTCCGTTAATTGAAATCTGTTGAGCCCGGAATCTGCCATTAGGGTATCGAACCCGTGCGTCCATTTCCCGCTAGGGTCCAAGGACCAATATTTCAAAGCGAGATTGTTTTGGTGCGGGTCGTTCGTCAGGAAGCAGAGGAGGGGCGTAAGTTCTTCTGTCATTGCGTTGGTATGGCTTGGGCGTAAACGGTTTACTCGGCCTCGGGTGGACGAGCTTGCATTGCTTCTTATCCGATCATGACCACAGGCATGGTGATCGGAAAGGAGCTTGCTTCTTCTTGGGAGGCGGGATTTTACAGCAAAATGCTATTAATAGAATGTCGATTTATAGAGTGCATTCCCTTGTAATGCGGAAATGGAGAATGCACCTGAAATCGAAAAGACGTTAGGCGAAGCCGTGAGGACGTGCCGGCTGGCTAACGGCTGGTCTCAGGAGGAGTTGTCATTTGAATGTGGGTTGCATCGCACATATATCGGCGCTGTCGAGCGCGGCGAGAAAAATCTGACCGTTAAGAACTTGGTGCGCCTAGCCATTGCGCTAGGGGTTTCGGCGTCGGCACTGCTGTCATCGGCTGGTTTGTGATCGCTCTTGTACTTCAGCTCTGTGTCTGCGCCTCCTGCTATTAATTACTCGCCTCTGCAGCAAGGCCCCGATAGCGGAAGCCATCGGTACTGTGACCGTTGCCAACGCGGATCTTTGCAGTGGAGTGCGCACCGCGGTGTAGCGCTGCCGCCCTTGGTGCCGCGCCTGACGGCCCGGAAGCCGAGATAGGTGGCATTGACTTCGGCGGTGGCGGACAGCGCGACGGCAGGCACCTCGGCCAGATGGAGGCTGGATATCACCGCGTCTTTGCGGCGCAGGCCCAAAGGCCCCATCAGCTGCAACTGCAAACCGCCCCACGCGGCAGGCGCGCCGACCTTCTGCACCATGGCGGCGGCGTCAATCCCTTACGCGTCAAGGCTGTGGTCATGGCTGGTCGCGATATTGCGCCTCACCAGAGCGTGGTGGTCCTTGGGCAGGTAGTGCTGCGCCGGAAGCACCATGCCCGGCTTGCCGATTCAGCCCGCGAACACGCGCTGGAAGCTTAGCGGTTGCAGATAGGCGGCGCTGCGCCGCTTGGGCGCAGGTGCGCGCGGTGGCGGCGGTGGCGCGTCGGCGGGCGGCGGCAGGCCGCACCAGTGCAGTACAAGATGGGCGATATGACGGCCTCCCAGCCCGTAGGGTGCCAGCTAGTAGCCCATCGCGCGCAGCATGGCGAAGCTGCGGAACAGCCCCTCGGTGCGCGCCGCCATCGTGCGGTGCACAGCTGCCGGTGCTGGCGGCTGCCGCCATGGGCGATGTTGCGCAGCTCCAGCAGCTGCGCCAGCTGCGTTTTCCAGTCGGGATTGGCGCTCATGCCTGCTCCTTTGCTTCAGGTGTGATCGGGTGCGGCGCACACGCGGGCGCCGCGCCGCCGACGCACCCAACCAGCAAGGAGAATCGCCATGGACGACAGCAGTATGGAATGCGGCGCAGCAGGCGCGCGCCGCGCCGCCCCTGACCACTACGGCATCGAGGTCTATGGCATGCCCCTCACCACATGGCTGACATGGCCGGGCGATGAAGACGATGCCGACGCGCGGCCTCACCTGACCACCGCCCTCCAGCTGGCGGATCGCTACGCCAGCTATGCTGACGCCATGGTGGCATGCCGCGCGGCGGTCCGACAGTATCCGCGCTTCAGCTTCCGCCCCGGCTTGATCGACTGACGCCGTTGACGCGGCCACCACCCGCCACACGGCATCGCTGGCGGATACCTAGCCATCCGGACGCGCGGCCTTGCCGCGCAGGCAAGGCGCGCGATGATGCAGATGCACCGCCAGCGCTGGCAGCGCGGCGGCATCCACGCGAACGCACCACGGAGGCAATCATGGACACGGCAGCAACGGCGGATTTGAATATTGAGCAAAAGCGCAATCTGATCTGGGCCATCATCGCCCACCTGCGCTTTGCGGCAAGCGAGCGCAAACAAGCCTTCGACGCGGGCGACACCTTCCTGGCGCTGGCGTTCAAGTCGGATGACGAATTGCGGCACATCGCCAGACTGGCAGGCGTCTAGGCCGCCAGAAGTCCGCGCCGCCGCGCGTGCGCTCGCGCGCCGCGCCTCTTACGGCCCCGGCCCCAGGCGCGGCAGCAGCGCCGCCGCCAGCGCACGCTGGGGCGGCAGATCGAGCGCCCCAAGATACCAGCCCGGTCCCGCCCGGCCCAGCATGCGCCAGCGCTGGCCGGTCGCCTCCATGCAATCGAGCGGCAGCGCCGCCACCTCGCTGCCCGCGCCGCGCGGGCGCACCGTCAGCAGATAGGCGCAGGCGCGCTCGCCCTCGGCGGCGTAGGCCAGCCAGTCGGGCGGCAGCAGCAGCCAGTCGCCGCGCCGCGCCGCCACCGCTTGCGCCAGCCAGGCGCGCAAGGCCGGACCGCCGCGCCAGTGCGCGCCAAAATCCCCATCGGCTGGAAACAGCGCGCTGCCGAAGGCGAACTGGCCGGGGTAGCTGGCGCGCAGCGGCGGCAGGCGCTGAGCCAGCCATTGCGCGGCCTGCGGCGGCGCCAGCGCCGCGCTGGCAGCGCCCGTTCCATCGCCTGCCCCATCGTGCGCAGCGGCGCGCGCGCCACCGCGTCCCCCAAGCGCCGCCGCGCCAAGCAGCGCGATCACGGCCAGCGCCGTCAGCGCTGTCCAAGGCCGCGCGCGCTGGACCGCCGCCTTGCGGCGCTCGCCCCGCCCTGGCGTCGTACCGTCCGCGCCAGTGCCGCTGCCGTGCCCGCGCGCGCGGGCAAGCAGCCGTCCTCCAGCAAGGCCAGCAGCGCCGCGCCGCTGACCAGCGCAACCGGCGTGCCGCGCAGCGCTTGATACACCGCCTTGCCGCTGCGCCTGCAGTGGACGAACAGCGCCCCGCCCGCGCGGTGGCGCGCCACCAGCGCCGCCAGTTCCGCCACATGGGCGCAGGCCACATGCGCGCGGTAGCGCTTGACCTGCACCAGCTGCCAGCTGCCGTCGATCCGCACCAGGCCATCGACACCGCCGTCGCCGCTGTAGCGGCGGTTGCGCCGCACCAGCCGCCCGCCCTGCTCCAGCGCTGACAGTACCACCTCTTCCATGCACAGCGGGTCGACCGTGCGCAGGTAGGCGAAACGGCGTGCGCCCTGCGCCTCGCCGCGTATGGCGCGCAGGTTGGCCAGCACGCGGCGCGAGCGGCGCACGCGGCGGCGGTGCGCGGGCAGGTCCAGCAGGCGCAGGGTGTTCCAGGCGCGCGACAGCCAGCGTAGCGCCACGCGCCGCAATCGCTCCGCCATCCCTGCCAACGCCGCCAGCAGCGCCACCATCAGGTTTGTGTTCATGGCTGTCCTCCCATACCGGCGGCTGGCCTGCGCGCGCCCAGATACGCCCCGGAGATTTGCAGGCGGCCGTGCCCCACCTGATGCGCCACCTCCAGATACGCTGCCGCCATCGTGGCTGGATCGGTCTCGCCGCCGCGCACCGGCGCATACGCCCCGGTTAGCTCGAAGTACAGGTCATGGGCGAACTGGTGGCGCAGGCCGTGGCTGGTCGCGCCCAGCTGCGCGCGCGTCAGCCCGGCCTTACGCACGATGTAGCTGAAGCGCTCCAGCGACTGCTTCAGGCTCAGGCCCGGTTTGCCCACATGCGCGCCGGGGCGGCCCGCCAGCGCGCACGCCGCCGCCAACGCCTCGCGCTGCATCGGATTGCGCACCGCCGTATAGCGCAGCCGTCCGCCCTTGGTGCCGCGCCGAACGGCCAGGAAGCTGAGGTATTTGGTATCCGCTTCGGCGTTGGCGGGCAGCGCGCCAGCTGGCACCTCGGCCAGATGGGGGCAGAACATGACCGCTTCCTTGCGGCGCAGGCCAAAGGCCCACATCAGCTGCAACTGCACGCCGACCCATGGATCGAGCGCGGCCACCTTCTGCACCACGGCGGCGGCGTCGATACCCTGCCCGGCCAGGCTGTGGTCATAGCTGGCCGTTACGTTGCGCCTCACCAGCGCGTGGTGCTCCTTGGGCAGGTAGTACCGGGCCGGATGCACCATGCCCGCCTTGCCGATCCAGCCCGCGAACACGCGCAGGAAGCTTAGCTGCTGCTGCAGGTAGGCGGCGCTGCGGCGCTTGGGCGCGGGTGCGCCGGGCGGCGGCGGCGCGCCCTCTGGCGGCGGCAGTCCACACCAGTGCAGCACCAAATGGGCGATGTGGCGGCCTCCCAGCCCGTAGGGTGCCAGTTGGTAGCCCAGCGCGCGCAACATCACGAAGCTGCGGAACAGCCCCTCGGCACGCGCCGCCATCGTGCGGTACGACACCTGCCGGTGCTGGCGGCTGCCCGCGTGCACGGTGTTGTGGCGCTCCAGCAGCTGCCCCAGCTGCTTCTTCCAATCTCGATTGCTGCTCATGCCTGCTCCTTTCGTACAGGTGTGAAGGGGTGCGGCGCACACGCGGGCGCACACCGCCGCCGCGCGGTGCGTCCGGGCCGGAATGCAACCGCGCACAGGCCCGAAGGGCGCGGAGGGGATAGCTGGCCGCCGAACGGCCGGGCGTCGTAAAAACGTTTGCACGACAGCCGCTGGGACTTCTCCGCCACGGCGTGTGCCCTGCCCGCAGGCAGGTAGCGAAGCGTCGCCGCTTCGTCAGGCCCGCTCGCGCGGTGCCGGAAATGGGATACCTGTGTTCCGCTGTCGCCGTGTTATCCCCGGTCCTGCCACCAGACCGACACGGTTGGCACGCTAATCACCGACAGGCCAGCCTCGGGGGCTGGTTGTGCCGACGCCACCCGAAGGTGGAGGCGCGAGCCGACAACGGTTTGCTTTGAGCTTGTTTCCGCGCCGCTCGGGGCGGCGTGCGCTGCGGTCTGGCCGCAGGCGCAATGGACAACCGGCAGGCCTCGGGGGCGTGCAGGCTGGCAGTCCGGGCGCACTCGGGGCGCGCGCGGAGGAAAACCACGCCGGGATGGCGGGCGTGGGACACTGCACTGCTGCATGGGGGCGGCTCGCTCGGGGCGGTGCCGCGCGCATGGCATGCGGTGCAGGCGCGCTGCTACAGCGCGCACAAGGGTGGCCGGGCGCTGCGGTCGTGATGACCCGCAGGCTGCGGCGTGGACTGGCGGCGCTCGGGGCGCGCGCGCAGTGTGCGGTACAACGCCGACCGGACCGCTGCTCGGGGCAGGCCTGGGCCGGATCGGTCATGCGGTGCTGCGGCGCTGGCGATTCCGCAGGGCGGGACCAGCGCGGTACGACCGCAGCGCGCGGCACGAGGCGGGGCGCTGCGTACAACGGTTGGTGGGCCAATTACTCGGCGCCTTTATGCAGGTGTCGTAACTGCGACGCCATTTCGGGACTTAGGCCTTGCGGCTGCCACCGGATATGGGACCGGACAACGGCCTCAGAATAGGCGGCGCGGGGGCGCGCGTCAAGCGGGGTGACAGCAGATCTTTTTGTGGAATTGTTGCGCGTTTTATCTGGAATCGGGTTTGGAGGATGGGTTCTCCCCTTGACAGGGGAGGTAGGTGGTGTACCTCTGTTAGTAGACGGATTGTGGAATCGGGTGGCAGGGAAGCCCCGAATTGTCGCGGGTGACGTGCCGGCGACAATTGGCCCAAATCCGCAAGATGCCATACGTTCGCCACGACGCTTCGGCAACGTATCCAGAACAACAAACCAGCCCCTTACTGATATTTTCCCAGACTATTCCGATGCTTTATCCTCTTGCGACTCCCTACGTTGGGCTTGCATTTTTACATGTCCGGGCGGTCAGCGTGAAACCATTCATCCGCACCGATGATGTCGGCAGGCGCAGCACAAAGTACAGTATTGGCGCATCGGACCAGCAGGTCCGCTGCACGCTGCTTTCTTCCATCGCCTATCGCCTGGAGGACGCCGCGCGCAAGCACGCACCGGAAGGCGATCAAGCCATCGTCGTGTTGCCGGTCGGCCGGCGGCTTTACGATGTTGGTCCGGATATTCATTTGCGCTAGCGCCCCTTTAACGGGCAGCTCCTGCAGCACGATCACTATGCCGAGGCGCCCTTGTGCCGCGTCCTAGCCTTATGGGGATTGCATTACATGGCCTGTCCCTGGATCGATTCGCTGGGGCTGGGATTGCCGGTAGCCATCCCCCGCATTCCCCAAATCATGGAGGAGCTGGAAAAGTCGCTGGTTGGCACGCATACCTTGGGACCTAATCGGGAAGTGACAGGTGCCGTTGTCAAAGTCCTGATCCAGCCCGCTGGCGCTCTGATGTGCGTCATCAAAGAGGCCGTCGATCAGGGACGTTGGATACCACGGAGGCTGCGGACGCGTGGGCTGACGTGCGACTGGAAACTGATTCGCTTCATGGTCAACTAGAACACCTCCAGATGCTTCTCCATGATCTTTCCAATCCTTCAAAAAGGTATACTGCGCTCTTCAAAATGGAGAGGACTATGAAAGAGTCGCGTTGTGCTCCCCTGCAGCAGATTGGGCGACAATCGGAACGGATCATCCCCGCCGATATCTTGGCGCAGGCGCAGCTGGCTTTCGGCAGCGAGGCGTTAGCCAGGGTCTGGTTGAATGCTCCGAATAAGTGCTTCCGAGGCGCTTCGCCGTTCGACCATATCGCTACCAACGTCGGAACCCAAGAAGTACTGTTAATCTTGAATGCCATTTCCACAGGCGGCGCTGCCTGAGGGCGTTCAAGATCTGTTCAACGCCCAAAATTGAGTGAGACCGTAATAGATGTCGCTTATGCGCGGTGGTCACGTGCAATAGCGTGACCTTGAGTAGCGCAATGCATATGGGATCAATGTGGCCGAGGTAGCTGTTATAGATCACGGGCCTTCACCTGCATCGGATGGTAAGTCTATCGGTATGGAGCGCAGACCGGCTTTGTTGCGGGCCTCGCGGTCCAGATGCTGATCGGCCTCTGAGTCGTCGCACTGCAGGATTTCGTCGCCCGCTACGCATAGGCCAAACAGGTTGCGTTCATGCCACGGCCGCAGGCGAAGCCGGTTTTGCGCGATGCCCGCTGTCGCGTGATCGATCATGTCGCTGTTTTGCTGTCTAATGGCACAGCAAATCACTTGCCACCTTCATGCGTACGATCCGCTCTGGGACATCTCCAGCAGATTGCTGACATACTTCTGCCCCTCCACTGTATCCATAAAGCTGGCAGGAGTTGCGCCCGCTAGCGCGGGTAGTGGGTTGACAAGCCAATTCGCCAGCCAGATCGCGGCATCGAATTCCGCCGTGCTCTCTGGGGCGATCATAGCCTGCACCTGGCCGATCAGCGCCTGTATGCCCATCACGCGTTCAGATTCTCCGGGCGACAGCGCATGCTCGCGTTGCACCTTGCGCTTGATGGCGGTGTGCGATAGACCCAGCGAGTCGATTAATGCCTTTATCGGCATGCCCATGACCGAGGACAGTTCGCAGACGCGTTGCGCGGGCAAGCCCGACCGGATGACGCGGATCTTGTCGGCGAAGTCCATCTGGTACGAGGCAATGAACGGCCAGGCCTGTGCGCTTCGTGTAGTGGGAGAGGCCATCACCTTGCGGGAAGTTTTCTTTGTTAGAGGTATTGCCGTCTGTTCAGCTACTGTCCGCAGCGCTCGGCGCGTGAAGGTAGGTTTGGTGGTTTGAGGTCGAGTAGCCATTCAATGGTTGCATTTGTATTCGATGCTTAATATAACGCAGAGGCTCCCGGATTGGAGCATTCTGGCGGGAAGGCCGCTAAGTTGCCGTTCTACGAGGGAGGGGCTCCGCATATCTGGGAGGAAATCCAGCTGGGGCCGAGAGCCTTGTTTATCGATCCGGCCTTACTTAAGATCTATGGTTGCCGCAACGAGCGGCTTGTTCTTGCCTATGCTCACCACCTATCGCGAGGTAATAGATTCCCTCTGTAGCATACTGGTTTGGGAGTCATTTTGAGAGTCGTGGACTAGACACCGGCCAGAGTTCTAGTCACTTTCTCCACTACTTAGTTTTTCAATACGGATCCCGCCGCTTCCGCCCAAAAAATGCGGTCAGATACATTCATCAAGGTGGAGTTGCAACAGCAGGAAGTATTGATCACAAAAATCCCCCATTGACGACTTTGGGGCCGACATTGCCATCCCATGTTGAGGGTTCAAAAGAAAGATAGGGAGGGCATCGCCCAGCTCTCCCTTTACGACGGCAAGAATAGCTAAGCGCCTGGATTACGGTCGAGGCAGACGCTTGGTTGGTTTCCCCGATGAATTGCGTAGTTCAACAATGCGAGCAGGACTGATGGCCGAAGTTGCCTCGATGTTGTGCGCGCTCATTTTCGCAGCAGCAGGCGTACTCCCTTTCGCGGCAGTGAGATGCTCAATGTGTTTGGCGATCTGTGTACGGATGAAGTTTCCGGCTTCCTGAGAGTCGTTGATGTCATGCGTCCGAAGTTCATTGCGGAGCTCAGGGTGCGGGTCAAGGTGGACGGAGCCTTCGAGCAGTTCGCGTTGCATGGAGTCGATGCGCTGGGGCTGCATGGGAACCTCTAACGATGGGAGGTCGGTGCGCCATTTCAGCTGTGTGCCATCATCCACCAGGTATTGGCTCAGCTTGTTAGCGTGTTTGTCGCGCTCGGTCAGTGGGGCATCGAGGCCAAATGCCTCGATCAGGCTGCCGGGAATGCTGGCGTGACTGTAGACGGTACTGTCGATGCTTGGCTCGAACCAGGGAGACACCAGGATGCATGGCACGCGTAGGCCCAGGCGTTTAAAGTCGAAAGGTTCTAGATAGTCTTGATCCATCCTGCCGTCAATGCCGTCTGGTGAAACGGTGGCCGGCGGCACCACGTGGTCATAATAGCCGCCGTGCTCGTCGAATAGGACAATGAACAGCGTCTTCTTCCATACTTCTTCATTGGACTGCAGGGCAGAGTAGATGTCAGCCACCAGCTTCTCGCCTGGGCGGACGTCGGCCGGCGCATGCATACTGTTGATTTGGTGCTGCGCCGAGGCCATGAATGCCGGCGTGATGAAGGAGTAGCTTGGCAGATTGTCGTTTGCAACGTCGTGTAAGAAGTTGCCCTCGAAATGGACGTGATTGGCGGCCGTGCTCTTGACATAGGGGTAGAGCTGTAGCACGTCGTTCTGGTCGTGATAATACACGCGCCATGCCAGACCTTTCGCTTCAAGACGGTCATAAATTGTGTCGCAGTTGAAGCTGGGCTTCCAGTTCGCGTTGTAGGTGTAGCCTTGCGATGTCGCGGCGTGCACAAACGCGCGGTTGGGCATGGTGGGGCCTGGCACGTCGGCGAACCAGCGATCGCACAGTACGAATTCACGGGCCAGCGTGGACAGCACCGGTAACTGGATAGGATCGAAACAGTTCATTGCTTGCTGAAGCTCGCTCTCGGTCGGTTCACGCTTGAGGTCATACTTGAGGGACGTATAGAACGATGCGACGAAGCCACTCATATTGGCCTCCTCAGCGGGCTTGCTCAGGCCAACCTTGGTTTGCCCAAAGAGCTGCTCGTTGGTTTGTTTCAGGGAGTGTGAAGGACCTTCGCCGACGGCGGTGAAGTCGCCGCCGCGTCGCACCATGAATTCTTTTTCGACGTCGCCGAGCTTGAAGGTATTGGCGGCCCCACGGGGCACGCCTTCTCCGGTCCCGAGAAAGCCCAGCAGATGATCAAATGAGCGGTTTTCGAGCATGAGTACGACGACGTGTTGAAACCTTGGTTTCATACAGCCTCCGGTGAATGTGATTGGGGTGTGGCTGGGGGAACAGGGTTTGGAGCTTTCGCTGACACCGAATTGCGGCAAGGAGCTTGCCCAGATTAGAAGCCATGCAAGGCTATCAAGTTCCCCGGGCCGGAAAGTCTCAAAATGTCACCGCCGGCCATGAAATTTATTTATCGCCACCCTCTATTCGAATAGATGGAGTCACAGGAATGGATTGCAGTACTGGTGTGCCGATGGTCCTTGGTGGGGGGCTCCCTGCCGAGTACAGTCAATGCGACAAAGGGTTGGGCGCGGCACCTGCATGCATCGAACGGCCAAAGATGGACTTTTTCGAATAGAGGCCTATCTTGAATGTGGCACAGGCTGGAGCTGCAGGTCACAGTACCAGCTTGCAAATCATTGACGACGAAGTGGAGCCGCGCCATGGTGAATGTTGAGATCCCGCTCTATCTGCTACCGAGGCTGTACTTTGACAGGGATTTTGGCTGCCAGATGATTGACGTGGAACTCAATGATGGCCGGATCTACAGGCGCTTGCGGATTGCTGGAAGCCGCTACATCACAGGTAGATGCGAAGGTGCTGAAGGGGAAGAATGCTTACCCTTCAGCAGTTTTGATATCGCCAATGTCCAGCGACATGCATTTGCCTTTGGCCGGCTGGGGGCTTTTTGATGCTTCTGTAAGCTTGGGCTCTCTAGCTGTTGTCCCAACTGCCGCCGAGTGCGCGTATCAGCGCCACGGTGGTGACGGCCCGGTTGCCGCGCAACTGGACGGCGCTGCGTTCGACTGCGGCCAGATTGCGCTGGGCGTCGAGCAGTTCCAGGTAGCTGGAGCGCCCGGCATCGTACAGCTTCTGCGCCAGGTCGGCCGAACGGCGCGCCGATTGCACGGCGTCGGCAATCTCTGCGCTCTGCCCGTCGAGGATGCGCAGGCCTGCCAGATTGTCCTCCACCTCGGCAAAGGCCGTGAGTACAGTCTGACGATAAGCCGCCACTGACTCCGCCAGCGCGGCCTCGCTGCGCTTGACGCCGGCGCGGTAGCGGGCGCCGTCGATGATGGGGCCGGCCAGCGCCGCTCCCAGCAGCCAGGACTCGCCGGTGCTCTTGAAGACGGACGGGAAGTTGCCAGCCACGCCGCCCGCCGAGGCGGCCAGGTTCAACTCAGGGAACAGCGCGGCGCGCGCGACGCCGATGCGGGCATTGGCGGCTTCCATGCCATGCTGGGCGGCGGCGATGTCGGGCCGGCGCTGGAGCAGCGCGGAAGGTAGGCCGGCCGGGATCGCCGGCATCAGGGCGCCGTCCAGCAGCGGACTGGCGCCCGCCGTGTAATGGGCCGCCGGTTTGCCCAGCAGGACAGCAAGCGCGTGTTCCAGGCTTGCGCGCTGGCGTTGCAGGCCGATCGCTTCGGCGCGCGTGGTGGATAGTTCCGTCCTGGCGCGCGTGAGGTCGAATTCGCCAATGTCACCCAGGTCGAAACGGCGCTGGTTGACGCGTACATTTTCTTCGCGCAGGCGCACGGTTTCGGCCAGCGTATCCAGCTCGGCGTCGGTGGCGCGCAGGCGGAAGTAGATCTGCGCCACATCGGCCTGCAGCGACAGCAAGACCGAGCGGAAGCTGGCCTGCGATGCCTCGGCGTCGCCGCGCGCTGCCGCCACGCTGGACGAAACGCGGCCGAACAGGTCGACCTCATAACTGGCCGTCAGCCTGGCCGCATAGGCTGTATGCGGCGATTCGGGCGTGCCGGGTGGCTGTGCCAGTTCGGCCGGGGACTTGAGCACCCGCTGTGCGCCCACGCTGGCGCCCACCTGTGGAACGCGGTCCGCCCGGGCGATGCCCGCAAGCGCGCGCGCCTGCTGCACCCGCGCCGCCGCGACGGCCAGGCTGGCGTTGTTGTCGCTGGCTTCCTGGATCAGCGCGGTCAGCGCGGCATCGTGAAAGACCAGCCACCATTCGCCGCGTGGCTGCTGTTCAGCCGGTGCGGCGCGCTGCCAGCGCGTGCCGTCAGGCGCAATGTGGATCGCCTGCTGGCCGCTCTCTTTGAAGGCCGAAGGCACACTGATATCCGGCTGTTGGAAGGCCGGTGCGGCGCAGCCGGCCAGTAGGAAGGCGGCGGCCGCGATGGGTGTCATCAAGGTTTTCATGGGTGAGTGCTTTCCAGTTGCGGCGCGGAGGCTGGCGCCTTGTCGAAGCGTTTGGCCAGGTGACGGAGCAGGACATAGAACAGCGGCGTCATGAACAAGCCGAACAAGGTCACGCCCAGCATGCCCGCGAACACGGCGATGCCCATGGCACGGCGCATTTCCCAGCCGGCGCCGTGCGAATACACCAGCGGCACCACGCCCATGATGAAGGCGATGGAGGTCATCAGGATGGGACGCAGGCGCAGGCGGCAAGCTTCCAGCGCGGCCTGCAGGGTGCTGCGGCCCAGGTGTTCCAGCTCGCGGGCAAACTCCACGATCAGGATCGCGTTCTTCGACGCCAGCCCGACCAGCACGAACAGGGCGATCTGGGTGAAGATGTTGTTGTCGCCGCCGGTGACCTTCACGCCGATCATGGCGCACAGGATGGACATCGGCACGATCAGGATCACCGCCAGGGGCAGGGTCCAGCTTTCGTACTGGGCCGCCAGCACGAGGAACACTAGCAGCACGCAGATCGGGAACACAAAGACCAGTGTATTACCGGCGATGATGTCCAGATAAGTCAGCTCCGTCCATTCGTAGCTGATACCGTTGGGCAGGACCTCCTGGGCGATGCGCTCCATGGCGGCGCGTGCCTGCGTGGTCGAGTAGCCGGGCGCCGGGTTGATGTTCAGGTCGGCCGCGACATAGGTGTTATAGCGCTGCACGCGGTCCGGGCCATAGCTGTCCTGGATTTTCATCAGCGAGGACAGCGGGATCATTTCGCCTTTGTCGCTGCGCACCTTCAGCTGGCGGATGTCTTCCACGTGGGAGCGGAACGGCGCATCGGCCTGCACGCGCACCTGGTAGGTACGGCCAAACTGGTTGAAGTCGTTGACGTACAGGGAACCCAGATTGATCTGCAAGGTCTGGTTGATGACCTGCAGCGGCACGCCCAGCTGTTTGGCCTTGGTGCGGTCGATGTCGGCATACAGCTGCGGCACGTTGACCTGGTAGCCGGAGAAGGCGCCCACCAGTTCAGGCGTCTTGCGGGTCTTGTCGATCAGCTGCTGGGTCACTTTGTACAGCTCGTCGTAGCCCAGGTTGCCGCGATCTTCAATCATCATCTTCAAGCCGCCAATGGTGCCCAGACCCCACACTGGCGGCGGAGCGAACACCTTGACGAAAGCGTCCTGGATGGCGCCGCTGCGCTTATTGATTTCGGCAGCGATGCCGGGACCGCCGGTTTCCCTGGTGGTGCGTTCCTGGGCCGGTTTTTCGCCAACAAACACGATGCCCTGGTTGGGTGCATTGGTCAGGTCATTCACCGACAGGCCGGGGAAGCCGACCGTGGCATTGGTGCCGGGGACGGCCAGCGCGATGTCGCCAATACGGTGCACCACGTTTTGCGTGCGCTCCAGCGTCGCCGCGTCGGGCAGCTTGGCAAAGCCGATCAGGAAGCCTTTGTCTTGCGAGGGGATGAAGCCACCCGGCACCAGACGGAACATCAGCGCGGCTGCGGCCACCAGGACCAGGTACAGGCCGATCGAGGCCGCCTTGCGGCCCAGCACACCCTTGACGCCGCCTTCATAGCGCTCGGAGGCGCGGCCGAAGAAGCGGTTAAAGCGCACGAAGAAGCCGCCCAGGACCTTTTCCAGCACGAGGGTGAGCTTGTCCTTGGCCGCATGGTGGGGCTTGAGCAGGGTCGCCGTCAGGGCCGGCGCCAGGGTCAGCGAGCAGAAGGCCGAGATCACGGTGGAAATGGCAATGGTCAGGGCGAACTGCTTGTAGAACTGGCCGGTCAGGCCGGGCACGAAGGAGATTGGCACGAACACGGCGCACAGCACCAGGGCGATGGCGATGATGGGGCCGCTCACTTCTTTCATGGCCTGGACGGTGGCGTCGCGCGGCGACAGGCCGGACTCGATATAGCGCTCGACGTTTTCCACCACGACGATGGCGTCGTCCACCACGATGCCGATGGCCAGCACCAGGCCGAACAGGGTCAGCGTGTTGATGGAGAAGCCAAAGCCCAGCATCAC
>Ga0213872_10000845_pt1 | contig 22133 bp, 21 predicted proteins | sample VelepicomBERX_R2_FD_160071 | JGI IMG/M metagenome (GOLD analysis project Ga0213872, IMG submission 160071) | Rhizosphere microbial communities from Vellozia epidendroides in rupestrian grasslands, the National Park of Serra do Cipo, Brazil - RX_R2 | ecosystem: Host-associated > Plants > Roots >...
CCTCTTCCAGGGGAGAGCCCCAGATCGTCGTGCGCGTTACGCCCTCGGGATCGGCCTTCATCGGTGCGAAGTCATAGATCGGTGCCAGCTGTATTCCCTCTGGCCGCTTGATCAGGGCGGTATTTCGACCATGGTTATCGCTGTTGCCAAAGGCGACGTTGAGGAGATCACGCTTGGCCCACTCGATGACGAAAGCGGCGGGATCGAACGACCCGCCTTGCTCGGTAACACCGTACTGCTTCGCTAGCAAAGCCACCAGTTGGGCCACGACGTCGCCGTGATGCATGTAGCTACCCGGCGCCTTGTCCAACACGGAGAAAATCGATTCCAGGCCATAGCGCTCCGTCTTGCCGTCGATAAAGGCGGTATCGAAGCGCGGCAACCACAAGGAAGGATAACGGCTCCCTTCTTCCAAACGCATGCCGTCGATATCGATGGTGTCGATGCCCAACGCTGTCAGCTCATGGTAGAAGTGGTATTCCGTGCGCAGGATGTCGCCATCGATCTCGGTACGCCGGCCACGCGGAAATTTCACCAGGTAATGTCGATCGGCAAGACTCTGATCGTCCTGGAATGTGTCGATCCAGACTTGATGATCCGCGGAACAGCGCAGCACTAGTTTGGGTGCTTCGCCACCGGCACCGGTGGCACCGCCGCTGGCGGCGCCCATCTGCTGGGCATATTCCAGAAAATCGATATCGCGCTCGCACACGTCGGCAATGGCAAAACGGCGGCTCGCAAGTTGGTTGCCTTCCGCCAGCGCCGGCAGTGACTCTTTGATGCGCAGATTGCCCACTGGCGCGATGGTCCCTTTCTGCAGCAACTCGGCATCCTGCTCGCTGGGCGCGCGGTCTTGTAGCCCGAGCTGGGCCACCCAGTAACGTCGTGCGGCGCCAGCCGGCATGATGTCGTCGATGAAGCCCAGCCAATGCGTGCCGTGGTAAGTGCTAAACAAGTCCACGGGGTAGCGCAGGCTACAGGCACAGGCATCATCCCGGTTCAGCCATTCAAGCGCATAGTCCCGGTCATAGCCGAGCAACATAGCGCCGCGCCGCCCGCGTTCCGGGTCGGGAATCGTCAAGGTGGCGGCATTGTGCCAAATGCTGTGATGGTAAATCTGCAGGGTCAGGTCCATGGCTATTAAACTGTGCAAATTACTGCTCAATTATAGCGACACAAACCGATTTATGAGAAATATTTTGCTCGAAAAATCACAGCTATTTCAAAATTTGCGCAAAATATTTCTCATTTCATGATTCGCCAAAACAAAAGCGGGTGGCTTCAGGCCACCCGCTCCGATGTACCGATCCGTGCAAGGAAACTACGCCTGCGCCGAGCGGCTGTGCTTGAAGCGGCGCAACAAGGCGCCGACGTAGCCCGACAAGCCGTAGCAGACGAAGAAGCCGAACAGCACCAGCGGTGGCGAGGCCACCAGCAGCAGGAAGCCCAGCACCAGCACCAGCAGGGCGAAGAACGGCACCTTGCGGCGCAAATGGATCTCCTTGAAGCTCCAGAAGCGCACGTTAGTCACCATCGACAGCCCGGCAAAGGCGGTGAACACCAGCGCAAGCCAATTCAGATGCGGCAGCGTGTCGAAGCCGTAGTCGAGGCTGTTCCACACCAAGCCCGCCACCAGCGCGGCGGCGGCCGGGCTCGGCAAGCCGATGAACCAGCGCTTGTCGACCACGCCGATCATGGTGTTGAAGCGCGCAAGCCGCAGCGCGGCCGAGGCGCAGTAGATGAAGGCGACCATCCAGCCGAGCTTGCCCAGGCCGCGCAGTTGCCACTCATACATCACCAATGCCGGCGCCACACCGAAGCTGACCATGTCCGACAGGCTGTCGAATTCGGCGCCGAAGGCGCTTTGGCTGTGCGTCAGCCGCGCCACGCGCCCATCCATGCCGTCGAGGATCATGGCGACGAAGATGGCGATGGCGGCGTATTCGAAGTTGTGGTTCATCGCCTGCACGACGGCGTAGAACCCGGCGAATAGCGCCGCCAGCGTAAACGAATTGGGCAGCAGATAAATGCCTTGGCGGCGCAACGAACGCTTTTCGCGTTCGGGCCCGGGCAGCATGTCGGGAATGCTCATCGTCAATATCCGTGTTTAGGCGAGTTTCGCCAGGACGGTGCAGGTAGCCGAGACCTTGTCGCCAATGGCCACACAAGGCGTGGCGGACAGCGGCAGGTAAACGTCGACGCGCGAGCCGAAGCGGATGAAACCGTAGCGCTGGCCGCGCGCGAGCGTGTCGCCGGCACGGCTGTAGCACAGGATTCGGCGCGCCACGAGGCCGGCGATCTGCACGAAGGTGATCGGGGTGCCGTCCGGCGTCTTAAGCAGCACGGCGTTACGCTCGTTCTCGAGCGAGGCCTTGGCCAGCGCCGCGTTGAGGAACGAACCGGCGTGGTATTCGACCTTCTCCACCGTGCCGTCGACCGGGCTGCGGTTGGAGTGGACGTTGAACACGTTCATGAACACGCTGATCTTCAAGGCTTCTTGGTGGCGATACGGGTCCAGCGCCTTTTCCACCACCACGATGCGGCCATCGGCCGGCGACAGCACCGCCTTGTCATCGGCCGGCACGGCGCGCGGCGGATCGCGGAAAAACTGCAATACAAACAGCGCCACCAGCCACAGCGGCGCCGACCACCAGCCGATCACCGGCGTCAACACGACGGCGGCGAGCACCGAAATGAACAAAAACGGCCAGCCTTCGCGGGCGATCAAGGGATGTGGGTAATGCGCGGGCATCGAGTCTCCATGTCATCAGCAAGGGGGCATGCCCCGGAACAATGGGCGATTATACCGCCGCGTCACGGCGGAGGGGAAAAACCGAGCATCCGCTCGAAATGAAAAACCCCCGCGCCAGACGGCACGAGGGTTTGTCGACGGCAAGGCCGGTCAGTTCTTGCTTTGATCGACCAGCTTGTTCTTGGCGATCCACGGCATCATCTCACGCAGCTTGGCGCCGACCTGTTCGATCGGATGTGCGGCATTCAGACGACGGCGCGCGGTCATGGCCGGGTAGTTGGTCTTGCCTTCCAAGATGAACATCTTGGCGTACTCGCCGGTCTGGATGCGCGTGAGCGCCTTTTTCATCGCCGCCTTGGTGGCGTCGGTCACCACGTCCGGCCCGGTGACGTACTCGCCGTACTCGGCATTGTTGGACACCGAGTAGTTCATGTTGGCGATGCCGCCTTCGTACATCAGGTCGACGATCAGCTTCAGTTCGTGCAGACACTCGAAGTAAGCCATTTCCGGCGCATAGCCGGCTTCGACCAGGGTCTCGAAACCGGCTTTGACCAGTTCGACCGCGCCGCCACACAGCACCGCCTGTTCGCCGAACAGGTCGGTTTCGGTCTCTTCGCGGAACGAGGTTTCGATCACGCCGCCCTTGGTGCCGCCGTTGGCCGCCGCGTACGACAGCGCCACGTCGCGCGCCTTGCCCGACTTGTCTTGATAGACGGCGATCAGACTCGGCACGCCGCCGCCCTTCAGGTATTCGGAGCGCACGGTATGACCCGGGCCCTTGGGCGCCACCATGATCACGTCCAGGTCCGCGCGCGGCACGATCTGGTTGTAATGCACGTTGAAGCCGTGGGCGAAAGCCAGCGCCGCGCCCTTCTTCAGGTTGGGTTCGACGTCCCGGTAGTAGACGTCGGGCTGCGATTCGTCCGGCAGCAGGATCATCACCACATCGGCCTTCTTGACCGCCTCGGCCACTTCCTTGACCTTGTGGCCGGCGGTTTCGGCCTTCTTCCACGACGCGCCATCCTTGCGCAGGCCGACAACCACGTCCACGCCGGAATCCTTCAGGTTCTGCGCGTGTGCGTGGCCTTGCGAGCCGTAGCCGATGATGGCGACTTTTTTGCCCTTGATGATCGAAAGATCTGCGTCTTTATCGTAAAAAACTTTCATATCTCAGTCCTTGGTTTTTTTATGCCGGACGCCTTGCCGGCGTCCTAAATTTTCAAGATGCGTTCACCACGGCCAATGCCGGAAGCACCGGTGCGGACCGTTTCCAGGATCGCTGTCCGGTCCACCGCCTCGATAAAGGCATTCAGCTTTTCACTGGTGCCGGTCAGCTCGATGGTGTAGGTCTTGTCGGTCACGTCGATGATGCGGCCGCGGAAAATATCCGCCATGCGCTTCATCTCCTCGCGCTCTTTGCCGGTGGAGCGCACCTTGATGAGCATCATTTCACGCTCGATGTGCTCCGATTCGTTCAAATCGATCACCTTGACCACCTCGATCAGCTTGTTGAGCTGCTTGGTGATCTGTTCGATCACGTCCTCCGAGCCGTGCGTGACGATGGTCATGCGCGACAGCGTCGGGTCCTCGGTGGTGGCCACCGTCAGCGAGTCGATGTTGTAGGCGCGGGCGGAGAACAGCCCGACCACGCGGGACAGCGCGCCCGCCTCATTCTCTAGCAAGATGGAAAGAATATGTCGCATGGTGCCGCCTCAACACATGTTGCCGTAATCACGATTGTTTTCGAACGGGGCATCCTGCACGTCGCGCATGTGCGGCGGCAGATCCATCTGATTCAAGCCCCGGCCGTTCTGCACCATCGGGAACACGTTTTCCGACTGATCGGTAATGACATCGAGGAACACCAGCCGTTCTTTCATGGCGAACGCTTCGCGCAGCGCCGGCTCGACGTCGCCGGGATGCTCGACGCGCATGCCGACGTGGCCATAGGCCTCGGCCAGCTTGACGAAGTCCGGCAGCGCGTCCATGTAGGTTTCGGAGTAGCGGTTGCCGTAGAACATCTCCTGCCACTGCCGCACCATGCCCAGGTAGCGGTTGTTCAGGTTCACCACCTTGACCGGGATATGGTACTGCTTGCAGGTCGACAGTTCCTGGATGTTCATCTGAATCGAGGCGTCGCCGGTAACGCAAGCCACGGTGGCGTCCGGGTTGGCGAGCTGCGCGCCCATGGCCGCCGGCAGGCCGAAGCCCATGGTGCCGAGGCCGCCGGAGTTGATCCAGCGGCGCGGCGCGTCGAAGCGGTAGTACTGCGCGGCCCACATCTGGTGCTGACCGACGTCGGAAGTGATGATCGCCTGGCCGCCGGTCACCTCGTACAGCTTCTGCAGCACGAACTGCGGCTTGATCAGCGTATCCGACACGGCGTACTTCAGACAGTCGTGCGCGCGCCAGGCCTCGATCTGCTTCCACCAGCCGGCGAGCGCGGCGGCATGAAGTCCATGTTCGCCCTGGCGCCACTGCTCCAGCATGTCGCGCAGCACCAGCTTGACGTCGCCGACGATCGGAATATCCACTTTGACGCGCTTGGCGATCGACGACGGATCGACGTCGATGTGGATGATCTTTTTCGGTTGCGACAGGAAATGCGACGGCACGCTGATGACGCGGTCGTCGAAGCGCGCGCCGACCGCCACCAGCACGTCGCAATACTGCATGGCCATGTTGGCTTCGTAGGTGCCGTGCATGCCGGGCATGCCCAGACATTGGCGGTCGCTGCCCGGATAGGCGCCGAGCCCCATCAGGGTGTTGGTGCACGGCAGGCCGAGCGATTGCACCAGATCGCGCACTTCGGCCGCGGCGTCGCCCAGCACCGCGCCGCCGCCGATGTAGATCAGCGGCCGCTCGGCGCCGGCAAGCAGGTTGACCGCCTTCTTGATTTGGCCGCTATGGCCGCGGGTCACCGGCACGTACGAGCGCACGCTCAAGCTGTCGGGGTAGTTGAATTCGGCCAGGTGTTGGGTGACGTCCTTGGGAATATCCACCACCACCGGCCCTGGCCGGCCTGACTTGGCCAGGTGGAAGGCCTTCTTGATGGTGACGGCCAGTTCGGCCACATTCTTGACCAGGAAGTTGTGCTTCACGCACGGCCGGGTAATGCCGACCATGTCGACCTCCTGGAAAGCATCCATGCCGATGGCCGGTGTCGGCACCTGGCCGGAGAGCACCACCAGGGGAATGGAATCCATATAGGCAGTGGCAATGCCGGTGACGGCGTTGGTCGCGCCCGGACCCGAGGTCACCAGCGCCACGCCGACCTTGTCACTGGAGCGGGAATAGGCATCCGCCGCATGCACCGCCGCCTGTTCATGCCGCACCAGCACGTGTCGGAACTGGTTCTGCTTGAAAATGGCATCATAAATATCAATTACCGCGCCGCCGGGGTAGCCGAAAACAAACTCGACTCCTTCTTCCTGCAGGCATCGGACTACAATCTCCGCGCCCGTGATCTGCATTTTCGCCTCTATTTGGTGATTTTTTGTCCCGTTGTTGTTGGACTGAGGAAATTCCACTACAGAATTTTCTACAGTCTTCGTAAGACCTTATCTTATCTATCAGGCCGCGGCAAGCGATTTTGTGCGGTCGCAAAAAGCGCTAAGCCCCGGTAAATTCAAGCATTTTTACTGCACTGTTTTTGCATACACACCTCTGATAAGATGCTTTGTTGGCATTATTTATGCGTTCATGCATGACCCGTCACCCGATTCCGTCCTCCGATATCGACGCCGCTGGTTTGCGTGCCTTGCAGCTGGCGCTGCTGGTGCTGGGCGACGAAACCGCCGCCGTCGTGGCGTTGCGCGATACGCTGCGCGTCATGGCCACAAAATATGCCCTCGACATCAAAGAGACGGCATCCCCACTTTTCCAGCGTCTTTTGCTGCGCCAGGTGCGTCGCGCCCGCTGGCGCCAGCGCCTAAACGCCCTGTTGCCCGATCTGCTGGCGGCCATCGTGCCGCCGCGCATCGAAACGATGGCCCCGGGCACACTGGAAACCCTGCAGCTCGAACACGGGGACGGCCGGCCCGCCTGGCAGGCGCAGGCCAGCGGCGGGCGCTTGGTACAGGAAAGTTTGCGCCTATTGCCGGCCCGGCAACGCACGGCCTTCTGGCTGTTGCATGTCGAGTCGCTGCCGTTGCGCCAGGCGGCGCAAGCGCTGGCGCGCACCCGCCGAGGCGTACGCCGCGATGGTGCGCGCGCCGTGGCCATGTTGACGGCCATTCTTGCGTTGAAGGGCTGCCCGGTGGCCGGCATGGCGCCGGAGGCCGTGGCGCGCGACGCGGCCATGGCGTTGAAGAACCTGAGACCGGGACTGGCCAGCGCATGGGCCACGGCCCGGCACGACCCCGCGGCGCCGGCCCGGCACAACGCCGCCGTCACTTGGCGCCGGCTGGCGCTCGGTCATCCGCTCGGCACGCGCCTGAGCCTGCTGGCCACGCTGACCGCCGCGCTGCTCTTAGGGCTATCGTTCGCGTGGCCGCGCGCCGACCAAGCGCAAACCCGCGCCGATGTTCAACTGCTGGCCGGCGACGTCCCGCTGAGCGTCTTGCTCGATCCGCGCTTTGACGAGGCCGCCAATGACTAAAGTGTTGCTGGTGCTGTCATTGTGCGTGGCGGCCGCCTTGGCGGCCGCTCAACCGGCCTCGCCGGACTGGGGCGAGCTGTCGGCGCATCAGCAGCGCGTGCTCGCGCCGGTCAGCGGCGAATGGAACCGTTTCGCGCCGGCGCACAAAGCGCGGCTATTGGCCATGGTGCCGCTCTACGATCAGTTGGCCCCCGCCGCACAGCAGCGCTTTACCGTCCGGCTCAAGACCTGGGCCGAGTTGACCGGGGAACAGCAAGACCTCGCCCGTCAGCATTGGCAAAGGCTGCAAGCGCTGCCCGCGGCGCAACGCGCCGGCGTTTTAGCTAAACTGCAGTCGGCCCCGACTGCCAGCCCCTGACACAGGAACACGCTTATGATCGATACCCTGCACCCGCCCGGCCTGAAACGCCTGCTCGCCTGTTTGGTTTACGAGAGCCTGCTGCTGCTGGCGCTCGTGCTGGCCGTCTCGGCGTTGTTCACCGTCCCCATGGTCAAGCTGGGCAATCCGTTTTGGCTGCGCTATTTGGAACAGGTGGCGTTGCTGGCCGCGCTATTCGTCTATTTCGGTCTGTCATGGGTGCACGGCGGCCAGACCGTGGCGATGAAGGCCTGGCGCCTGCAATTGTCCCGCGCCGATGGCGTGCCGATGAGTTGGGGCCAAGCGGCGTTCCGCTTCTTCGTGGCGTTGCTGTTGATCGTCGGCGTGCCGATCGCCGCCTATCTGGGCATGGGCGCGCGCGACCCTCATACGGCGCGGCTGGCGCTCCTGTGGTGCGTGGTGCCGTTTGTCTGGCGCCTATTCGACCCGCAACGGCAGACGCTGCACGACCGCTTATGCGGCACACGGCTGTTCTTGCGGCCGCGCACGCCGAAACCGCCGCCGTCGCCGTGAGGCCCGGCCCGCGTTATCACTTAAATGTTATATATCTTTATTTGAAGATATTTGATGAGCAGCACATGTTACCCTTACCGGGACCTTCGCTAAACAACCTGTGAAATCCACTGCCATGCTCGACCACGCAGATCAAATCGACCGCATCGTAGCCCTGTGGCGCACGGTCCGTCCGGACCTCGACCCCTCTTCGACCGAAGTCATCGGCCGCATCGTACGGATGGAATATTTCATTACCCGCCGGGTATTGCAGGACCTGGCCCGCTACTCGATCAACGTCGGCGAGTTCGACGTGCTGGCCGCGTTGCGCCGTCAGGGCGAACCCTACCAGCTCTCGCCGAACCAAATGCAGGAAATGGTGCTGATTTCCTCCGGCGCGCTGACCAACCGCATCAACCGGCTGGAAAGCGCCGGCCTGGTAAAGCGCACGCCCGACCAGGACGACCGCCGCGGCGTCAACGTTTCGCTGACCGAGAAAGGCCTGCGGGTGATCGAGGAGGCCGCCGGCCACCATTTGGCCGCGGAGGCCGAGCTGGTCGAGATCTTGTCGCCGGACGAGCGACAGATGCTGGCGGTGCTGCTCAAGAAACTGCTATCAACCCAAGAGGATTGATAGACAAAAAACCCCCAGTGAAATTCACCGGGGGTTTTTTATGATGGTGTGATTTTCACCACACCGCCATTTGATCCGGTCAGCAAGCCATGCGGCTTTGCAGATGGGCGACGATCCCGGTCAGCTCGACCGGGGTGGCGCCGTCGTCGCGCCGGCCCTGGTACTCGACCTTGCCTTCCTTCAAGCCGCGCTCACCGATCACCACGCGATGCGGGATGCCCAGCAATTCGGAGTCGGCCAACAGCACGCCCGGGCGTTCATCGCGGTCATCCAGCAGCACGTCGATACCAAGCGCCGCCAGTTCGTCATGCAGCTTATCGGCGGCTTCGCGCACCAATTCGCTTCGGCCATAGCCCATCGGCACGATCACCACGGTGAACGGCGCCATGGCGTCGGTGAAGATGATGCCGCGCTCGTCGTGGCCCTGTTCGATGGCGGCGCCGACAATGCGCGATACGCCAATACCGTAGCAGCCCATTTCCATCGGCTTGAGCTTGCCGTCGCGGTCAAGGTAGTTGCAGCCGAGCGGCTCGGCGTACTTGGTGCGCAGCTGGAACACGTGGCCGACCTCGATGCCGCGGCACAGCGCGAGCGCGCCCTTGCCGCACGGCGACGGGTCGCCGGCCACCACATTGCGGATATCGGCCACTTCCGGCTCGGCGCAGTCGCGGCCGAAGTTGACGCCGGTCAGGTGCTCATCGTCGCGGTTGGCGCCGGCCACCATGTCGGCCATCGCCGCCACGGTGCGGTCGGCGATGACCCGGCCCTTGAAGCCGACCGGGCCGAGCGAGCCCGGCTGGGCACCGAAGGCGTCGCGGATGGCGGCGGGGGTGGCCATGGTCAGCGGCTTCTTGATGCCGGCGATCTTCTCGGCCTTGACCTCGTTGAGCTCGTGGTCGCCGCGCACCAGCATCAGCACCGGCTCATCGCTATCGCTCTCGACCACCACCGCCTTGACGGTCTGGCGGATGTCGACCTTGAGGAAATCGACCAGCTGGGCGATGGTTTTCACGTTCGGCGTGCTGACCGTCTTCATCGCGGCCGCGGCGGCGGCGCGCGGCGCGGCCGGCGCCAGCGCCTCGGCCAGCTCGATGTTGGCGGCGTAGTCGGAGTCCGGGCAGTAGGCGATCAAGTCCTCGCCGGAATCGGCCAGCACCTGGAACTCGTGCGAGCCGGTGCCGCCGATCGAGCCCGTGTCGGCGGCGACGGCACGGAATTTGAGTCCCAGACGGGTAAAGACGTTACAGTAGGCTTGGTACATGCCGTTGTAGGTGTCCACCAGGCTGTCGAAGTCGGTATGGAAAGAGTACGCGTCCTTCATGACGAATTCGCGCGCGCGCATCACGCCGAAACGCGGACGCACTTCATCGCGGAACTTGGTCTGGATCTGAAAGAAGTTCTTCGGCAGCTGCTTATAGCTGTTGATCTCCTTGCGCACGATGTCGGTGACGACTTCCTCGTGCGTCGGGCCATAGCAGAAATCGCGCTCGTGGCGGTCCTTGATGCGCAAGAGTTCCTTGCCGTAAAACTCCCAGCGGCCCGATTCCTGCCACAATTCCGCCGGCTGCACCGACGGCATCAACAATTCGACCGAACCCGCGCGGTTCATTTCCTCGCGCACCACCGCCTCGACCTTGCGCAGCACCCGCAGCCCCATCGGCATCCACGAATACAGGCCGGAAGCCAGGCGCTTGATCAGGCCGGCACGCAGCATCAGTTTGTGACTGGGGAGTTCGGCCTCGGCCGGAGCCTCCTTGAGGGTGGAGATGAAAAACTGCGCTGCACGCATGGACAACTTCCTTGAAATTTCGGCGAAATAGTGGGTGATTGTAGCGTTTTGCCGCGCCGGTTGGAACCTCGCCCCAGGAAGCGGCATCCGGGCCTGTCGCTATTGGCTGACAGAATGCGCTATACCGAGAGGGGAAATATCCATTTCGCTTTGCCCATAACCCACCGCTCAGGTAAGCTGCGCCCATATCAAAAAAATCACGCAGTCCTGCCCGGCGCTTAACGCGTTCGCAATGCCAGTCAAATAACTGAAATAAGACATATTCACCATACCATGCAGGAACATCCAAAACACAGCATGGCGGCCACGACGTTGGGCGCCATCGGGGTGGTTTACGGCGATATCGGCACGAGCCCCCTTTATACATTGAGCGTTTGCTTCTCCATTGCCAGTCTCGCACCGACGCCCGCGAACATCCTGGGCATCCTGTCGCTGATCTTCTGGGCCATCTTGCTCGTGGTCACCATCAAGTACGTGGCCTTCATCCTGCGCGCCGACAACAACGGCGAGGGCGGGATCATGGTGCTGATGGCGCTGGCGCGGCGCTACATCAACGGCAACGCCAAGCGGCGCATCGTGCTGCTTGGCCTATTCGGCGCGGCGCTATTCTATGGCGACGCCATCATCACGCCGGCGGTGTCCGTGCTGTCCGCGGCCGAGGGTCTGAAGGTGCTGAGCCCGGCGATGGCCGAGTTCGTGCTGCCGATGGCGATCGTGGTGCTGGTGGGACTCTTCCTGCTGCAGCGCTTCGGCACCGCCAGCGTCGGCCGGCTGTTCGGCCCGGTGATGGTGGTGTGGTTCAGCGTCATCGGCCTGATGGGCTTCGTCAGCATTCTGCACACGCCGCACGTGCTGGTCGCCATCAACCCGTGGTACGGCATCCGTTTCATCATCGATCACGGCTTCGGCGCCTTCCTGACGCTGGGCGCGGTGGTGCTGGCACTCACCGGCGGCGAGGCGCTCTATGCCGACATGGGCCACTTCGGCCGCAAGCCGATCCAGCACGCCTGGTTCGCCCTGGTGCTGCCGGCGCTGCTGCTTAATTATTTCGGTCAGGGCGCGCTGTTGTTCCGCCACGCCGACGCCGTCAGCAACCCGTTCTTCATCATGGCGCCCAAGTGGGCGCTGCTGCCGCTGATCATCCTGGCCACCATGGCCACGGTCATCGCCTCGCAGGCGGTGATCTCCGGCGCTTATTCGCTCACCCGCCAAGCGATCCAGCTTGGCTACTGCCCGCGTATGAGCATTCTGCATACCTCGGCGCGCGAAATCGGCCAAATCTATCTACCGTTCGTCAACTGGGCGCTCCTGGTGGCGGTATTGGTGGTCACCGTGTCGTTCGGATCCAGCGACAGCCTGGCCGCCGCTTACGGCATCGCCGTGACCGGCACCATGGTGATCACCACGATGCTGTTCTTCGTCGTGGCGCGCATCAATTGGCATTGGCCGTTGCCGCTGGCCGCCGCCATCACGTCGGTCTTCCTGGTGATCGACACCACCTTCTTCAGCGCCAACCTGCTCAAGCTCTTGCACGGCGGCTGGCTGCCGCTGACCATCGGCCTGATCGTGTTCATGGTGATGAACACCTGGAAACTCGGCCGCGAGCTGCTGTTCGAGCGCATCCACGAGCACGCGCTGCCGCTGGAGAGCTTCATCGAGAACATCGAGCACTACCCGCCGACCCGCGTGCAGGGCACGGCCGTGTTCCTCACCGGCACCACGCATGGCGTGCCGCACGCGATGCTGCACAACCTCAAGCACAACAAGGTGCTGCACGAGCGCGTGGTGTTGATGACCATCAGCACCGAGGACGTGCCCTACGTCAGCGACCGGGTGGAGATCAAGCAGCTGTCCAGCAGCTTCTGGCGCGTGGTCGCGCACTACGGCTTCATGGAAACGCCGGATATCGACGACATCGTCGAGGCCGGCAAGACCCAGGGGCTGGAATTCGATCTGATGGACACGTCGTTCTTCCTGTCGCGCGAAACGCTGATCTCGACCGACCGCCCGGGCATGGCGCCCTGGCGCGAAAAGCTGTTCCTGTGGATGAGCAAAAACGCGCTGCGCGCCACCGACTTCTTCCAGATCCCCACCAACCGCGTGGTGGAGCTGGGCGCGCAAATCGAGCTGTAACCCCGCCGCCGGCCTGTCAGCGGATCAACCGCAGCGGGCCGGCCGACCCGGGCGCGCCTGGCGCGCCCGCCTGCGTCACGACCTGGATCACCTTGTCGTAACACGCCTTCAGCCCGACCGGATCGCCCGACCAGCAGTACATGCCATTGCCGTTGCTGTAGGTCTGGTTGGCATCGAGGCGCGGCGCCTCGCCCGGCTGAGCCAGCGCGTCCAGCAGCCACGCTTCGCCGCTCTTGATGCCTTCGGGCACTGGGTGCGGCGTGCCGCGCAACTCCCGACCGTAGCCGACGATCAACACCGTGGTGCCGCGATCGAGCGCGGCGCGGATGCCCTCGCGCATCTGCGCCACCGTCTCGTTGCTGGACTGCGAGACCGGCACGCCAATGCGGCGGCAGGGCACGGACAACGCGTCGCCCGGCCGGCGCGGGTCCATGCACTGCAGATTGGCGACGCCGTCGGTGAACAACAGCAATACCGGCAGCGGCGCCCGGGCCGGCAGGCGCGCCAGCGCCTCGTTGGCCTGTGCCAGCGCGGGCCCGGTGGCGGTGCCGCCCCCGGCGCCGCCATCGAGCTCCGGCACGTTCGGCGTCTGCATCACGCCGTTAAGACGGCGCATTTCCGCCAGATCGAAGCCGGGGCGCGGCTGGAAAGGCAACAGCGTTTTCACGCCGTCGCCATAGATGATCTGGGCGACACGGTCGCTGCGCGCATCCAATGACTCGAACACCTTTTTCGACTCTCTGACCACGTGCACCCAGTCCGATGAATGCAAGATCGAGCTAGACATGTCGGTGACCATCATCAAGTCCACCCCTTTGCGCCGCGAGACCGCCGGCGAACCCGCCGTGGCCGGCTGCCGGCGCGTGTTGGCCACCTCGGCCTCGGCCGCGATCGCCATGTCGCGCATCCCCAGCACCGGCATCAAATACAGCGGTTGGCGGATTTGGGCCGACACCTGCAAATGCAGTGGCCTCTGCGACAGGAGCCGCAGGTTCAATTTGACCGGCGTGAGGCCGGCGGCATAAGCCTGGGCGAAATACGCACTGTCGAAATAGGCTTGCGCGACCGATTCGGCCTCGGCGAATCGCCCCCCCAGTACCAACACGCGGCCGGCGGCCAGCGCGGCGCCGTCGACGGCGCTCGACAGGCGCGCGCGCGTCAAATAGGCCATGCCGCCATCCAGCGCCAGACCGGCACAACCGATCAACGCCACCATGCCGAACGCCGCCATCAAGGTCACCGCGCCGCGCTCACGTCGCCCATCGTCAAGTCGTTGCCGCCGCATGCCCCCCTCCTCAAAACACCGCGCGCGCATAGACGGCCGTTGGCGGCGCAGCCGCCCCCAGCACGCCGCGCAGGAAAATCGGCGGCTGGTTGCCGAACGCCTCGACCACATAGGCCTGCTGGCCCGGCGCCAATTGGGGCAGACTGCGCTGTGCCAATGGCGCGCGCGCGGCGGTCTCGATCCGGCAGGTCTCTGGCCAGCGCGCCGACGCGCGGGATGCCGCCCCCCCCGCCCCGCCTACCAGCCAAGTGACGACGAAGCACCGATCATCGCCCCTATCGGCAACGCCATGCATAGCCGCCACCGCCTGCTGCAGGCGTTGCGGCAAGGGCAGACCGGCGGCTGGCTCGCGCGACAGCCAATTGGCCAGCGCGCGCGTGGCGTCGTTCAAGGCGACGGGCGCCCAGATCGCGCGCCCGTAATCGACGAGCGGCAACGCCAGCAGCAGCAACACAGGCAACAGCAAGACAAACTCGATCAGCACGCCGCCGCGCGCCTGGTCGAGGACGCGGGGGGGCTTCACGGTTCGTTCCGATACACGGTCGAGGCGTCAAAACAATCGACGCCGCGCGGGAAGAAAGCCGCAAGCGGCGGCGTCAGCAACGGCCAGCAGCCCCGCACGGCTAAGCGCACGCGGTCATTGGCCGCGCCAAAGACCGCCGGTGCGGCCCCGCGCGCGGGGTTCAGGCAGGCGGAAGGATTGCCGCCATTCAGCGTGGTCGTCACGCAGCGCTGTTGCAGACGCGCATAGACGCCGAACGAGTCGTCATGGAGCAGCGTGACGATGTGCCGGTCGCGCGGCTCGGCCGGCCCGTCCCGCAGGGTCAGGGCAAAGCGGCCGGCCTCGCGTACCGCGTGCTGCAGACTCAAGCGCGCCCACATCAACGCGCCGAGCTCCAACACGGCAAGCAGCAACAGCATGCAGAGCGGCGCCACCAAAGCAAATTCGATCAGCGCCGCACCGCTTTCGCGCGGCAACGATTTGTTCATGCCGAGCCCCCCAATACCGGCAGCAACTGCCGCGAGACACGCAAGATCGCCGGCCCCAGCAACACGCAAAACAAAGCGGGGAAGATAAACAGGCCCATCGGCAACAGCAGCTTGACCGCCAGCTGACCTGCCTGTTCCTCGGCACGCTGCTGGCGCTTGAGGCGCATCTCGCGGGTATAGACTTTCAGCGCCTCGCCGATCGGCGTGCCGAAACGCTCCGCCTGTACCAGCAAGGTCACCAAGGCGGAGAAGTCTTCGAGCCCGGCGCGCGCGGCCATGCGCCGCAGTGCCAGGGCGCGCGCCACGCCAGCGTCGATTTCCAACAGCAACAGACCGAACTCGTCGCGTAAATCGCGGCAATCGTCACTCAGCTCGCGCGTCACGCGCGTCAGCGCGCTATCGAAGCCCAAGCCGGCTTCGATACACACGCGCAACAGTTCCAACGCATCCGGTAAGGCGTTTTGCAGGCGCTGCTTACGTGCCGCCACATGGCGGCCGAGCAGCCAATTGGGGACAAAAACACCGCTGACCGCCGCCAGCAGCAGCACCAGCAGCCGGTTCACCCCGCTCACCCCATCGGGCAAACAGAACCAGGCTATCAACGGCAAGGTCAGCAACAGCAGGCTCTTACCGCCATAGAAAACCGTCAGCGCCGCCTCCGAGCGCCAGCCGGCCTGCGCCAGGCGCAGCGCGATGCCCTGGTCTTCAGCAGGCTCAACCATACGCCGCAGCATGACCATCAGCCGCATGGCAGGCGGCGGCGCCCCGGTCCGGTCCGCCCGCGGCGCCAGCGCCGCCAGCCGCCACCACAGCTGGGGATCCGGCAGCCAGCGCAGCAACAACCGGGTGCCCACGGCCACGACCGCCACAAACACGGTCAGCAACACGGCCAAAGTCAGTAAACGCACCGTCGTGTCTCCTTGAATTCAATAGCGAATGCGTGCCATGCGCCGCATCATCAGGTTGCCGAGCATCACCATGACCAACATGGCGGCCAGCAGCATCCGCCCGGTCTCATCGGTCCAGAACACGCTGACGTAGTCGCGATTGAGCACAGCCAGCAGCGCCAGCATGCCAAGCGGCAACGCGGTCAACAGCACCGCGGATAGGCGGCCCTCCGCGGTCAGCGCTCTGACCTTATCGTTCATGCGCAAACGCAGGCGCATCACTTCGGCCACATTGGCGGTCAGTTCGGCCAGATTGCCGCCGACTTCGCGCTGCACGGCCATGGCACTGATGACGTAGCGCAAGACCTCGCTCGGCGCGTTGGCGGCCAGGTGGTCCAGCGCCTCGCCGAACGCCGCGCCATACCCCAGCTCATCGCTTAACTGCCGGAAATGCGGGCCGAGCGGCGCGGCGAATTCGTCGCCCACCATGGCCAGGGTCGCGGGCAGGGTCATCCCCGCGCGCAGCGACCGGCTGATCAGCGCCAACGCTTCCGGCAATTGCGCGTCGAACCGGTTCGCCTGCCGCCTGGCGCGCTGCCCCACCCAGCAAAACGGCAGCATGCCCGCCGCCAGCGCCGCCAGCGGCCAGGACCAGGCCATCGCCCCAACGCCCGCCGCCAACAGCGCGCCGGCCAAACCGGCAGCTAGCGCCGCACCGATGAGCCGGGACACGGGCCAGGCCGATCCCGACTGGCGCAGCCGCTTATTCCACCCTTCCAGCCGGGGGAACCACGCCAGCAGGCGGCGCGACCAGGGCGACCACCGATTGGGGTCATGCCGCGCGATGGTTTCCATGGCCGAGCCTGGCGCCGGACGGGCGCACAGCGCCTGCAGACGCGCCTCCAGCTTAAGCGCCATGCCGCCGGCGCCACGCCACTGCGACATCCCATAGGCGAAGCACCCCGCTCCCGCCATGGCGAGCCCCCCCAAGGTCCATACGTTCGTCATCGCCTGCGCCTTTCCGCCTACGCCTCGACCCGCCAGGCCGGGTCGAAGGTTCGTTCCGGCAAGGCATGGCCCGCCAGCAGAATGTTCTCGTAGCAGCGCGGCCGTACGCCGGTGGCGCAGAAATAGCCCAACACCTTGCCCCGATCGTCGACTCCGGTGCGCGCGAATTTGAACAGCTCCTGCATGCTGATCACCTCGCCCTCCATGCCGGTGACTTCCTGCACGCTCACCACGCGGCGCGTGCCATCGGATTGCCGCACCACCTGCACGACAAGGTTGACAGCGGCGGCGATCAAATAGCGCAACGCCCGGATCGGCAGGTTGGCGTTGGCCATGCTGACCATGTGTTCGAGCCGCACCAGCGCGTCGCGCGGGGTATTGGCGTGCAGCGTGGTCATCGAGCCGTGGTGGCCGGTGTTCATGGCGTTCAGCATGTCGAGCGCCTCGGCGCCGCGCACCTCGCCCAGCACAATGCGGTCCGGGCGCATGCGCAACGCGTTTTTCACCAGATCGCGCTGCGTCACCTCGCCCTTGCCCTCGATGTTCGGCGGCCGGGTTTCCAGCCGCAGCACATGCGGCTGCCGCAGCGCCAGTTCGGCGGCGTCCTCGATGGTCAATACCCGCTCGTTCGGCGCGATGGCGGCGGAAAGCAAATTGAGCAGCGTGGTCTTGCCCGAGCCGGTGCCGCCGGAAATCACCACGTTGAGCTTGGCGTGCACGGCATATTGCAGCATGGCGGCCATTTCGGCGGTCAGGCTCTTGGACTGCACCAAATCCTCCACCGTCAGGTTTTGCGCCGGAAAACGCCGGATAGACAGGCAGGGGCCGTCGACGGCGGCCGGCGGAATGACCGCGTTGACGCGCGACCCATCCGGCAGGCGCGCGTCGCACATGGGCGATGCCTCGTCGATGCGCCGCCCCAGACGGGAGACGATGCGCTCGATGATCTTGAGCAGATGCGCATCGTCGTGAAACACCAGATCCACCGGTTGCAACCGGCCATGACGCTCGACGTAGGCACTGCGGCTGTTGTTGACCAGGATGTCCGACACGGTCGGATCGCGCAGCAACGGCTCCAGCGGGCCCAAGCCGAACATCTCGTCAAACACGTCCTGCGCCAGCCGCTTGCGCGCGGCGTCGTTGAGCAGCATGCGCTCCTCCGCCACGATCGCCCCGACCAGGCGCGCCAGCTCCTGGCGCACCTGCTCCTCGGGCAAGCGGTTGAGCTTGTCCAGTTCGACGCGGTCGATCAGGATGCCGTGCACGTTCATCTTGATGCGCTGGTACGCCAACTGTTCTGCCGTCGCCACCGCCGCCACGGGCGCCGCCGGCGCGCATTGGACAATCGGCGCGGGCGCCGGGACAGACTTAAGGATTTTTTCTCGCAAAGAAGTCATCGCTTACGGGTTCTCTCTCATCCAACGTGTGAAAAACCGGCGCCAAAAGGCGGGCGGCGCCACCGGCGTCAACAGCGGCGGCCCGACGTGGGCCACGGCCGACCAAAGCGCCCGCGCCAGCGCGCTCTTGGCGGCGCAAACCGGCAACGGCTTGCCGAGCAACACCGACTGCGCCACCGGCGCCGGATCGTCCGGCAACACCAGCAACGGCCCGCAGCCCAGCTTTTCTCCGAGCAACGCCGGCTGCAGCGCCGCGCGCCGGGCGTCGTAACGATTGAGCCAGGCGGTGATGTGCGCGTGCGCCACCCCGAGTCCCTGCAGCATCTCGACCAGCCGGTGCGTGGCGGACAGATGCGGCACCGTCGGCTGCAGCACCACGTTGACCCTCGTGCTGCGGTCGAGCGCGCTCATGCTCACCGGGCTGAAGCGTTGGCCGATATCGATCACCACCCAGTCGTACAGCTGGCACGCCAGCGCCAGAACGGCGTCGATTTGCGCCGGGGTCATGTCGCCGGCCGCGGCCGGGTCGAGCGGCCCCGGCAGCAAGTCGACGTCCGGCATGACATTGACCAAGCCGGCGGCGAACAAGGCGGCGTCCAACCGCGCCACCTGGCCGCAGAGGTCAAGCACGGTGCGCGCCGGCAGACCGGCGGTCAGGTAGAGGTGGCTGTTGGCGAAGCCTTGGCACAAATCGACCAGCAGCACGCGCTCCCGCCGTCTGAGCGCGCAGGCCACGGCAAAATTGGCCGCCACCAGGCTGACGCCGCTGCCGCCGCCGGCCGAGCAAAAGGTCAGCACCCGGCCCGCCGCGCCGGCTTCGCGCGGTTGCGCGTCGGCGAGCCGTGCCAATTCGTCCGGCAACAAGTCCGCCTCGCGCGGCCATTCCAGCGCCAGTCGCACACCGGCGCGCATCGCCTGGCGCAGCTGCGGCGCCGACATGGCGGCGCACAACAACACGCAGCCCGCGGCGGGAAACAGCGGGCTGGCCTGCGCCAGCGCCGCCCAATCGACATCGCTCGGCGCATCGGTCCAAACCAGCAGCAGGTCGGCTTGGCACAAAACGTCGGCTTGGCCTGTCAGCGCGTCGAGCGGCGCGCGCACCTCGCGCAAACGATGCGCGCGCAGACTGTTGCGCAGCGTCGGATCGACGGCCTCGGCCAGTGGCGTCCATAACACGATCTTCATTGCATCTGCTCGCGCACCACGACCGTCGCGGCGGGCTTCTGCTCACGCTCGGCGAACGACGCCCGGTATTGCCGTTGTGCTTCGACCGCCACGTCGCCGGCCAGCGCCGGCAGCTGCGCCTGGTTCGGCGCGCCTTGAGGGTGAATGGTCTGCTGCGTCTGCAACGCGCGCAGCGACTGGCCGAAACGCGCATCGGCGCGCGGCGTTGTGCTAAAGCCGCAGGCGCTCAGCGCGATAACGAAGACCAGTGCTAGCGACGAGATGCGCATCGAAACAATCTTCATGGGGAAATCTCCTTGTCGGCAGGGGCGGGCGCGGCCGCCTTGCCCGCCGGCTGCGCGCCTTCGAAACGGCCATCGAGCAGCACCTTGTTGCCGTCGACCTGGCCGAAGGTATCGGTCGGCAGCGCCGGCGGCGCCGGCATGCCGCGCACCAGCCGTGGCGTGACGATGAACACGAGCTCGGTGCGTTCGTTGCGGTAATCGGTGCTGCGGAACAAGGCGCCCAGGATGGGCAGATCCATCAGGCCGGGCAGCCCTTTCACCGTGCCGGTGACGTTGTTCTTCAGCAGGCCGCCGATAGCGAAGCTTTGGCCGTCATACACCTGCACGCTGGTTTGCGCGCGCCGGGTGGTGATCACCGGCAACGTCCAGGCTTCGTCCTTGTGCCGCTTGATGCTGGCACCGCTTTCCGACAGCTCGGACACTTCGGGCGCCACCTGCAGATGAATCAGTCCCTGACGCAGCACGGTGGGGGTAAAGGTCAGGCCGACGCCGAAGGGTTCTTGCTGCAGCACGACCTTGTCCCTGTCCTGCGGCACCGGCAGAAAGATTTTTCCACCGGCGAGAAAGTGCGCCGGCTGGCCGCTGACCGCCACCAGGTTCGGCTCCGCCAACACCTTGACCAAGCCATCGCTCTTTTCCGCGGTCACCCCCAACTGGCCGCGCGCGCCGACCAGGGCCAACAGGCTGCTTGCCTTGGCCGTGTTGAGTAAACTGCTGGTCAGACCGAGGCCGATATTGCCGATGCCGCCGGACAGGCTGCCGCTGATGCCCAATTGCGATAGCAGGTTTTTCGATACCTCGGCGATTTTGACTTCCAGCATCACCTGCTGCGGCGCCGCCACCCGCAGCAGATTGATGACCTCCCCTTGCAAGCCGCCCATCCCCTTGTCGTCGCGGCTGATCGAGCGCGCGCTGGCGATGAACTGGCGCGCGAGCGTCAATGCCTGCTCCGCCGCCACGCCGTCGGACACAGTGCCGCTGAGCACCGGCAAGTGCGCGGCCGCGCCGACTTGAATCTCGCGCTCATCCGGCAAATGCGCCGCCAGCAAGTGGCGCAACCCGTCGATATCCACCTGCACCGTCACGTCGACCAGGCTGCAACGGCCGTTGGCGCCCCGCAGAAACAGATTGGTGGTGCCCAGGCCGACGCCCAGCAGGTAAAGCGACTTCGGCCCCATCTGCACGGTCTGCGCCACCGCCGGATTGCCGAGCGCGCGCAGCCGCGCCGGTTCGCGCAGCTCAAGGTTGGTCGACTTGCCCAACGGCAGGGTGACCCGCAGCGGCGGCGCACCGTTGAGCGCGCTGCAGGGGGAGGCGCCGGCCACCAGGCCAGGCGCCGCCCCAGCGGACACGCTGAACGCACAGCCGGCCAGTATGGCCGTGCACGCCAGATTGAAAACACGCCAAGACATTCCCTTCTCTCCCGCAGTGGCAAATAACTTGTTCAGAGGGTGCTAACAGCCGGATACCGCTTTGCCGGCTTCATAAACTTTCACGCAGACCCCGCGGCTGGGCGCCGCGCGCGCGGCGGGTGCCGATGCGGTACGCAACAGAGCGAGTTCGATTTGGCCGTCTTGCGCCACGGTTTCGCCATCGCCGGCACGGCGCAGCACCAGCGCCAAACTGCCGAGCTGCCGCGCCAGGTTCAGCGTCACCGCCTGCTCGGGCGACACCTCCAGCGTGGCGCTGTCCGCCAGCAGCGGTTTGCCGTCTTGCGCGCCGGTTTGTTGCGACAGCGCCAGCACGCGCACGTTGGCCAACACCACCTTGGCATACGCCAGCGGTTGCGACAGTGAAGCGTCGCCGCGTCCTGGCGGCGCTTTGCCATATAACTTGAAAGCGTCGGCCTGGCCGGTGAGCACCACATCCACCCGGCTGCCCGGCAAAGCGAAGCCGGCCACACCAACCACCTGATCGACGCGCAGCGTGACGGCGCGCATGCCCGGCGTCATCAGCCCGGTCAACCCGCCGTCTTCCGGCGCCAACGCGCCGGCAACGATCGGCGCGCCGGCCTCGACGCCGGCCGTCAACACCCGGCCGTCCAATACGCCGGTCTGTTCGAACGCATCCGCCGGCGGCGCGTCGGCCGCCCGCGGCCAATCGACGGTTTTCAGCATCGCCGGCCGCAACACCGTACCCGGCGGCAACCCCTGCGCCGCCAGCACCACCCGGCGCGCCGCCGGCGCCACCTCGTCCGGACGCAGCCCTTGCCAGGCCAGCCACACCGCAACCCCACCCAGCACGACCGCCAACGTCAGCGCGACCAGCGCGCGCACATTCATCACAGCCACCGCTCCCCTGAAAATGTCAGACGCTCA
>Ga0213872_10000846_pt1 | contig 22131 bp, 16 predicted proteins | sample VelepicomBERX_R2_FD_160071 | JGI IMG/M metagenome (GOLD analysis project Ga0213872, IMG submission 160071) | Rhizosphere microbial communities from Vellozia epidendroides in rupestrian grasslands, the National Park of Serra do Cipo, Brazil - RX_R2 | ecosystem: Host-associated > Plants > Roots >...
CGCTTTTTTTTAGAAGCCCGGATCTAGCGTTTTTCGGTTTTAATGCGGGCATTGTCACGTCAACCATACCGATAACGATAATGACCGCTTCCACCTATCCGCACCTGCTGGCGCCCCTCAATCTCGGCTTCACCACTCTGCGCAACCGCGTCATCATGGGCTCCATGCATACCGGGCTCGAAGACCGCTTCTTCAACTACGGCAAGCTCGCTGCCTTCTACCGCGAGCGCGCGCGCGGCGGCGTGGGGCTGATCGTCACCGGCGGCATTTCGCCCAACCGGTCCGGCTGGCTGCTGCCGTTTGGCGGTACGCTCAACTTCAAGGCGGACGTGATCAATCACCGCCGACTGACCAGCGCCGTGCACGAGGAAGGCGGCAAGATCGCCATGCAGATCCTGCACGCGGGCCGCTACGGCTACCAGCCCTTTGTGGTGTCGGCCTCGGACAAGAAATCGCCCATCTCGCCGTTCAAGCCCAAGCCGCTGACGGAAGCGGGGATCGAGCAGACCATCCGCGACTACGCCCGCTGCGCCAAACTGGCCAAGGACGCCGGCTACGACGGCGTCGAAGTGATGGGCAGCGAAGGTTATCTGATCAACCAGTTCCTCTGCGCCCGCACCAATCTGCGCACCGACCAGTGGGGCGGCAGCATCGAGAACCGCATGCGCCTGCCGGTGGAAATCGTCAAACGCATCCGCGCCGCAGTGGGACCGGACTTCATCATCATGTACCGCCACTCGCTGCTCGACCTGGTCGACGGCGGCAATACCTGGGATGACGTGGTGGCCGTGGCCAAGGCGCTGCAGCATGCCGGCGTGACCATCCTCAACACCGGCTATGGCTGGCACGAGGCGCGCGTGCCGACTATCGTCACCTCGGTGCCGCGCGGCGCCTTCGCCAGCCTGGCGGGACGCCTGCGGCGCGAAGTCACCATCCCGGTGGTGGCCTCCAACCGCATCAACATGCCACAGGAAGCGGAAAGCATCCTGCAGCACGGCGACGCCGACCTGATTTCGATGGCACGCCCCTTCCTGGCCGATCCCGAATTCGTCAACAAGGCGGCGCAGGGCAAGGCCGACCAGATCAACACTTGCATCGGCTGCAACCAGGCCTGCCTGGACCACACCTTCTCCAACAAGCGCGCCAGCTGCCTGGTCAACCCGCGTGCCTGCCATGAGACCGAACTGGTGTTCCACAAGAGCGCCAGGCCGCGCCGCGTGGCCGTGGTGGGCGCTGGACCGGCCGGACTTTCGGCCGCCACCGCCGCCGCCGAATGCGGCCATGACGTCACCCTGTTCGACGCCAGCGACAGCATCGGCGGCCAGTTCAAGATCGCCATGCAGATTCCCGGCAAGGAGGAATTCGCCGAGACCATCCGCTACTTCGGCCGCAAGGTCGAGCTGACCGGCGTGAAGCTGAAGCTGAATCATCGCGTCACCCGCGAGCAGCTGGCGGCGGAGGGCTACGACGACGTGGTGGTCGCCACCGGCATCGCCGTACGCAAGCCCAAAATCGAGGGCATCGATCATCCGAAGGTGCTGTCCTACCTGGACGTCCTGCGCGACAAGAAGCCGGTCGGCAAGCGCGTCGCCATCATCGGCGCGGGCGGCATCGGCTTCGACATGGGCGAATTCCTGCTGCACGACAGCCGCCATCCGCTGCCGCTGGCGCTGGATGTCTGGGCGCGGGAGTGGGGCGTCGATATGGCCGTGCAGACGGCGGGCGGCGTGCTGCCGCCTGCTGCACCGGAGCCGGTGCGCCAGCTGTATCTCCTGCAGCGCAAGACTTCCAAGCTGGGCGCGGGCCTGGGCAAGACCTCGGGCTGGGTGCACCGCGCCGTACTGGCGCGTAACGGCGTGGTGATGATCGGCGGGGTGCAGTACGACAGCATTGACGACCAGGGCCTGCACATCACTGTGGGCGGCGAGAAGCGCCTGCTGGCGGTGGATAACGTGGTGATTTGCGCGGGCCAGAACAGCCTCGCCGAGCTGATGCCGTCGGAAGAAGAGCTGAAGGCCGCCAAGCCAGGCATGCCGCGCTTCCACAAGATCGGCGGCGCCGCGCTGGCATCGGAACTGGACGCCAAGCGCGCCATCAAGGAAGGTGCGGAGCTGGCGGCGCGCCTGTAATCAGATCAGCCGCAGCATGCCTGCGGCAGCGCCCAGTGCGATCAGCATGACGGGATTGAGCTTGCTGCGCAGGACAATCCCGGCGCAGGCCAGGGTCAGCGCATAGGCGCGCCAGTCCGTGTTGGACGATTGGCTAAAGATCCACGCCGTCGCCACCAGGAAGCCGATCGACATGGGCGCAAAGGCTTCACCCAGCGCGCGCGAGAAGCGGCCCTCCTCCTCGCCGCGCGCCTTGACGATCACCATCGTCAGCACGGTGGAGGGTACCACCACCGCCAGGGTGGCGCAGATTGCGCCCGCCCATCCCGCCGCCAGCCATCCCACGAAGGAAATGAACAGCAGGTTCGGTCCCGGCGCCGCCTGGGCAATGGCGTAGGCGGCCGAGAACTGCTCGTTGCTCAACCAGTGGCGTGCGCCGACCACGAACTGGCTGACCTCCGGCGCGATCAGAATCACGCCGCCACCCACCGCCATAACGGCCAGCATGGCGATGTGCAGGGTCAGGTCCAGCACAGCCGATTCCTCATGCATGGCGTTCTCCCATCAGATACGAAGCTGCGACACCCAGCGGCACCAGTACGCAGAACACCAGCAGCAGCTGCCAGCGCAGCACGCCCAGTCCGATAAACGCCAGCATTAGCAGGGCCAGCTGCACCGTACCGTGCGGGCTGCGCAGTCCGGATTTCTTGAACAGCGTGATGGCCATCTTCAATCCAGTGGCCAGGATCAGGCCTGCCGCCACCGCGCTCATGCCGCTGACGGCCTGGCGGAACAGCGGCAGATCGCCGTAATGCTGGTAGATGGCCGCCAGCGCGATCACTACGCAGAAGGGCGGAACAATCATGCCCGTGATCGCCGCCAGCCCGCCGCGCCAGCCGGCAAAGCGGTGTCCGACCATGGTGGCGATATTGCAGATGGTGGCGCCGGGCAGGATCTGCGCCATGGCGAGGTACTTGGCGAATTCCTCCGCGCTGAGCCAGCGCTGCTGTTCGACCAGGCCGCGATAGGCAAACGGCATCACGCCGCCAAAACCCTGCAACGCAATGCCGGAAAAGACCAGGAAGATCCTGAGGGGAGAGTGCTTATTTACTTGGTGCGTCATGTTCAGCTCCTTGATGGTCTGAATTTTCGTCCTCGCCGAAATATAAGTACAATGAATTTATTTAGGCTATTCATTCATTTTTCTAATGAAAATAGACATTCTCGGCGTGCAGGCTTTTGTCGCGATTGCCGATTGCGGCGGCTTTCAGAAGGCGGCGGAATTGCTGTTCGTCACGCAGACGGCGGTGACGCAGCGCTTGCGCAATCTGGAGACTTTTCTTGGCGTGGTGCTGATCGAACGCACGACGCGCAGCATCGCGCTGACCGGCATCGGCAAGGACTTCCTGCCGCAGGCGCGGCGTCTGCTGCTGGAGCTTTCTTCAACGTTGACGGAGATTCGCGAGACCGGCAAGGCGCAGCGCGGCGATGTCTCGATTGCCTGCGTGCCGACGGTGGGAATTCACTACCTGCCCAAGATCATCGAAGAATATTCCGCGCGCTTTCCCGACAACCGCATCAAGATCCTGGATCACGCTTCATCGGACGTCGAGGCGTCGGTGCTGCGGCGCGAAGCGGAATTCGGTATCGTTGTGGCGGCGCCAAACCATCCAGAGCTGAGCAGCGTGCCTTTGATCGAAGACCAGTTCGTGCTGGTGTGCCGCGATGACCATCCGCTGGCGCGGCGGCGCAGCGTGAGCTGGAAGCAGCTGGAGCCGCATCCCCTGATTTTCGCGGGCCACGTGAACGGCAACCGCGCGCTGCTGGATAACTATCTGGGTGGAGGCCTGAGCCAGGCGCAGCCCGATCTGACGCTGAAGGTGCATTACGAAGTCCAGCGCAGTTCCACAGCGGTGGGCCTGGTCGCCGCCGGCATTGCGGCAGCGGTGGTGCCGAACCTGGCGATCCAGCAGGGCGCCTATCCCCGCCTGCGCATCATCAAGCTGAAAGACCCGATACTCTCCCGCACCCTGGCCCTCATCACCCGCAAAGCCGGCCATCTTTCGCCTGCGGCACAGGTGCTCTACGACATGATCCGAGGCTAGGCCAGGACACACTCAATCTTAGGCCGCTTGTCTTTGCTTGCGTGATAAAGGTCGTACTGCAATTGCATGCCCGCCCAGAATTCCGGACTCGTACCAAATGCAGCGGCCAAGCGGTATGCCATGTCAACTGAGACTCCAGCAGTACCGCTGACGATACGTTGCAGCGTAGCGCGGCTGACGCGAATGTGTGCAGCCAGTTCAGTGATCGTTAAGTCATCCATGTACTCTCTCAGTACTGCCCCCGGATGAGCAGGGTTGTGCATGCGGGTCATATGGAATACCTCAAAACTTAATGATAGTCGCGATAGTCGACAAGCACTACATCCTTGCCCTCAAAGGTGAAAATCAATCGCCAATTCCCGCTGACGGTGATGGCCCAATACTCGACTAGATCGCCCTTCAGTGAGTGAAGTCGCCACGATGGGATTGTGATGTCAGCCGGTCGCGAGGCTGAATCGAGTGCGGTAAGTTGAAGCTGCAACTTCGGGGCGTGTGCAGCCTGAATGCCGGCTTTGCTGCCGGTTTCAAAGAAACGCTGGAGACCTTTGTGCCGGAAGCTCTTGATCATGCATTTGAGTGTATCGCCCGGCGATACACTCAAATTGACCCATAGCAGGCAGAGAGGGATTAAACGCGGCGCACCACCACGGCGCCGATGGAGTAACCCGCGCCGAAGGAGCAGATCACGCCCATCTGGCCGGATGCCAGGTCGTCGGAGTATTTGTGGAAGGCGATGATGGAACCGGCCGACGAGGTGTTGGCGTAGGTGTCCAGAATCACCGGCGCTTCACCCGGCTCGGCGTCGCGGCCCAGGATCATGCGGCTGATCAGCTGGTTCATGTTCAGGTTGGCCTGGTGCAGCCAGTAGCGGCTGACCTGCGGCACTTCCAGGCCCGCGCGGGTGATCGATTCCTTGATCATCTCGGCCGCCATTGGGCACACGTCCTTGAACACCTTGCGGCCCTGCTGGCGGAACAGCTTGTCCGCCTGGCCCACACCCGACTCGTCAAAGCGGTTCATGAAGCCGTAGTTGTTGCGGATGTTGTTGGAGAAGCTGGTCTTCAGCTTGGTGTCCAGGATTTCCCAGCGCACCGGGCTCACCGCCGTATCGGCCGCTTCGATCACGATGGCGGTGCAGGCATCGCCAAAGATGAAGTGGCTGTCGCGGTCGCGCCAGTTCAGGTGGGCGCTGGTGATTTCCGGATTCAGCACCAGCACCGCGCGGGCCTGGCCGCTCTGCACCGCCGCCACTGCGGTCTGGATGCCGAAGGTGGCCGAGGAGCAGGCCACGTTCATGTCAAAGCCGTAGCCGTCGATGCCCAGCGCCGCCTGTACTTCCACCGCCATGGCAGGGTAGGGGCGCTGCATGTTCGAGCATGCCACCAGCACCATGTCGATATCGGCGGCAGTACGGCCGGCGCGGTCCATGGCCTGGCGCGCGGCGGTTACGCAGATCTCGGCCTGCAGCGACAGTTCTTCATCGGGACGCTCGGCAATGCGCGACACCATGCGGTTCGGATCGAGGATGCCTTCCTTCTCCATCACGAAGCGCGACTTGATGCCGGAGGCTTTTTCAATAAAGGCGGTGCTGGACGGTTCCAGCGCCGTGACCGTGCCTGCCGCGATGGCGGCGGCATTGTCGGTATTGAATTTCTCTACGTAGGCGTTGAAGCAGGCAACCAGTTCTTCGTTCGAAATCGACTGTGATGGGGTAAACAGTCCGGTACCGCTGATGACGGTTTGTTTCATGGTTAATCTTTCTTTTTTTATAATAGGCGTTGGCCGGGAATCAGCAAATTCTACACAATGTGCCGCCAAATGAAAGCGGCGCCACTGGGGCGCCGCCTCTATTTGGTGCGGAAGATCAAGGCTTACTTGTTCGACATGCTCTTCTTCACCGGGCCGTCCACCTGCACCAGCTTGGACTCGCCCTTGGCCAGCTGCACCGGCAGGCCCTTCAGGTGGTTCAGCGCCTGGCCCAGCTGGAAGTCTTCGTTGCTACCGTATTCCAGCGGCTTACGGTTCTTTTCGATGGCGATCAGGCGCAGCTGCTCTTCCAGCTCATCCTTGTTGGATTTGGCGCCCTCCTGGTCGCGGTCGTTGCTCAGGTGCTTGTCCAGGTCGGCTTCGCGGGTGCGCAGGGCGTTCAGGCCGTCGCCGTCGGCGTATTCCTCCACCGACAGGTCAGGCGCAATGCCCTTGGCCTGGATCGAGCGGCCGTTCGGTGTGTAGTAGCGCGCCGTGGTCAGCTTGACGGCGGTATCGGCGGTCAGCTGGCGGATGGTCTGCACCGAACCTTTGCCGAAGGTCTGGGTGCCGACAATCGGCGCGCGCTTGTAGTCCTGCAGGGCGCCGGCCACGATTTCCGAGGCGGACGCGGAACCGGTGTTCACCAGCACCACCATTGGCACGCTCTTGACCGCTTCCGGCAGCTTGGCCAGCGGGTCGCTGTCCGGGCGCAGGGCGTAGAACTCGGGACGGCCGTAGAAGATCTGCTTGGAATCGGCCAGCTGGCCATTGGTCGAGACAATGGCCGCATCCTTGGGCAGGAAGGCCGCCGCCACGCCGATGGCGCCTTGCAGCACGCCGCCCGGATCATTGCGCAGGTCGAGGATCAGGCCCTTGATGTTGGGATCCTGCTTGTACAGCTCAGCCAGCTTGGCAGCTAGGTCGTCCACGGTCGGTTCCTGGAATTGCGAGATGCGGATCCAGGCATAGCCCGGCTCGATCAGCTTGCCCTTGACGCTCTTCTGGTGGATTTCCTCGCGCGAGATGTTGAACACCAGCGGCTCGGCCTCGCCCTTGCGCAGGATGGTCAGGCTGACCTTGCTGTGCGGTTCGCCGCGCATTTTCTTGACCGAATCGTCCAGGCTCAGGCCTTTGACGGGCGTATTGTCCAGGCGGGTAATCAGGTCGCCCGCCTTGATGCCGGCCCGGTAGGCGGGCGAATCTTCAATCGGCGAGACGATCTTGATGTAGCCATCCTCGCTCTGGCCGATCTCGATGCCGAGGCCGACAAACTTGCCTTGCGAGCCTTCGCGCAGCTCGGCATAGGCTTTCTTGTCCAGGTAGGCGGAATGGGGATCGAGCGACGCGACCATGCCGGAAATGGCTTCCTGCAGCAGCTTCTTGTCTTCGACGGGCTCGACGTAGTCGGATTTGATCAGGCCGTAGACATCGGCCAGCTGGCGCAACTCTTCCAGCGGCAGACCCGGATCGATGGGCTTTTGCGCCATCGCCGAGAACTGCAGGGAGATGGCAATGCCTGCCACTACGCCCAGGCCGATCAGCCCGGAATTCTTGAGTTTCTTGCCCATGTTTCCACCTGTATATCGCACGCAAGAACTTGAAGGATAAAAGCTTGCGTTGAGGCCAGTATAAACCTGATTTTCGGCAAACTGCATGTCCCTTGCGAAATCATTTACACCTTTTTTCGCGCTTTTTCATGCCGCGCGCCACACTCAATATCGGACCGGCAATCTTGCTGGAGTCTTGCGCGAACCTTGCCCTTTGTTGCGGCATGTAACGTTGTTTAAAGCGACAGTAAGCAATTGTAAGAATCCCGGTAACAGGCAAAAACGCGGCCTACACTGAGCTCGTATTTCTCTCTACCCTGAAGTGGTTTTAAGCCTGCGTCTAATCCCGCAGGCTTTTTTTTGCGATGGAGTTTTGCATGCGTGTGTTGTCCAAAATCGCAGCTGCCGTGCTGTGTACGCTGGCGTTTTCGGCCCAGGCCCTGCCCCTGATGGAGATGAAGGCGGAAGACCTGATGCCCATGGTCAGCGAGTTCAAGAAATCCCTCAATCTCACCCCCAACCAGCAAACCCTGTGGCAGCAGACCGAGAGCAAGACCCGCAATCTGCTGCATGAGCGCCAGGCCCGCCGCGAACGCCTGCAGGCTGCCGCCAAGGCCGGCCTGGAAGCGCCTAACGTCGAGCTGCGCGACCTGGCCGGTGCGGTCGATGCCGAAACGGCGACCAGCGCCGCCGAGGAAAAGCAGATCCGTGGCTGGTGGCTGGAAGTCAACGACGCCCTGAGCGACGCCCAGCGCAAGCAGGTGGCCCAGATCATCACCGAGCAGCTGCTGCGCGTGCCGGATAGCGGCCGCAGCGGAAGCGACTCCCGGCCGCATGAAGACAGCGGCGACCACAACCGTGGCGGCCATCGCCGCGGCGGCATGGGCGGCAGCACTGGCGGCGCCGGCATGCCGGGCGGCTGATTTTCCCCGCTGTGTATCGAAAAGTAAAAAAATGACCATGGCTGCGCTGGGGCGCTGATCCCTCGGTACAATGCGTCGGCGGATTGATGTTCCGCGCCGCCGCCGATCCCAGGCGGCTTTTTTTGTTACTTGATGAAGCTATGAGCAAACTGATTTCGTTCTCCTGCCTGGCTTTGTTGGGTGTTGCCGCGAGCGCCCAGGCGCAAACGGACGCTGTTCCAGCCCCAACCGAGTCGACCCAAGCAGCCACGCCAGCCATCAAGCCAGCCAGCCAATCCAACAAAACTGAAACCAAAGCCGCCGACAAGCCGGCCAAGCCGGTGCTCGGCCCGGACGGCAAGCCCGTACAGCAAGTCACCATTACCGGTGGCCGCGACGACGACATGGCCGAGCGCCGCCGTTCCGTCGCGGGCAAGCAGATCTTCGGCCGCGAAGAACTGGACCGTAACGGCGACACCAGCCTGGGCGACGTGCTCAAGCGCCTGCCCGGCGTCACCATCGGCGGCCGTCCCGGCCGTGGCGGCGACATCCGCATGCGCGGCCTGGGTAGCGGCTATACCCAGATCCTGGTCAACGGCGAACGCCCGCCGGCCGGGTTCTCGCTCGATTCGCTCTCGCCTGACCAGGTCGAGCGGGTCGAGATCATGCGCGGCCCGATTGCCGAGCACAGCACCCGCGCCATCGCCGGCACCATCAACATCATCCTGCGCGACGGCTACCAGCAAAAGGACAACCAGCTCAAGCTGACCGACTCCATCGAGCAGGGCCGCAACGCGCCCAACGTCTCGCTGGTCGTGCCCGGCAAGAGCGGCAACCTGACCTGGCTGCTGACCGGCACCCTGTTCGAGAACCGCCAGCACGACCAGAGCGAAACCCACAACGTCGACACCCGCAGCGACGGCCTGGAAAGCAAGGACGAAACCATCCTCAACGAAACCGGCCGCAAGTCGAAAGGCATACACTTCACGCCGCGCCTGTCCTACAAGTTCGAGGATGGCGACCAGCTGAACTTCCAGCCTTTCCTGATGGCCAACCGCAGCGACAGCTATTCCGTCAGCGACCTGACCCAGAACGTGGACATGGTGGCGCCGTCCCTGCTGCAGCCGCCGGAGTACAACCTGGCGCTGCAGAACGGCCATTCCGAGTCGACCTTCCTGCGCGGCTTTGGCAACTGGGTGCACAAGATCAGCGGCGCGACCAAGCTGGACGTCAAGTTCGGTTTCGGCACCGGCCACAGCAATAACGATTCGCTGCGCTTTCAGTACGACAATGCCGGCAATCTGCTGCAGCGCTACACCGACTCGGCGTCGATCCGTGACCGCAGCTTCAACACGGGCGGCAAGTACAGCAGCCCGATCGGCAAGGAGCACACCTTCGCCGCCGGCTGGGATCTGGAAATGAGCCACCGCAACGAGACCCAGACCTCGGTGGACAAGAACGGCAATGCCCAGTTTGCCGATTCGGGCGACAACCTGACCGCCGACACCCGCCGTGCCGCCCTGTTTGCCCAGGACGAATGGGATATCTCGCAGCAGTGGTCCGGCTACGCGGGCCTGCGCTGGGAAGGCATCCGCACCACCAGCAATCGTCCAAGCGGCGACATCAGCAACACCAGCAGTGTGCTGAGTCCGCTGCTGCACGCGGTCTATCGCATCCCCGAGCATGACAAGGACCAGATCCGTGCCAGCCTGACCAAGAGCTACAAGTCGCCCAATGTGCAGGATCTGGTGGCGGCCACCTTCCTGTCGCGCCTGAACAGCGCCACCGCGCCCGACCGTACCGGCAACCCCAACCTGAAGCCGGAACTGGCGACCGGTCTGGACCTGGCGTACGAGCACTACCTGGGCCACGCCGGCATCATCAGCGTGGGCGGCTTCGTGCGCGATATCGACGACCTGATCCGCCGCACCCTGTCGCTGCAGAATACGACGCTGGGCCCGCGCTGGGTCTCCACGCCGACCAATATCGGCCATGCCCGCACCAAGGGCATCGAACTGGAGGCCAAGTTCCAGCTGGTCGAGTTTTTTGCCGACGCACCGGCGATCGACTTCCGCTCCAACTACAGCCATTTCTGGTCGGATGTGGACGGCATCCCCGGCCCCAACAACCGCCTGGATGCGCAGCCCAAGCAGACCGCCAACGTCGGCCTGGACTACCGCATGAAGGATGTGCCGCTGACCCTGGGCGGTAGCCTGAACTGGACACCGGAGACCCTGATCCAGAGCAGCACCCAGCAGCTGGTCTACACCAGCCGCAAGCGTTCCTTTGACGTCTATGGCCTGTACAAGTTCAATGCCCGCAACCAGCTGCGCATTTCCGCCAACAACCTGGTGGCGGAAGACGCCATCGGCGCCAACACGGTGGTGGCCAACGGCCTCACCCAGTTGGCGAACACGGTCAACCAGACTTACACTGTCTGGAGTGTGAAGTACGAGATGAAGTTCTGACCAAAAAATCAGCAAAGGACCGCCGCATGAAACGATTCGTTGTAAGTACCCTGACTCTGAGCATGCTGGCGGCCTTTGCCGCAGCCGCACCCAGCTCCGGCATCGACACCCAGTTCATCGATAACGGCGTGCGGGCGCAGGACGATTTCTTCCGCCACCTCAACGGCGAATGGCTGAAAACCACCCAGATCCCGGCCGACAAGTCCAGCTGGGGCACCTTCTACAAGCTGCGCGACGACACCCTGGGCCAGCTGCGCACGGTGATCGACGCCACCCAGGCCGACAAGCACCTCAAGGCCGGCAGCGAAGAGCAGAAGATCGCCGACCTGTACGCCTCCTTCATGGACGAGAAGAAGCTGGACCAGCTGGGCGTGCGTCCCCTGTCCGGCGAGTTGAGCCGTATCCGCTCCGTCAAGGACAAGAAAGCCTTCCCGGCCCTGATCGCCCACCTGGAGCGCATCGGCGTCTCCGTGCCTTACCGCACCTACGTCAGCGTGGATGCGCGCGAATCCAGCAAGTACGCCGTCGGCATCAGCCAGGGCGGCCTGGGCCTGCCGGACCGCGATTACTACCTGAAGAAGGACGACGCCAAGCTGGCCGCCGTGCTGGCGCAGTACGAACTCCACGTCGCCAAGATTCTGGGCCTGGCAGGCGACAAGCAGGCCGCCGCCCACGCCAAGTCCATCGTCGCGCTGGAAACCGCGCTGGCGGAAGTGCAGTGGACCAAGGTCGAAAACCGCGACCCGGTCAAGCGCTACAACAAGACCCCGATCAACGAACTGGTCAAGCTGGCGCCAGGCTATGACTGGGGCCACGCCATGGCCGCCTCCGGCGTCGCCAGCAAGGTCGACTACGTGATCGTCAACCAGCCCAGCTACCTGAGCGGCTTCGACAAGGTGGTGGCCGATACCGACCTGGCCACCTGGAAGGCCTACTTTGAATGGCAGCTGCTGCGCGAAGCCTCGCCTTACCTGTCCAAAGACTTTGCTGACGCCAGCTTCGCCTTCTACGGCAAGACCCTGACCGGCGTGGCCGAACAGCCTGCCCGCTGGAAGCGCGGCGTCGGCGTGGTGGAAAGCGCGATCGGCGAAGGCCTGGGCAAGCTGTACGTGGCCAAATACTTCCCGCCGGAACGCAAGGCGCGCATGGAACAGCTGGTAGGCAATCTGCTGGCTTCCTACAAGACCAGCATCGACAGCCTGGACTGGATGGGCGCCGACACCAAGAAGGAAGCGCAAGCCAAGCTGGCCAAGTTCTCGCCCAAGATCGCCTACCCGAACAAGTGGCGCGACTACAGCGCGCTGGCCATCAGCAAAGGCGACCTGATCGGCAACCTGCTGCGCGCCGAAGACTTCGACTACACCCGCAACCTGAACAAGCTGGGCAAGCCGGTCGACAAGGAAGAGTGGGGCATGACGCCGCAAACGGTGAACGCCTACTACAACGCCACCAAGAACGAGATCGTGTTCCCGGCCGCCATCCTGCAGCCGCCGTTCTTCAACGCCGACGCGGACGACGCCGTCAACTACGGCGCCATCGGCGCGGTGATCGGCCACGAGATCAGCCACGGCTTCGACGACAAGGGCAGCCAGTCGGACGGCGACGGCAATCTGCGCGACTGGTGGAGCAAGGAAGACCGCGCCAACTTCAAGGCCAAGACCGACGCCCTGGCCAAGCAGTACAGCAGCTACGCGCCCATCCCCGGCTACAACGTCAACGGCAACCTGACCCTGGGAGAGAACATTGCCGACAACTCCGGCATCGCCATCGCCTTCAAGGCTTACAAGCTGTCGCTGAACGGCCAGCCGGCGCCGGTGATCGACGGCCTGACGGGCGACCAGCGCTTCTTCATGGGCTTTGGCCAGGTCTGGCGCAGCAAGGTGCGCGACGAGCAGCAGATCGTGCAGATCAAGACCGACCCGCACTCGCCGGGCCAGTTCCGCGCCAACGGCACCCTGGTCAACCAGCCGGCCTTCTACGACGCCTTTGACGTCAAGCCGGGCGACAAGATGTACGTGCCGCCGGAGCAGCGCATCAGCATCTGGTAAGTCCGCCTGCTGACAAAAAGCCACGGATTGCGCCGCAGTTCGTGGCTTTTTTATTATCAATAGCATTCTGGCATGGTAGAGTCCGAAATCTGATTCGGAGATTGTTTATGAAACACCGTACACTCGGCGCCATCGCGCTGACTTTGCTGGCCGGCGCCATCAGCGCCCATGCTGCTGGCCCGTCCTCCGGGATCGCCGTCGAGTACATTGAAACCTCGGTGCGGCCTCAGGACGATTTTTTTAACTATCAGAACGGTAAATGGCTGGCCCATACCGAGATCCCCGCCGACAAGTCGGGCTGGGGCGCGTTTGAAATCCTCGACGAAAATATCCGCGCCCAGCTGCGCGCTATCATCGAAGCCGCCGCTGCCGACCCCGCCAAAGTGCCCGGCAGCGACGCCCAGCGCATCGGCGACTTCTTCGCCAGCTATATGGACGAAGCACGCCTGGAACAGCTGGGCCTGAGCCCGCTGGACGCCGACCTCGCCAAGGTCGCCGCGCTGCAGGACAAGAAAGATATCCCCGCCCTGATCGGCTGGCTCAACCGCGCAGGCTATGGCGCGCCGTACAGCTTCCAGATCCACCAGGACAACCGCGACTCGACCCGCTACATCGCCGACATGGGCCAGGACGGCCTGGGCTTGCCCGACCGCGACTACTACCTGAAAAAATCCGACCGCAAGCTGGCCGACACCCTGGCCAAATACCAGCAGCACGTGCAGCGCATGCTGGCGCTGGCGGGCGACAGCAATGCCGCCGCCAATGCCCAAGCCATCGTCGCGCTGGAAACCGCGCTGGCGCGGCTGCAGTGGGACAAGGTCGAGATGCGCAACCCGGTCAAGACCTACAACAAGTTCGAGCTGGCCAAACTGCCCGCGCTCACGCCCGGTTACAACTGGGACCAGTACCTGCAAGGCAGCGGCCTGGCCGGCAAGGTGGACTACCTGATCATCAGCCAGCCCAGCTACTTCAAGGGCTTCAATCAGCTGCTGGCCAAGACCCCGCTGGACACCTGGAAGACTTACTTCCGCTGGCAAGTCCTGCATGCCAACGCGCCTTATCTGAACAAGGCTTTTGCGCTGGAGAACTTTGGCTTTTACGGCAAGGTGCTGAGCGATGTGCAGGAGCAGGAGCCGCGCTGGAAGCGTGCCGTCAACGCCACCGACAATGCGCTGGGCGAAAGCCTGGGCAAGCTCTACGTGGCGCAGCACTTCCCGCCCGAGCGCAAGGCGCACATGGAGCAGATGGTGAAAAACCTGCTGGCGACCTACAAGCAGAGCATCGACCAGCTCGACTGGATGACGCCCGCCACCAAGCAGGAAGCCCAGGCCAAGCTGGCCAAGTTCATGACCAAGATCGGCTATCCCAACAAGTGGCGCGATTATTCGCCGGTGCTGGTCAAGGCTGACGACCTGGTCGGCAATGTACACCGCGCCAGCGCCTTCAACTACGACTGGAACCTCAACAAGCTGGGCAAGCCGATCGACCGCGACGAATGGGGCATGACCCCGCAGACGGTCAACGCCTACTACAACCCCGAGCTGAACGAAATCGTCTTCCCGGCCGCCATGCTGCAGCCGCCGTTCTTTGACGCCGATGCGGACGACGCCGCCAACTACGGCGCCATCGGCGCGGTGATCGGCCACGAAATCAGCCACGGCTTCGACGACCAGGGCGCCCAGTACGATGGCGACGGCAATCTGCGTGACTGGTGGAGCAAGGCCGACCACAAGCAGTTCGCTGCGCGCAGCAAGATGCTGGTCAAGCAGTACAGCGCCTTCAGCCCGGTCAAGGGCTACCACGTCAACGGCGAGCTGACCCTGGGCGAGAACATTGCCGACAACTCCGGCCTGGCGATCGCCTACAAGGCTTACCTGTTGTCGCTGCACGGCCAGCCCGCGCCTGTGATCGACGGCCTGAGCGGCGAGCAGCGCTTCTACATGGGCTTTGCGCAATCGTGGCGCAGCAAGATCCGCGAAGCCCAGGCCATCGTTTATCTGAAATCCGACCCGCATTCGCCCGACCGCTTCCGCACCAACGGCTCGGTGCGCAACCAGCCGGGCTTCTATTCCGCTTTCGGCGTCAAGCCGGGCGACAAGCTGTACTTGCCGCCAAAAGACCGCGTCATCATGTGGTAAAGCTGGTGGCAGGCTGGCGCTGTGATACAGTCCATGCGCTGAAGTCTGCCAGGGCTTCTGTTTAATTTTTTAGCTTAAGGAACTCTCTCGTGAAACGTCATTTGTTAAGTGCAATCACCCTCAGCCTGATCGCAGGCTGGGCCGGCGCCGCCACCTCCGGCATCGACACGCAATACATCGAACCAAGCGTGCGCGCCCAGGACGACATCTTCGTCCACCTGAACGGCAAATGGCTGGCCACCACCGAGATCCCGGCCGACAAAGCCAGCTGGGGCACCTTCGCCAAGCTGCGTGACGATATCCAGCCGCAGCTGCGCGCCATCATCGAGAACGCCGCCAACCAGCAGAACAAAGCCGCCGGCACCGACGCCCAGCGCATCGGCGACTTCTACGCCAGCTTCATGGACGAAGCGCGCCTGGAAACCCTGGGCCTGAGCCCGCTGCAAGGCGAGCTGGCCAAGATCGCTGCCGTCAGCGACAAGAAAGAAATTCCAGCCCTGATCGCCCACCTGAACCAGCTGGGCGTGGGCACGCCGCTGTCCTTCGCCATCCACCAGGACAACAAGGATTCGACCAAGTACGTGGCCGACATCCAGCAGTCCGGCCTGGGCCTGCCAGATCGCGACTACTACCTGAAAAAGGACGACGCCAAGATGGCCGACGCCCTGGCCAAGTACGAACTGCACGTTGGCAAAATGCTGACCCTGTCGGGCGACCCGCATGGCGCCGCGTCGGCCCACGACATCATCGCGCTGGAAACCGCACTCGCGCAAGCCCAGTGGACCAAGGTCGAACTGCGAGACCCGATCAAGGGCTACAACAAGATCGATCTGGACAAGCTGAACGGCGTCGCGCCGGGCTTCGACTGGGCCGCCTGGCTGCAGGAAACCGGCATCGCCGGCAAGACCTCCTACGTCATCGTCGGCCAGCCAAGCTACGTCAAGTCGGTCGACCAGATCCTGGCCTCGACCCCGCTGGAAACCCTGAAAGCCTACCTGCAGTGGCAGACCGTGCACGCCGCCGCGCCTTACCTGAGCAAGGCCTTCGTGGATGAAAACTTCGCCATGTACGGCACCGTGCTGAGCGGCGTGACCGAAATGCGTCCACGCTGGAAGCGCGGCGTTACCGTGACCGAAGGCGCGCTGGGCGAGTCGATCGGCAAGCTGTACGTCGAGCAGTATTTCCCGGCCGAGCGCAAGGCGCGCATGGAAGAGCTGGTCAAGAACCTGCTGGCCACCTACAAGACCAGCATCGACAAGCTGGACTGGATGACCCCGGTCACCAAGAAGCAGGCGCAAGCCAAGCTGGCCAAATTCACCACCAAGATCGCCTACCCGAACCACTGGCGCGACTACTCGCCGCTGCAAGTCAAGGCGGACGACCTGATGGGCAACGTGGTGCGTTCCAACATCTTTGACTACAACAAGGAACTGAACAAGCTGGGCAAGCCGATCGACCGCGACGAGTGGGGCATGACGCCGCAAACGGTGAACGCCTACTACAACCCGGAAATGAACGAGATCGTGTTCCCGGCCTCGATCCTGCAGCCGCCGTTCTTCAACGCCGAGGCGGATGACGCCGTCAACTACGGCGCCATCGGCGCGGTCATCGGCCACGAGATCAGCCACGGTTTCGACGACCAGGGTGCCCAGTACGACGGCGACGGCAATCTGCGCGACTGGTGGAGCAAGAAGGACCATACCGCCTTCGCCGCCAAGACCAAGATGCTGGTCAAGCAGTACAGCGCCTTCAGCCCGATCAAAGGCTACAACGTCAACGGCGAGCTGACCCTGGGCGAGAACATCGCCGACAACTCCGGCGTAGCGATTGCCTACAAGGCCTACAAGCTGTCCCTGCACGGCAAGCCAGCGCCGGTGATCGACGGCCTGACCGGCGACCAGCGCTTCTACATGGGCTTTGCGCAAGTGTGGCGCTCGAAGATGCGTGAACCGCAGCAGATCATCCAGCTGAAGACCGACCCGCACTCGCCGGGCCAGTTCCGCGCCAACGGCACCCTGCGCAACCAGCCGGGCTTCTACGAGGCCTTCGGCGTCAAGAAGGGCGACCAGATGTATCTGGCCCCGAAAGACCGCGTGATCATCTGGTAAGATGCAAAAAGGCCGGCTTCGCCGGCCTTTTTTTTGATGAGATCGATTATGCGTTTGCGCCACCTGACCCCGCTGAGCCTGCTGTTGCTGGCCGCCTGCGACTCCTACACGCCCGACCACGTCTACATGGCCGACACGCCCGCGTGCGCCACCTGGCAGGAGAGCTCCGTGTTCAAGCTGCCGCGCGGGATCACCGTCTCCACCACGCCGCCGGTGACGCTACCCGATGGCGGCGCCGAATTCACCCTGGTCTACCTGGTGCCGAGCGGCGAGCGCGCTATGTATGTCACCCGCAGCTATCAGGTCACCGCGCCCAAGGGGCCGGTACTGGCCAAAGCCGAACTGGTGACCTTCTACCAGCGCGCCACCAATGCCCCGGCCAATATCGTCTACTCGCTGGATAAAGTGCCGGACATGCTGGTGGCGGGCGCCTCCAGCGACGAAACCATCTACCGCGTGCGCCTGCGCGTGAAGGACAAGCTGCCCGAGCGCTTCGACCTGGTCTCGCCCGAGTTCGAGATCGCCACCCGAAAATACCCGGTGCGCACCTTTACCTACCGCTATTTCCCCGAGCGCAAAGCCATCGGCCTGTGTAGTTAAAAAAACCGCCAGCCTGAACGCGCTCAAGATCGCGCTCAGTGCTGGCGGTTTTTCTATGGGCAGCGCCCGGATTACTTGGTGGCCGAAGCCTCGCCCGAAGCAGCAGCGGCTGCGCTGGCGGCAGGAGCGGCAGCGGCAGGCGCTTCCGGTTCCTTGAACTTGGCGCCGCCCTTGTTGGCCATGTAGACCATGGCGCGCGCCACTTCCACATTGTCCAGATCAGGGTTGCCGCCTTTGGCTGGCATGGCGCGCAGGCCTTCCAGCGCGTGCTTCAGCACGGTGTCGTAGCCCTGGGCGATACGCGGACCCCAGGCGCCGGCATCGCCGAATTTCGGTGCGCCAGCCGCGCCGGTGCCGTGGCAGGCCGCGCAGGTCGAGTTGTAGATCGCTTCGCCGGTTTGCAGCACTTTCGGTGCATTGGCGTCTTTCAGGGTAAAGCCTTCATCAGCGACGGGGCGCAGGCGGGTTGCGACTTGTTCTGCATCCTGGCTGTTCGAGCCGCGGCCGGTGAGCTTTTCGGACGTGACAAACTGGACCAGCAGGATGATGCCGAAGATCGTGACTGCAAAGAAGCCGATCACGGCAGCAACAAGCTGCTTGGGAGTGCGGATGGCGGATTCGTGTTCGTTATGTGCGTCGCTCATGATTTCCTTATTACAAGTTTCAAAGCTGAGGGAGTACCGAATACCACTTTGGCATGCTTAAAAGCAAACCTTGCCAAACGGCCGATTATAGACCAAACAAGAGAGAGAATACGGCAATCCTGCCTATTCCGACACTTTTCGTGGACGAAGGGACGTAAAAACTGTATCCTTCGTGTCACTTCAGATCTTCCCCTCGCGGCTGTAGCTCAGTGGATAGAGTATTGGCCTCCGAAGCCAAGGGTCGTGGGTTCGATCCCCGCCAGCCGCGCCAAATTATCCCGTTAATTCAGTTACTTGCCGATGCCCTGACTGGCATATCGCGCGGTCGCGTCCCTGTTCCTTGGCTTGATACAGCGCCTGGTCGGCTTCCCGGACCAGGCAATGCGGCGTGTCGCCCGGCTGCGGCACCATGCTGGCCAGGCCGAGGCTGACCGTGACCCGGCCGAACTCCGAACGCTGGTGTGGCAGCATCATTCCGGCAAAGGCTTGCTGGATTTTGACGGCCAGCTGGCGCGCCTGCTGCACGTCGCAATTGGGCGCGATGAACGCAAATTCCTCGCCGCCGTAGCGCGCCGCCAGATCGCCCGCCCGCTGCACGCAGCCCGCCAGTACCCGCGCCACCTGGCGCAGGCATTCGTCGCCTTCCAGGTGGCCGTAGTGATCGTTGTATTGCTTGAACCAGTCGACGTCGATCATGGCCAGCGCCAGCGGCTGCTGCAGGCGCGCGGCGCGGCTCCATTCGCTGGCCAGTACCGCGTCGAAGTGGCGGCGGTTGGCAATCCCGGTCAGGCCGTCGGTGGTGCTCAGGGTTTCCAGCTGGCGGTTGAGCGTCTTCAGTTCGTCGGCGTGCTGGTGCGCTTCCTGGCTGCGGCGCGACAGCTGCTCGCCCATGTGATTGAAACTGGTGGCGACGTGGCGCAGCTCGTCGCGTGCGGGCAGCTCGATCGGCGTCAGGAAGTCGCCATTGGCCATGCGCTCGGCGCCGTCCCTGAGCGAGCGGATCGAGGACATCACGGCCAGGCAAGCGCCCGCCGCCAGATACATGAACAGCAGCAGAAACGCCGGTCCCGCCAGCAGGGCGCTGCGGAAGCGCTGCACCTGCATGTCTTCGATACGCGCCGCCAGCAATTCATTCAGCAGCGGCAGCAGCAAGCTCAGGGTCTGGTCGTAGCCGCGGTCGATGGCGGCGGTGGTCATGATCAGGTAGCGCGGCGCATCGGTGCCGAAACGGGCGCCGACGATATCGTTGTTGACGATCTCGCGCACCTCGCCGATCGCGTCATCGAACTGGCGGCCGAAGCTGGTGATGCGCCCGGCCACTTGCGGATTGGCTTGCTGCGCCAGCCGCAGTACGGCGTCGGCTTCCTCCAGCCGCAGCTGCAGCACGGCCAGCTCGCCGATAAAGCCGGTCCGCGCTTCCGCATCGATGCCGCGTGCGGCCAGCACCTCGGCGCCATGCGCGCGCAGGCGGCCCACGCTGACCAGCGCAGCGGGCAGCTTGTTGGTGGCGGCATCCATCAGGTAGTAGCTGCTGGCGACCGGGTCGAGCACCAGCTGGCTGCTTTCGCTGACCTTGGCAACGATGGCGAGCAGATTGGCCAGCAAGGCCGCATGGACGTCGCGGCTCTGCTGCGGCGACATGCCTTGGGCGTTGCGGCGCAGATTATCCAGCTGATCTTTGAGATAGGGCCAACTGGTGGACAGGTGCAGGCTGGCGCCATGCGTGGCGATGGCGTGGTCGACGTCCAGCGCGGCCTGGCTGACGGCGGCCATGCGCTCGGCCCGCTGCGTCTCCAGCGCGGACACGCCACCCTGGACTGCGGCCGCCAGCCCTTCATGCTGCTGCAAGACCTGGATCAGCGCCAGCAAAGGCTGATCGATCGCCAGCCCGGCCTGTTCCTGGCGCGCGCTATCGATCGACTGCTGCAGCGTGGCGGTCAGGACGAGGAAGAGATAGGCAATCGCAATCAGTCCCAGCAAGCCGATTGCGGCGAATTTGTAGGCATAGCGCAGGCGCAGCATCAGGCCCACTGCCGGCGCCAGCAGGAGTCGCACAAAGAAGGGATACTTGGCCGGCATGACAGCGTTCCTTGGGCTGAAAAATCCAGGGCCTTAACTTTCTTGCAGCAATCCTCTCATTGTGTTCTGTTCAGGACAGATGTCAACCATTACGTCGCCAGGCAGTTGCAGCGGAAGCACAGTGCTGCAGCCCGTCTCAGGCGCTGAAGCGCATGCAGAAGCGGGTGCGCGAGCCGGGCAGGCTGTGGGCATTCACTTCGCCGCTGTGCAGCCTCATGATGGCCTGGACAATCGACAGGCCCAGGCCCACCGAATGGCCCGCCGCCGAGCGCGCCGGGTCGGCGCGGTAATAGCGGTCGAAGATATGCGGCAGATGCTCGCGCGCGATGCCCGGTCCGGTGTTCTCGACCACCACTTCCACGCCTGCGGGCGGGTGCTCCGCCAGCAGGCGGACCGTGCCGCCGCGCGGCGTGTGGCGGATGGCGTTCGACACCAGGTTGTTGACCGCGCGGCGGAACAGGATCGGGTCGGCCAGTACCTGCACATTGCCGGCCTGGATGTCGAGGACAATGCCCGCTTCCTCGGCCACGCCTTCGAAATAGCTGCGGATGCGTTCCAGCTCGGCGGCGGCGTCGAGCATCTCGCGCTTGACGGCCAGCTGGGCATTGTCGGCGCGCGCCAGGAACAGGGTGTTCTCGATCATGCGCGCCAGGCGCTGGTATTCCTCGATGCAGGATGCCAGCAGGAGGTGATAGTCCTCGCTGTCGCGCGGCTGGCTGATGGCGACCTGGGCCTGCACCATCAGGGTGTTGATCGGCGTGCGCAGATCATGCGCCAGGTCGGCGGCAAAGCCGGACAGGCGCTGCACACCTTCTTCCAGACGGTCCAGCATACCGTTGAAGGCGGTGCTGAGTTCGCGCACTTCGCTGGGCATGCGCTCGGTGGCCAGGCGGCTGTTGAGGCGGAAGGTGCTGATGTCGTTGGCCTTGCCGATCACGTCGCGCAGCGAGCCCATGGCGTGGCGCACCGCCAGGTAGCCCAGCCAGCCCACCAGCAGCACACCGGCCGCCAGCGCGGTCACCAGGTTGCGCGTGTAGCGGGCCAGCATCGCATTGCGGTCGGAACGTTCGCGCGCGATGCTGACCAGCACCGGCTGGCCATCGCCCAGCGTCGCCATCAGCTGCAAGGAACGGCCCGCGCCCCATTCGTTCAGATCAGCCAGCTGTGGCGCCATGGCGGCGGCAACCGGCCACACCAGCGGCAGCGGATGCGAAGGCGCCGACGTCTGCAGCAGTACGCGGCCGTCTGGCGTGCTGACGCGCAGCACGCAGCCTTCGTTGATGAACAGGGCATCGATCATCGGATGGGGCGTGCCGCGCAAGGCCTCTGCGGAGGCCGAGGCCGAGAGGAACTGGCGCACCATGCGCGCGCGCACGAGGATTTCCTGGTCGTCGTGATGGGCCATGTGCCCGGCCAGCGTCTCGTACAGATAGGCGCCGACCGAGGCAAAAGTCAGTGCTGCCACCACCGCAAACACCGCGCTCAGGCGCAGCGTGATGGAAGAAGAGGCGAGCAGTTTCATAGCCGCTCCTCCAGCACATAGCCCATGCCGCGCATGGTGTGCACAAGTTTTTTCTCGAACGGATCGTCGATCTTGCAGCGCAGGCGGCGGATGGCCACGTCGACGACATTGGT